>Ga0134126_10000354_pt1 | contig 60090 bp, 53 predicted proteins | sample KB31752_FD_96881 | JGI IMG/M metagenome (GOLD analysis project Ga0134126, IMG submission 96881) | Terrestrial soil microbial communities with excess Nitrogen fertilizer from Kellogg Biological Station, Michigan, USA - KB3-175-2 | ecosystem: Environmental > Terrestrial > Soil > Unclassified ...
CAAAGTGGCGCTAGTGGCATGCATGCGCAAACTGCTGGGAATCGTCAACGCCAAGCGGCGCGATGAGTTACGCCAGCAAGCACTGATCGCCACCTGAAGATCGAATCGCAAGACAGTTGCTGAAATAAGCCGCGTGGCGAAGCCACGTCGGCTTGATTGAATTGTTAGGCACCATTATGACCCCCTAAATGCCATGGTCTTGTACATCAGAAGCATCGAGCTTGCTGGGTGACGTTGCAACTGTGTGTTTGTGTACGCCAGAAGCTCATCGTCCTTCTTGGCCTCCCACAGTTGTTTCATCTTTTTATAGTCATCATTGCGTTTGGCATGCCTGAGGTTGCAGAGCACATTCGCGACAATGAGCAGACAAACCACGCCAGTAAGAACCCATAGATGTATCTGTATTGCGGCGAGCTGAGATGCCATCACTGCTCCTACTGAGGGCTAACGCTGGAGTTAAGCGGCGGCGTAGCCGTCCGCCTTGAACGAGTAGTTAGGCGCGACTACACAGCCGCGCGATAGCCATTGGAAGCGAGATACAGAAGTGCCGCCTCGATTGAGCTCTTGGAGATTTGTAGAGTAACGGAGTAGCCACCCTTAGGGTGTTGCACAACCTCACTTACCGAATTGACGCCCGGAGCTGATAAGACGAGAGCGGAAAGGCCCTGCATCTCGGCAGCAGTGTACAACTCGGGAAGATCACTCTTTAAGAGCCTGAAGGAATGACGACTGGCAAACGACGATGAATTTTCCATAGGCCTAACGCCCGAATTTAGCGGCGCGCGTAGCGCGTCCGCTGGAATGAGTTGTTAGGCATCAGTTGCACTCGGCAAGATACTTGATGCACTTGTCTACTGACGCAATGTAGAACTGTTTGGCACATACCTCGTAGTCTGCCTTGTTGAATGCCCTGAAGCCTTTGGATACCGGAAACGGGAAGGTTGGAGCTGGCCCAAGCGGTGCCAGCACTGATGACTCAAGACGCAGGTAGGAGCGAAACATGCTGATGCTGTAATCGGTGAACACGCCCTCCCAGAGCGCGCCGCAGATCTGGCATACATAGCAAGTATGGGTGGAATCTTGAACTTGGCTCTGCGACTCGCAACGCAGGAAAGCGTGTGGCCCATGGTACGACGCTACTACCAATTCTTCGGTGTCGCCGCACGCCACGGGTTTTACTTTGTAGTCTTGGAAATTAAACCCAACAAGAAACACGAAGCGCGGGAAACGGCATGGACAACCGCGTGATACCAAGATGGGTAGTAGTGCCGCTAACGTTTCCATTGATGCCTAACGCCCGAGGTAAGCGGCCGCGGAACGCGGTCCGCTTGACCGAGTTGTTAGACACCACGCGCCCCGAACCCTTAATTTACACACTGCGTAACGGTCCCATGGCCCGTTGGTGTAAAGCAACCCGTGTATGTTGCAGCGCACTTGTTGCCATGCAGCGCCTCGATGCAAACACTCTCACAGCCCTTTGAATTTTTGCAAGGCTTGCCGCCATCGCTTGTGAGCATGAAGCAATAGTACGTAGGGTTGCCCGGCATTACCGGAATCCAGTCTCCGCCCTTGGCCAAGCAGGCTTGTTGCGTGCGTGGAACCTGCAGCTTCTTCGGCTGCGAGGAGGGGCTGCTTGCCTGCGCGGCGCACGTCACTAACGCGACAATCGCAAACAACACCACCCGTTTGACGTGAACTTTCATCGTGGTGTCTAACGCTGGAGTTAAGCGGCGGCGAAGCCGTCCGCCTTGAACGAATTGTTAGCACTCATGCTGAGAGCCCCATGACTTGCCCGAGCAAATCCAAGTGCACCCAAACATCCCCTTTATCGTATGTATCAAGTGTGCCTGAGCCGCCCATCCGTTGGAATGGAACAGGGAAAAAACACTGATCGTCGCTGAGAGGCCCAAGCTTGGAGACAAGGTGCTCGTAGTCGGACTGGCGCAGAACATGCCCAACAACACCTGCGCTCGTAAGGAAGGTACTGGTGAATGACTCGATAGAGTCGAAGTTGAGCTGCTCAAGTTTCGGAAGGTTGGTCATTACTAAAGCGACCTGACGGCCGTCATGCGAGCAAACGAAGAGGTCCCCGAATGCGGAGAAGCCGAACACGTTGGGATAGTGCGCTTGGATGCGATTTGCCCAGCGCTTGGTTTTATCCGCTAGTGGGACTGGCGAGAAGGTTCGGAACATGAGTGCTAACGCCAAGTAGACCCCGGATCCGGGGTGTAGCACGGAATATTCAGCTTCGTAGAGGGTGTTGTCAATCGGCGAATCCCTACGCGGATCAGGGAATTCGCCGCTATCTTCGCGGCTCGATCAAGTGCCAGCATTGCCGTGCATATCGCGCAATGCGAGGCGCTATGACTTATCACTCCGGATCCGCGGGCGTAAAAGCCGGTGACGCCATGCGCAGGCCACCGCGTCTTCTGGACGAGGTTCGCCGCAGATTGCGGTTGAAGCATTACAGTTTGCGCACCGAGCAGGCGTATGTCGGGTGGATACGCCGCTATATCCTGTTCAGCGGAAAACGCCATCCCCGCGAGATGGGCGCGGAGCATGTCGAGCGCTTCCTGTCCGACCTGGCGGTGCATGGCTCGGTGGCGGCCAGCACCCAGGGCCAGGCGCTTTCCGCGTTGCTGTTCCTCTATCGCGAAGTGTTGGCGGTGGATCTGCCGTGGCTCGACAACGTGGTGCGCGCGAAGCGCCCGCGACGATTGCCGACGGTGTTGTCGCGCGACGAGATCCGCAAGCTGCTCGCCCATCTGGAAGGCAGGCCGTGGCTGCTGGCGAGCCTGTTGTACGGCACCGGCATGCGTTTGCTGGAAGGCTTGCGATTGCGGGTGAAGGACGTGGATTTCCCGCGCAACGAGATCACGGTGCGTGACGGCAAGGGTGGCAAGGATCGCCGCACGATGCTGCCGCGCACGCTGATCGAACCCTTGCAGCGCGAGATCGAACGGGCACGCGCGCTGCACCTGCGGGACGTCGAGGAAGGTTTCGGCGCGACACGCCTGCCACATGCATTGGCGCGCAAGTATCCGCACGCGGCGAGCGAGTTCGGCTGGCAGTTCGTGTTTCCGTCGGCGCAGCGATCGCCGGATCCGCTTGGCGGCGGCCAGCGGCGTCATCATTTCGACGATGCGATCCTGGCGCGCGCATTGAAGACGGCCCGCCTGCGCGCCGGCATCGACAAGCCGGTCAGTGCGCACACCCTGCGGCATTCGTTCGCCACGCACCTGATCGAGGACGGTTACGACATCCGCACAGTGCAGGAGTTGCTCGGCCACAAGGACGTGTCCACCACGCAGATATACACGCACGTGCTGAACCGCGGCGGGCGCGGCGTATTCAGTCCGCTGGATCGGGCGTGAGCGATCCGGTTTCGCCGGAAGCCGCGCTCGGCGATACTTGCGCGATGCACGCCGCGCTCGATTCGAATTCCGCATCCGCGCTGCTCGGCGCGGACGGCCCGTTCGCGCGCGAGTTGCCGAACTTCGCGCCGCGCGAGACGCAACAGCGCATGGCCGACGCGGTGGCCGCGGCGATCGAGGACGGCGGCACGCTGGTGGCGGAAGCCGGCACCGGCACCGGCAAGACCTTCGCGTATCTGGTGCCCGCGCTGCTCTCCGGCAAGCGCGTGATCGTTTCCACCGGCACGCGCAACCTGCAGGACCAGTTGTTCCATCGCGACCTGCCGCGCGTGCGCGCGGTGCTCGGCGCGAAGACGGATGCCGCGCTGCTGAAGGGCCGCGCGAATTATCTGTGCCTGTATCGCCTGGAGCAGGCGGTGCAGGAGGGCCAGTTCAGGTCGCGCGCGCAGGCCAATGATCTGCAGACGATCCGCGCGTGGCGGCATCGCACGCGCAGCGGTGATCGCGCGGAACTGGCGGAAGTGCCGGAAGGTTCGGCGCTGTGGCCGCGCGTCACCTCGACCGCGGAAAATTGTCTTGGAAGCGAATGCCCGTTCTTCGACGACTGTTTCGTGGTCAAGGCGCGGCGGCGCGCGCAAGAGGCGGACCTCGTCGTGGTCAATCATCACCTTTTGTTCGCCGACCTCGCGTTGAAGCAGGAGGGTTTCGGCGACATCCTGCCGGGCGCGCACGCCTTCATCCTCGACGAGGCGCACCAGATTCCGGAACTCGCCAGCCAGTTTTTTTCCGTCGGCATCAGCGCGCGGCAGCTGACGGAACTGGCCGCCGATGCATTGTCCGAATGCGCGGGCCAGCCGGGCGCGTTGAGCGTGCTGCAGCCCGCGCTGGAAGGATTGAACGATGCGGTGCGCAAGGCGCGGCTGGCGTTCGATGCGCTGCCCGCGCGCGGCGCGTTCGCTCAACTGGAGGCCGATGCCGGCGCGCACGACGCGCTGGTGGCGCTGGACATCGCGCTGGACACGCTGACGCTGGCGCTGGCCGGGCAGGCGGAACGTTCCAGGGGATTGGCGAGCGTGCACGAGCGCGCGCTCGCGCTGGGCGAGCGTTTGTCGCGCATCGCCGAACGCGCCGACGAGAACGAGGTGCGCTGGTTCGAAATCACCGAGCGCGGTTTTTCGCTGAACGCCACGCCGCTGGACCTGGCGCCGCCGCTGCGCGCATTGCGCGAGGCCTCGCGCGCGGCGTGGGTGTTCACCTCGGCCACGCTGTCGGTCGCCGGTAAATTCGACCACTACACGCGCCAGCTCGGCCTGGACGATCCGGACACGCTGGCGCTGGGCAGTCCGTTCGATTACGCGCACCAAGCGCTGTGTTACCTCCCGAAAAACCTGCCGGAACCGTCCGCGCGCGACTACACCGAGCGCGTGATCGACGCCGCGCTGCCGGTGCTGCGGGCGAGCAGGGGCCGCGCGTTCCTGCTGTTCACGTCGCATCGCGCGTTGCGACGCGCGGCGGAATTGCTGGAAGGAAAAATCGATTGGCCGCTGTTCGTGCAGGGCAGTGCGCCGCGGCACCAGTTGTTGAACGACTTCCGCGAATCCGGCAACGGCGTGCTGCTGGGCGCCGCGAGTTTCTGGGAAGGCGTGGACGTGGCGGGCGAGGCGTTGTCGTGCGTGATCATCGACAAACTGCCGTTCGCCGCGCCGGACGATCCGTTGCTGCAGGCGCGGCTGGAGGCGCTGGCGCGCGCTGGTGGCAATCCTTTCACCGACTGGCAGGTGCCGGGCGCGGTGATCGCGCTGAAGCAGGGCGCGGGACGCCTGATCCGCGATGTGCACGATCGCGGCGTGCTGGTACTGTGCGATCCGCGCCTGACCTCGCGCGGTTACGGAAGATTGTTCCTCGCCTCGCTGCCGCCGATGCCGCGCACGCGCGAACTGGCGGACGTGCAGGCTTTCTTCGGAGGCTGACATGGCAAAGGTGATCGGATTCGGCGGTGTTTTCTTCAAGGCGCGCGACCCCAAGGCCTTGCGCGCGTGGTACACGGAACATCTCGGCATGGATGTCAGCGATTTCGGCGCGATGTTCGATGAGGACGAAGCGCGCCCCGGCTGCACGCTGTGGTCGCCGTTCGCGCAAGACAGCGACTATTTCAAGCCGAGCGACAAGCCCTTCATGTTCAATTTCCGCGTCGACGATCTCGACGCGCTGCTGGCGAAACTGCGCGCCGCCGGTGTCGAAGTGGACGAGAAGGTGCAGGCCGACGAGTACGGTCGCTTCGGCTGGATCATGGACCCGGAAGGCACGCGCATCGAGTTGTGGCAGCCGCCGCCCTGACACCGCCTTGCGACGGCATCACTCGAGCTTCGCGCCGAAACGATCCATGCGCGGCAAGTGGTGGCCGGGATCGAGCGATGCCACCACGCGGGTGGAGCGGCCGATGATCTCGTCGCGCGGGAAAAAGCCGAGCCAGCGCGAGTCCTCGCTGTTGTCGCGGTTGTCGCCCATCAGCAGGTAGTCGCCGGGCGGCACGCGTACCGGTCCGAAACTCGCGCGCGGACTCGGCGAATGGATCGACCAGCGCACCAGGTGCCGCATCGAACCCAGGCTTTCGATTTCGTAGCGCGCGGGATCGCCGCGGTCGTCGGCGATGCCGTTCACTGCGACCGGCGTGTAGCGCGCCTCGCGGCCGTTGACGAAAAGCCGGTTGTCGCGCAACGCCACCTCGTCGCCCGGCACGCCGATCACGCGCTTCACCAGGCGTTCGCCGGCGGCTTGCGAATCCAGCACCACGATGTCGCCGCGACGTGGGTCGCCGAGATGCAGCAGCGAGACGTGCGTCAGCGGCACGCGCAGGTCGTAGGCGAGGTGGTCGACGAGGATGCGGTCGCCGATGCGGATGGTCGGTTGCATCGAGCCGGTCGGTACCACGTTCCAGTCCGCGACCGCGCTGCGGAACATCACCATGCCCAGCAGGAAGGCGAACGTGCCCTTGTTCTGCAGCAGGAAACGCATCGGCGCGCGCATGGGGTTCCCGGTCGGCAATGGCGATTGCGTTTGGGACATCGGCGCGCGGCCGAGGTTCCCCATCTTCGTGCCGTCGATGCGAGAATGCGCGGCATGAATCTGCTGTCCATCGAGACTGCGACGGAAGCCTGCTCGGTCGCGCTGCTGCACGGGGATGCGCTGATCGACCGCAGCGAAATCGCGCCGCGCCGCCACGCGGAACTGGTGCTGCCGATGGCGGATGCGTTGCTCGCGGAAGCGGGGATTCCGCGCAGCGCGATCGACGGCATTGCCGTCGGGCGCGGGCCCGGCGCTTTCACCGGCGTGCGGTTGGCGATTTCCGTCGCACAGGGTCTGGCTTTCGCACTCGATGTCCCGGTGGTGACGGTGTCGTCGCTGGCCGCGCTGGCGATGCAGGCGCCGCGCGATGCCGAAGCCACGCTGGCATTGATCGACGCGCGCATGGGCGAGGTCTATGCCGGCGCATTCCGCTTCGATGCGCGCGGGCTGGCGCAACCCCTGGACGGGGAACGCGTGACGCGCGCGGAAAACCTGGCGTTGCCGCAGGCGACGGACTGGAACGTGATCGGCAGCGGCTGGGACGCCTACCGCGATGCGGTCGCGATGCGGCTGCCGGCGCCACCGCGCTGGGCGGAAGGCGCGCGTTTTCCGCAGGCGCGCGATGTGGCGCGGCTGGCGCTGCCGAAATTCGAAGCCGGGGATGTTTTGCCCCCGGAACGCGCATTGCCGGTGTACCTGCGCGACAAGGTGGCGTTGACGGAGGTTGAAAGAAATTTCAGGGCAGCCAGCGAGAAGACGAAGTGATTCGCTTTATGCCCCTCGAAAGAAGAATTCATAGGCAGCCACTATTACGAAAACCGCAATTATCAGAAAGGTGAAAAAATAGTGCCTACGTTTTTCTCTTGCACTCAAATTCTCTTCCGGGATAAGGGGTATTTGGCCCCATTTGTCTAGCTTCATGGTGAATCGGCCTTGTCGTTTTCCACATGACAATTATTCAATAATTCGCGGACCTGGTCGTGGTCGCGTGCACGCAATAGCCGCGGTCCGAGCTCGTGCAACGCGCGTGCATCGCAATGCGCCAGCGCATCGCGCATCGCCAGGATGCGCCGCGGATGCATGCTGAAGTCGGTGAGGCCCAGCGCGATCAGCAGCGACGCGAACGCGGGATCGCCCGCGATTTCGCCGCACAGGCTCACCGGCTTGCGCGCACGCCGGCCGCTCTGGATCACCCAGGCCAGCATGCGCAGCACTGCGGGATGCAGCGGGTCGTACAGCGGGCCGAGCGCGTCGTTGTTGCGGTCGGCGGCAAGCACGTACTGGGTGAGGTCGTTGGTGCCGATCGCGAGGAAGTCCGAAACCGCCAGCACCTCGCGCACGCAGATCACTGCCGCCGGTACCTCGATCATCGCGCCGAGTTCGAACTGGTCGGGGATCTCGTGGCCTTCGGTGCGCAAGTCGCGCGCGCACTGGTTCATCAGGGTGCGCACTGCATGCATTTCGCCGGCATCGCTGACCATCGGCACCAGGATGCGCACCGGCCCGTAACAGGCCGCGCGCAGGATCGCGCGCAACTGCATCGCGAACACGGCGGGGTGGCGCAGCGACAGTCGCACGCCGCGCACGCCCAGCGCGGGATTCGCTTCCGCCGACAGCACCAGGCCGGTGCCGTCGGCCTTGTCGGCGCCGAGGTCGAGCGTGCGGATCGTCACCGGCAGCCCGCCCATGGCGAGCACCGCGTCGCGATAGGCGGCGAATTGTTCTTCCTCGTCGGGCAAATGATCGCGCTTGAGGAACAGGAATTCGGTGCGGTAGAGGCCGACGCCGCTGGCGCCCAGCGCGCGCGCCTCGACGATTTCCGAGGGCACTTCCGCGTTGGTGAACAGGCGCAGTTCCTTGCCGTCCGCGCTGCGGGTCGGCGCCTGCGCGAGTTGCGCAAGGCGGCGGCCTTCGCGCGCGGCGTCGCGCTGCCAGTTGCGGTAGAGCGTCAGGTCCTGTGCGGCGGGATGCACGATCGCCACGCCACGCTCGCCGTCGATCAGCACCAGGTCGCCGTCGCGCAGGTCTTCCAGCGCATGCGGCACGCCGACCAGCATCGGCAGGCGCAGGCTGCGCGCGAGGATGGCGCTGTGCGACCAGGTGCTGCCGGAACCCGACACCACGCCGAGCACGCCCTGTTCCGACAAATGCGCCAGTTCCGCCGGCGCGATGCTTTCCGCGATCAGGATTTCGCCGACGCGCGAGGCGATCTTCTTTTCCTCGCTGCTGGCTTCGCGCGCCAGCGCGGACTGCACGCGCGCGATCACGTGATCGACGTCTTCGCGGCGGCTGCGCAGATACGGATCGTCCATCGCATCGAACACCGCGACCAGGCGGTCGCGCTGCGCCTTCAGCGCGGCGCCGGCGCGATAGCGTCCCTTGCGGATGAGGCCACGCAGGCCGTTGACCAGTTCGGCGTCATGCAACAACAACGAATGCGCGTCGATGAATTCTCCGACTTCGTGCGCCAGCGCGCCGTGCAGGCGGCCGCGGATTTCGCCCAGCTCGGCCTGCGCGGCGGCGAGCGCGCGTTCCAGTCGCGCGACTTCGAGTTCGATGTCGGCTTCGGCGAGCAGCGTGGTGTCGATGGTGAAACGCGCCGGATGCTCCAGCCGGGCGCGTCCCAGCACCATGCCGGGCGCGGCGGCGGTGCCGGCCAGTACGCGCCTCATGCGCCCTCGTCGAACTTGCGTTCGAACAGGTTGACCACCGCATCGAGCGCCTGCTGCTCGTCCGGGCCGTCGGCGCGGATCAGCAACGGCGTGCCGATGCCGGCAGCGAGCATCATCACGCCCATGATGCTCTTGGCGTTGACTTCGCGCGAACCGTGCACCAGCAGGATCTGCGAGCGGAATCCCTGCACGAGTTGCACCAGCTTGGCCGACGCGCGCGCGTGCAGGCCGAGCTTGTTGCTGACGGTGATCGATCTTTCCTGCATCGCGGCGTCTGTCGGAAACCGGGTGCTACGTTACCAGCAGGAAGGCGGCGGGCGGGAACAGGGAGACAAAAAGACCGGGGCACTCTTCGGGGTTTGCGTGTCCCACGCCACTCCTCACGCCTTGTCGATCAGGATGCCGCCCTTGCCGCCGCTGGCCGCAACCTCGGCCAGTTCGTCCAGCGGCTTGTCGGCGTAGTTGAGCACGCGCAGCAGCATCGGCAGGTTGAGGCCGGACACGCAGCGTGCGCGCACGCCGACACCGCCGAGCTTGTGCGCAACGTTGCAGGGCGTGGCGCCGTACAGGTCCGAGAGCACCAGGATGCCCGCGCCGGCATCCAGCGCGCGCGCGGCGGCGGCGGTGGCAGTGAGCGTGCGCGCAGGATCGTTGCACTCGCCGATTTCCACCACGTCCACCTTCAACGGCAGCCGCGGCATCACGTGGCGTGCGGCTTCCATCAGGGCGCGGCCGACCGCGCGGTGGGTGACCAGCAACACGCCGACCGGCGCTTCGGCTTGCGAATCGTGCGGGGAGGGTGCGGGATTCATTGCGGGCGGGTCGGGCAATGCGGTATGCAAGATGGGCATGGCGTCTGCAAGATTCAATCCAGTTCACGGTGGAAGGTCAGCACCTGTTCGCGGTGGCCGCGGAAGTGCTCCGCCAGCCGTTCGGCCAGGTACACCGAGCGATGGCGGCCGCCGGTGCAGCCGATCGCCACGGTGAGATAGCGTTTGTCCTCGCTTTCGAAGCGCGGCACCCATTCTTCGAGGAAGCCGACGATGTCGCGCAGGAAATTGTTCACGTGCGGTTGCGCGGCGAGGAATTCGCGCACCGCGGCGTCCTTGCCGGACAGCGGGCGCAGGCGCGGGTCCCAGTTCGGGTTGGGCAGGCAGCGCGCGTCGAACACGAAATCCGAATCCGGCGGCAGGCCGCGCCGGAACGCGAAGGATTCGAACAGCAGGGTGGTCTCGCCGTCCGCCGCGCTGAAACCCGTGGCGATGGCGCGCCGCAACTGGTGCACGTTCATCTCGCTGGTGTCGAGCACGCGGTCGGCGATCGCGGCCAGGGGATGCACGCGCCGGCGCTCTTCGGCGATCGCCTCCGGCAGGGAGCGCTGGCCGGAAAGCGGATGCCGCCGTCGCGTTTCCGAAAAACGTTTCAGCAGGATGTCCTCGTTGCTGTCCAGGAACAGCAATTCCGTTTCCGCGCCGGCGGCGCTCAGCGCCGAAAGCGCTTCCGGCAAACGTTCGAGGTCGCCGCGGCTGCGTACGTCCACGCCCACCGCGATGCGCGGCATGGCGAGGCGGTCGTCGACGGTCAACGCGGCCACCAGCGACTGCAGCAGCGCGGTCGGCAGGTTGTCCACGCAGTAGAAGCCGAGGTCCTCGAAGGCGCGCAGCGCCACCGTCTTGCCGGCGCCGGACAGGCCGGTAAGCACGATCACGCGCGGGCGCGCGGCTTCGATGGAGGTTTCAGTCGCCATGACGAGGCCTCACGCGGCCCTTGCCATCCGGCGTGATCAACGCGGCGTGGCGCCGCGTCACGGGCGGTTGCGCGCCGACCTTGCAATCGCCGCGCGCGAGGGCGTGGAAGACGGACATCATCTTCACCATTCCCTTTGCAACTGGTGCGCCTGGCGATCGATGAATACCTGCGCCGGGTCCAGCCCCTTGGCCTTGAGCATGTGCGTGCGCACGGCGGCTTCCACCAGCACTGCCAGGTTGCGGCCCGGCGCCACCGGCACGGTGATCTGCGGCACTTTCACGTCCAGTACCTCGCGCCAGCCGGTATCGCCGGTCAGGCGCGTCATCGCGTCGACTTCCTCGTTCGGCACCACCGGTTGAAGGTGCACCACCAGCCGCAGGTATTTGGACCGCTTGACGGCCGTATGTCCGAACATCTCGCGCACGTTCAGCACGCCGAGGCCGCGCACTTCCAACAGGTCGCGCAGCAGGTCGGGGCAGGTGCCGTCGATCACGTCCGGCGCGATCAGGGTGAATTCCGGCGCATCGTCGGCGACCAGCCGGTGGCCGCGCGAAACCAGTTCCAGCGCCAGTTCGCTCTTTCCCGTGCCGGAAGCGCCGGTGATCAGCACGCCGACCGAATACACTTCCAGCAACACGCCGTGCAGCGTCACCTGCCGCGCCAGCGCGCGCGCGAGGTGGTATTGCAGGAAGGTCAGCAATTCGTGGCCACGCTTGGCGGATACCCACAGCGGCGTGCCGGTTTCCTCGGTGGCTTCGCGCAGGTCGGCCGGCACGGCCTGGTCCTTGGTGACGATCAGCGCCACCGGCTGCTGCGCCACGATCTTCTGCACGGTCTCCCAGCGCTGGCGGGATTCCAGGCCGTCGAGGTAATTCAATTCCTCGCTGCCGATGATCTGGATCTTGTTGGGATAAATGACATTGAGGTAGCCGACCTCGGAGGGCCGGCGCGCGCCGACCTTGCCCGGCTCCAGCACGCGCGACTCGCCACGGCGGCCGTCGATCCAGCGCAGGGCCAGGCGTTCGTGGACGCTGTCGTACAACTCGCGCGCGCTGACTCGGTTCACGGATGGGCCGCCGGGGAAAGCGGCCTATTGTGCCAGCGCAGGACCCTCCTGCCATGTGCCCGGCGATGGCGGCACGTACGAGGTTTGCCGCGGCCTAGGTGCCGTAGCCGGCCTCGCCGCGCCGTCCCGCCTTCAGTTTTTCCTTGTGCCGACGCACCTGGACGTCCAGCTTGTCGAACAACGCGTCGATCGCCGCATACATGTCGCCTTCCACCGCGTCCGCATGCAACACCCGGCCCGGCGCCGCAGAAAGCGTTCCCTCGGCCTTGTGCGCCAGGCGGGTCTTTTCCACTTCCAGGACGACGCTGAGCGAAGTCAGGTGATCGAAGTGGCGCGCGAGGCGTTCGTGCTTGCTGTCGATGTACTCGCGCAGCGCGGGGGTGACGTCGATCTGGTGGCCGCTGATCTGGATTTGCATGAAGGCTTCCTCGAAAAGGGGTGGGACACAACGCGTTGGCTGGCGGCTATCTCCTCTGAAGATGCGGATGCGTGCTGCAATATTTCGGCCAGTGGATCTTTGGCGCCTCCATCTTGCGATCACCGATGTAAAAAGAAAGTTCCGCAAACGCATGCGGGATTTTGATGTTCGTCACGCATGACGAACGGCCGCGGTGCAGTGCGCACCACGGTCCGTTCGAGCGTGAATACGGAAGGGAAAAAGCGGGGATCAGCCGGCGCGTTGCCGCTCGGCGGAACTGGGGATGCGCAGGGCCTCGCGATACTTCGCCACCGTGCGTCGCGCGACCTGGATGCCGCGCTTGTTCAATTCTGTGGTCAGGCCCTGGTCCGACAGCGGCTTGCGTGAATCCTCTTCCGCCACCAGTTTGCGGATCATGGCCTGGATGGCGGTGGCCGATGCCGTGCCGCCGTCGTCGGTGGAAACGCCGCTGGAGAAGAAATGCTTGAACTCGAAAGTGCCGCGCGGCGTGTGCAGGTATTTGCGCGTGGTGACGCGTGAAATCGTGGATTCGTGCATGCCGAGCTCGTCAGCGACCTCGCGCAGCACCAGCGGTTTCATCGCTTCCGGGCCGTAGTCGAGGAACGCGCTCTGGGTGCGCACGATCGCCTGCGCTACCCGGAACAACGTGTCGGCGCGCGCCTTCAGGCTTTTCATCAGCCAGCGTGCTTCCTGCAGTTGTCCGCGCAGGTAGGCCGCGTCGGTGCGGCGCGCGCGAGAGATCAGGTCGCAATAATGCCGGTTGATCGCCAGTCGTGGCTGGCAATTCGGCGACAACGCGACCCGCCAGCGGCCCTCCGCTTTCACCGCATAGGCGTCCGGCGCGATGTACTCGGTGGGTGCGGGATCGAATGCGCTGCCCGGATGCGGATCCAGCCCGCGGATCAGCGTGGCTGCGGCGACCACATGCTCGGAATCGGCGTCCAGCTTGCGCGCCAGTTTCTGGAAATCGCGCTTGGCCAGCAGCTCCAGTTCGGTATCGACGATGCGCAACGCCAGCATGCGCCCTTCGGTGTCTTCGTCGAGTTGCTGCAGTTGCACGGACAAACAATCGCGCAGGTCGAGGCTGGCCACGCCGGAGGGCTCGAAGCGCTGCACGCGGTGACGCACGACCTCGATCTCTTCCAGCTCCGGCGATGGACTGAGCCCGGTCATGGCGGCCTGCACCGGTTCCAGTCCTTCGCGCAGGTAACCGTCGGGATCGATCGCGTCGATGATCGCCGTGGCGATCGCGCGGTCGCGATCGGTGAAGCGCGCCAGGTTCAACTGCCACATCAGATGGTCGCGCAAACCTTCCTGTGCGGCATCCTGATGTTCCGTCTCGTCGTCTTCGTCGTTGTGTGGCCCGTAGGCTTCCAGGCCGCCGCCCGGCGCGTGTTCGTCCCAGGAATCGATCTCGAATTCCTGTTCCGGCTCGGGCGCGGCTTCTTCACCGGTTTCGCCGTCGCCGGAATCCGGCGCTTCACCCTGTTCGTCGGGGTTCTCGATTTCCAGCAGGGGATTGGTTTCCGCCAGCTCGCGCAACTCGGTCTCCAGCTCGACCTGCGACAACTGCAGCAGCCGGATGGCCTGCTGCAACTGCGGGGTCAGCGCAAGCTGCTGGTGGAGTTTGAGCTGGATGCCGGGCTTCATGCGCGGGGGGCGGTTGGAAAGTCGGTGCGGATTTTGCATCCTAACCGCACCCGGCGGGAACGGATAGTTCCTCGACGGGTTCACGAAGCCGTGCTTCCCTCCGGATCACATCCGGAACTCGTGCCCCAAGTACACCTCGCGCACCTGTTCGTGCGCCAGGATTTCCGCCGGCGTGCCGCGCGCCAGCACTTTGCCTTCGTTGAGGATGTAGGCGTGCTCGCAAATGCCGAGCGCCTCGCGCACATTGTGGTCGGTGATCAGCACGCCGATGCCGCGGTCGCGCAGGTGCCGCACGATGCGCTGGATTTCCCCGACCGAAATCGGATCCACGCCGGCGAAGGGTTCGTCCAGCAGCATGAAACGCGGATTCGCCGCCAGCGCGCGCGCGATCTCCACGCGGCGCCGTTCGCCGCCGGACAGGCTGATGCCTTTCTGCCCGGCGATGTGCGCGACCTTCAGTTCGTCGAGCAGGGATTCCAGTTCGCGCTGGCGTTGATCCGCATTCAAGTCGTTGCGCAGTTCCAGCACCGCGAGCACGTTGTCGGACACCGTGAGGCGGCGGAACACCGAAGGTTCCTGCGGCAGGTAGCCGATGCCCAGCCTTGCGCGCGCGTGCATCGGCAGGCCGGTGATGTCTTGGCCGTCCAGCGTGATGCGGCCGCCATCGGGTTCGATCAGGCCGACCACCATGTAGAAGCAGGTCGTCTTGCCGGCGCCGTTGGGGCCGAGCAGGCCCACCACTTCGCCCTGCTTGATCTCGAACGCGAAGTCGTGCACCACCTGGCGCGCACGAAAACTCTTCTGCAGGCCTTCCGCGGCGAGCATGGATCAGTGTGTGCCGGTGCTGGCGCCGGAAACGGGCGATGTCGCGGCGCTTGGCGTCGACGCCGGAGCGACCGGTTTGGCTGCGGCAGCCGTCGAAGCGGATGCGGGCTTGGCAGTCGTGGAAACGGCGGCGGGCTTCGATGCGGATGAAGGTTTCGAAGCAGGCGCGCTCTTGGCCTTGGGTTGCAGGATCATGTGTACCTGTCCGCCCGTTCCGCCTTCGCCCACGATGTTTCCGGTGTCGGTGTTGTAGACAAGTTTCGCGCCGTGGAATTCGCCCTGTCCTTCATGCACCACGACTGCATTGCCGGTGAGGATTATGGTGTTATCCGAAACGCGATAGTCGATGTTCGCCGCCGAACCATGCACGAGCGAGTTGTCGTCGAGCGTCTGGTGAAAATTTGCCGGATTGCCGGTCACTACGGCGCGCTCGACCTGGTTGTTCTGGTCGAAATAACCGACGCCCTTGTCGCCGTCCACGTGCATCGTGCCTTGGTCGATTTTGACGCGGCCGGTCAGTGTGGCGATTTCCTTGTCCTGGTCCATCACCGAATTGTCGGCGTTGACCAGCACCGATTGGCTGCTGTCGGTCTGTTTGGCCTGCGTGCTGACGGCGACAAGACAGCCGACAAAGGCGCACGCCAGTACGACCACCCGAATCGAGTCAATGCGACTCTTTCGGCTGCTGTGTTTTCGGCGTGAGCGTGGCGTGGACATCGGCGAGCATTTCCAATCTGTGGGTATTCATGTCGGCCTTCATGCCGACGCCGGTCATTATAGAGCCGGTCTGTTCGATCACGCTGGGCGCGGCCGATGCCATGCGCTTGTCCTGCGTCCAGACTGTCGCGTCGGACGTGTGCACCTGCGCGGCCTTGACCTTGCCGACGGCGGGGCGCTGCATGTCCACCTTGCCGATCAGCTTGACCAGCGAATTGTCGGAGCTGACCCACGCGTATTGCGAGGTGCCGTGCCAATCCGCGCCGTCGGTGCTGAAGATGGTGTATTTCGGCGCGTTGACGTACAGCGAGTCGTCGCCCTCGCGGCGCGCGAGATACGGCGACACCAGCTTGAAGGAAGGCGTGCCATCCTCGCCCAGGCCGTACAGGGTGAAATCGTTGAGGGTATAGCTGGAGCGCGGCGGCCCGACCATCTCGTTGGGTTTGGGTGGAGGCCGCAGCCACCACACCAGCAGTTGCGTGCCTGCGGCGGCGATCAAAAGGACAGCGAACAGCAAAAGGTTGCGGCGGCCCATCAGGACCAGTGCTCCCGCTCTTTTTCCACTTTGCCCTGCGCGAGCAGGATCAGGTCGCAGAGTTCGCGCCCGGCGCCGCGGCCGCCCTTGGCGGACGTGCGCCAGTGCGCGCGCTCGACGACCCAGGGGTGTGCGTTCGCCACCGCCACCGCAAAGCCGGCGAGATGCATCGCCGGGAGGTCGGCAACGTCGTCGCCCATGAAGGCGGCCTGCCCTGGTTCCAATCCCGCGCCCCGCAACAGGTCTTCGAGGCAGGCGCGTTTGTCGAACTGGCCCTGGTAGACGTGGTCGATGCCGAGTTCTTCGGCCCGCAATGCGACCACGTGGCTGATGCGCGCGCTCACCAGCGCGACATCCACGTCATTGGCCATCAGCCGTTTCAGGCCGTGTCCGTCGAGCGCGTGGAAAGCCTTCAGTTCGCGGCCGTCTTCGCTGTAGATCAGCCGGCCGTCGGTGAGCGTGCCGTCCACGTCGAAGGCGACCAGCTTGATGCGCGAGGCGCGTGCGAGGACGTCTTGCGGGATGTCGGTGAGATAGGGCATTGAAAGTGAGTCGTGAGTCGTGAGTGGTAAAAGCGTGCGAACGCCAACGTGAGTCCACTCATAACTCACATCTCACCACTCACGCAAATTAGACGACGCCCGCGCGCAGCAGGTCGTGGATGTTCAACGCACCGACCACGCGACCGCCGTCGTCCACCACCAGCAGCGCGTGGATCTTGTGCGCGTCCATCAGTTGCGCGGCCTCGGCGGCCAGCTTGTCCGGACCGATGGTCTTGGGCGTGCGCGTCATCAGTTGCGCCACCGGCGCACCGCGCATGTCCACGCCGTCGTCGTCGAGCGCGCGGCGCAGGTCGCCGTCGGTGAACACGCCCAGCAGACGTTGCTCGTCGTCCACGATGGCGGTCATGCCGAGACCCTTGCGCGACATTTCCATCAGCGCTTCGGTCAACGTGGCGTCCGCGTGCACCGAGGGAATGCTTGCGCCGGTATGCATGAGGTCGTCGATGCGCAGCAGCAGGCGGCGGCCCAGCGTGCCGGCCGGATGCGACAGCGCGAAATCCTCGGCGGTGAAGCCGTGCGCTCCCAGCAATGCGATCGCCAGCGCGTCGCCCATCACCAGTGCCGCGGTGGTACTGGCGGTCGGCGCCAACCCGAGCGGGCAGGCTTCCGCCGAGACGCTGACATCGAGATTGACATCGCAGGCGCGCGCCAGCGAGGAATCCGGCCGGCCGGTCATGGCGATCAACGGAATGCCCAGGCGCTTGATCAGCGGCAGGATCGTCAGCAGCTCGTCAGTTTCGCCGGAATAGGACAGCGCCAGCAGCACGTCGTCGCGCGTGATCATGCCGAGGTCGCCATGGCTGGCTTCGCCCGGATGCACGAAGAACGCCGGCGTGCCGGTGGACGCGAGCGTGGCGGCGATCTTGCGGGCGATATGGCCGGACTTGCCCATGCCGGTCACCACCACGCGGCCCTGGCAGTCAAGGATCAGGCGGCAGGCGCGCACGAATTCGCCGTCGATGCGCGATTCCAGCGCGCGGATGGCGGTGGCCTCGGTGGCGATTACCGTATGCGCGCTGCGGGCGAGCGCATCGCTGGCGGGGTGCGGGCGCAATTCGGCGGTGACTCCGGCAGGCAAGGCGTTCATGGTTGTCGTTCCTTGGCGGATCGTGGGGCCACGGCACTCCGTCGTAGGAGTGCCACGAAATTTCCGTTAACATGCCCTGTTCACATTCTAGCTTGTTCCAAACGCACGACCCGTCTTCCCGGATGACCGCGGCGAGGCACGGTTCAGGCAGTCTGACGACGGTTTCCGGATGCTTTCGATGGATGCCCATACCCTCAAACAACTGATCGAACAGGGCCTGCCGGGCGCGCGTGCCGAGGTGCACGGCGCCGACGGCGTGCATTTCGAGGCACGGGTGACCGCGGAGACCTTTGCCGGCAAGCCGACCCTGGCGCGGCATCGCATGGTCTACGCCGCTCTGGGCGAGCGCATGGGCGGGGAAATCCATGCGCTGGCGCTGAAGACCTTGACACCGCAGGAAGCGGAGCAAGCCTGATGGCCAAGATCGTCGTCAGCGGCGGTGATTCACGGAAGGTTTCGCGGGATGCGTTGAAGCGCATCCCGCGCCGCGCATCGGCGAGCCATGGATGGCGAGCGGAGAACGCTCCACGGACGGATCGGAGCGAATAATGGCCAAGATCGTCATCAGCGGCGGACAACCCCTCAACGGCGAGGTCTGGATCTCCGGCGCCAAGAATGCGGTGCTGCCGATCCTGGCAGCCAGCCTGCTGGCCGACGAGCCGGTGACGATCGGCAACGTGCCGCACCTGCACGATGTCACCACCACGATGGAATTGCTCGGCCAGATGGGCGCGCAAATCACGGTCGACGAGCGCATGAAGATTCACGTCGATCCGCGCAGCACGCATCGCTTCTTCGCGCCCTACGAACTGGTCAAGACCATGCGCGCGTCGATCGTGGTGCTCGGCCCGCTGGTCGCGCGCTACGGCCAGGCGGAAGTTTCGCTGCCGGGCGGCTGCGCGATCGGTTCTCGCCCGGTCGACCAGCACATCAAGGGCCTGCAGGCGCTGGGCGCGGAAATCGTCGTCGAGAACGGTTACATCAAGGCGCGCGCGCAACGCCTGAAGGGCGCGCGCATCTCGATGGACGTGGTGACCGTCACCGGCACCGAGAACATCATGATGGCCGCGGTGCTGGCGGCCGGCACCACGGTGATCGAAAACGCCGCGCAGGAACCCGAGGTGGTGGATCTGGCCCATTGCCTGATCGCGATGGGGGCGAAGATCGAGGGCGCCGGCACCGCGACCATGATCATCGAAGGCGTGGAACGCCTGCATGGCGCGGACTACGAAGTGCTGCCTGACCGCATCGAGACCGGCACTTTCCTGGTCGCCGGCGCGATCACCGGCGGTCGCGTGCTGGCCAAGCGCGCGCGTCCCGACACGCTAGATGCGGTGCTCGCGAAACTCGAAGACGCCGGCGCGCACATCAACACCAACGGCGAATCGATCGAGCTGGACATGCGCGGCCATCGCCCGAAAGCGGTCGACATCACCACTGCGCCGTATCCGGCGTTCCCGACCGACATGCAGGCGCAGTTCACCGCGCTCAATTGCGTGGCCGAAGGCACCGGCGTGATCACCGAGACCGTGTTCGAAAACCGCTTCATGCACGTGCACGAGCTGCACCGGCTCGGCGCCGACATCAAGCTGGAAGGCAACACGGCGGTGATCCGCGGCGTGGACGGGATGTCCGGCGCGCCGCTGATGGCGACCGACCTGCGCGCATCGGCTTCGCTGGTGCTGGCGGGGCTGGTCGCCGAAGGCGACACCACGGTGGACCGCATCTATCACATCGACCGCGGCTACGAGTGCATCGAGGAAAAACTTGGCGCGCTGGGCGCGAAGATCCGGCGCCTGCCGGGCTGAGCCTCGTTCGCGCGCGATTTATTGCGCGGTATAACTTTCCAGCTTCATCGTCAGCGTGCCGTTGTCGTTCTGCGATACCTGCACCGGTACCGGCAGCTTTGACGTGAACCACGCTTCGAAGCCGTTGCCGTCGCGACGCACGACGTGCGCCGCGTCGTAGGTTCCGGCGGGCACGGTGAGGTTCTCGTGGCCTTGCACGAGATAGTGCTGCGTCTCGACGTGGTCGCGCACCGCCACCGGCAGATCGAAGGATTGCTTACCGTCGCGCAGGCCCGCGGCGATCGCCAGCACGACGGTGTGCCGCTCCATCGTGCCCGGCTGCGCCGGGAACTGGTGGCGGCCCTTGTCGTCGACATCGATGGTGCCGGCGGACCAGTCGAAGCGCACGTGGCGTTCCGTATGCTTGATCGCTGCGTCCATCGAATAGTCGTAACTCAAGCCTTCCGGCGCGTCGCCTTTCCAGCGGAAGGTGGAATTCTCCTGCACGTTCGCGCTCATCAGCGCGGCCAGGCCTTCGGTGCCCTGGCTGCGGGTGGTGAAGGTCCATGTTGCGTCGCCGGCCGGCGCCAGCGTCATCGTCGCTTCGCCCAGCGGCGAGCCGTCTTTCGACAATTGATAGCGTGCCGTGAAGGCGGGCAGCGGCGCGGCGAAAGCGCTGCCGGCGAACAACAAAATCGCGACAGTAGACAGCGTACGCAGGGAAGTCGAAACCATGTCGATGACTCGCGGGCGGATGCAGGAATGCTGCGCGCGACTGTGAGCCCGCCTCGCTGAACCCAGCCTCAAACGCGTCGCACGCAGGCGGTGTCAGACGAGTTTGTCGCCCGCCAGTCGCAACGGTTGTGCGAGCGCCTTGCCATCGTAAACCACCGCGCCGTCGCGCAACGCCACGCGTCCGCGCGCGAACGCATCCACGCAGGCGATCAGCAACCGGTGTTCCTGCGGCAGCAGCCGCGCGGCGAGCGTGTCCTCGGTATCGCCGGGGTTGATGTCGATGCTCGCCTGTGCGATCACCGGGCCGTCATCCAGCTCCGGCGTGACGAAATGCACGCTGGCCCCGTGTTCCGCATCGCCGGCTTTCAGCACGCGGCGATGGGTGTGCAGGCCGCGGTACTTCGGCAGCAGCGAGGGATGGATGTTGAGGATGCGTCCCCTCCACGCCTCGACGATGTCCGCATCCAAGATGCGCATGAAGCCGGCCAGCACCACCAGTTGCGCGCCACTTTCGGCCACGCGCGCGAACAGAGCTTCGTCGAAGTCGCGGCGGGCCGGATAACTCTTCGGATTCAATGCCAGTGTCGGAATGCCGTGCGCCTCGGCATTGCGGAGCGCCGGCGCTTCAGCCTTGTCGCCCGCCACCAGCGCGATATCCACCGGAAGCTTGCCTGCCGCGTGCGCGTCGATCAGCGCGCCGAGATTGCTGCCACGCCCGGAAGCGAGCACCGCGACCGGGAAATTCATGCGATGCGCACGCGCGCGTCGCCGGATGCGGCGACGACTTCACCGATGGTCCAGCTTTGCAATCCCGCTTTCGCCAGATCGGCGCTCGCCGCGGCGACGTCGCCGTGATCGAGGATCACCGTAAAGCCGATCCCGCAATTGAAGGTGCGCCACATTTCCTCGCGCGGCACCTTGCCTTCGCGTTGCAGCCATTCGAACACGGGCGGCAGCTTCCAGCTCGACGCATCGATCGCCAGGCCGAGTCCTTCAGGCACCACGCGGATGATGTTTTCCTGCAGGCCGCCGCCCGTGATGTGCGCCATGCCGTGGATCGTGCCGGGCCGTTCGCGCAGCAGCGCGAGGATCGGCTTCACGTAGAGGGTGGTCGGTGCCATCAGCGCGTCGGCCAGCTTCACGCCGCCGACATCGAGATCGAAGGGCGAACCCGCGCGCTCGACGATCTTGCGGATCAGCGAATAACCGTTCGAATGCGGTCCGCTGGACGCGACGCCCAGGATCACGTCGCCCGCGCGGATCGCGCTGCCGTCGATGATTCCCGATTTTTCCACCGCGCCGACGTTGAAGCCCGCAAGGTCGTATTCGCCCGGCGGATACATGTCGGGCATCTCGGCGGTCTCGCCGCCGATCAGCGCGCACTCGGCAAGTTCACAGCCTTTGGCGATGCCGCCCACCACCGCGACGGTGGTGTCGACATCGAGTTTTCCGGTGGCGAAGTAATCGAGGAAGAACAGCGGCTCGGCGCCCTGCACCAGCACATCGTTGACGCACATGCCGACGAGGTCGATGCCGATGCTGTCGTGGCGGTTCAATTGCTGCGCGAGTTTCAATTTGGTGCCGACGCCGTCGGTGCCGGACACCAGCACCGGCTCGCGGTATTTCTTCGAGAGGTCGAACAGCGCGCCGAAACCACCGAGGCCGCCCATGACTTCGGGGCGGAAAGTCCTGCCGACCAGCGGCTTGATGCGTTCGACCACCGTGTTGCCGGCGTCGATGTCCACGCCCGCGGCGCGATAGGTGAGGGGCTGCTTGTCGGACATCGGATGATCCGGTGCAACGCGGCAAAGTCGACAATGATAGACGGGCAGGCGGCGATTGGGCAGACTTGTCGCGGAACGACGGCAGGTAGGGACATCATGCGCTGGATCGCTGCTGCACTGCTGCTTCTGATGCTGGCCGCCGCGGGCACCACGTTCGCGGACGATTCCGCCGCGACGGCGAGTGGCTACTCCGCCACGGTGCCGGTGGCCGACACCTCGGATGCCGCGCGCGACAAGGCGATCGCGGCCGCGCTGGCGCAGGTGCTGACCGGGCTTGCGCCGGGCACCACGCCCGCTGCCGACGCGCTGTCGCAGGCGTCGGGCTACGTGCGCAATTACAAATACCAGCGCGCGGCGGGTGGCAGCGGCCTGCAACTGCAAGTGGATTTCGATCCCGGTTCCGTCCAGCATCTGGTGCAGCAGTCAGGCGGCACGCCGGCGGTCGCCGCCAATGCGCCGGCCTCCGCGGGTACCAGCGCCACGCCGGCCGCGGCAGGCGGCAGCGGCACATGGTGGGTAGATGGCATCGACAGCGCCGCCGATTTCGCGACGATGCTCGGAACCTTGCAGCAATCCGATCAGTTGCACGACGTGACGCCGATCGCCGCGCAGGGCGACGGCGTGCTGCTGCAGGTGTCGTGGAACGCGCCCTTGGCGGATGTCCTGAACGCGCTCGGTTCCGGCGGACATTTGCAGGCTGCACCGGCGCACCCGGGTGCGGACGCCTCGCTGCACTGGTCGCGATGAGCCAGTGAAAGCCAAGGCACTCTGTCGATGCGCAATCCGGCTGCGCACGCGAAACTTTGCGGTGAACGGGTACACGTGAGCCATTCATCGCCGGAGCAAGGGTTGATGCGGCATCTGCCGAACCTGATCACCTGCCTGCGCATCCTGCTGGTGGCGCCACTGGTGTTTGCGGTGCTGCAGCATCGCTTCGGCACTGCGCTGGTCATCGCGGCGGTGGCGGGTTTGTCGGACGGCGTCGATGGTTTCCTCGCGCGCCGCTTCGGCTGGCGCAGCCATATCGGCGGGCTGCTCGACGCGGCGGCGGACAAACTGATGCTGGTCGCCACCTATCTGGCGCTGGCGCACATCGGCCTGGTGGCGTTCGCGCTGGCGTGGCTGGTGCTGGCGCGCGACCTCGTGATCGTGGCGGGCGCGCTGTCGTACCGCGCCTTCATCGGCAAGTTCGAGGCACAACCCAGTCTGTGGTCGAAGGCCACCACGTTGGCGCAGATCCTGTTCGTGTTGCTGGTGCTTGGCGCCGCGCGGTTCGGCTGGCGCGAGCCGCCGTCATTCTGCGAGGGCATCGTCGCGGTATTGACCATCGTCAGTGGCGTGGATTACATCGTGCGCTGGAGCCTGCGCGCACGCCGGCACTTCCGCACCGGGAGAACGTCATGACCACCACTACGCTCGTGCAGCGCTGGCAATGGCTGGCCATCGCGTTGGCGATCGGCGTGCTGTTGTGGCTGCTGGCGCCGGTGCTGACGCCGTTCGTGATCGCCGCGATGCTGGCGTACCTGGGCGATCCGCTGGCCAACCGGCTGCAGCGCCTGCATTGCAACCGCACGCTCGCCACCACCATCGTGTTCCTGGTGATGGTGCTGGTCCTGGTCGGCGCGCTGTTGTTGCTGGTGCCGTTGATCGAACGCCAGGTGGTGCGCCTGATCAATGCGCTGCCCGTCTATTCGCTATGGGTGAAGCAGAGCCTGCTGCCGTGGCTGCAGCAACGCTTGCACCTGCCGGAAGATGTGTTCGATTTCAACCAGATCATGGCCAACGCGCGCGAGCACATCGGCACGCTCGGCAACGTGGCGGCCGTGGCGCTGGGCTACGCCACGCGTTCCGGTTTGACGTTGATCGGCCGGGCGGCCTCGCTGGTGCTGATCCCGGTGGTCACGTTCTACCTGCTGCGCGACTGGCACATCCTGGTCGCGAAGATCGACGACCTGCTCCCGCGCACTCTCGAACCCACCGTCGCGCGGCTGGCGCGCGAATCCAACGCGGTGCTCGGCGCGTTCGTGCGCGGGCAACTGCTGGTGATGATCGCGCTGGCCGCGTATTACGCGATCGCGCTGTGGGCGATCGGGCTGGACGTCGGGCCGCTGATCGGCATGATCGCGGGACTCGTGAGTTTCGTGCCGTACCTCGGCTTCATCACCGGCCTGTTCGCCAGCGTGATCGCCGCGCTGGTGCAGTATCACGACTGGCAGCACCTGGTGCTGGTGCTGGTGGTGTTCGGCGTCGACCAGATGCTGGAAGGCTACGTGCTGGTGCCGCGCATGGTCGGCGGCAAGATCGGCCTGCATCCGGTGGCGGTGATCTTCGCGATCATGGCGTTCGGCCAGTTGTTCGGCTTCATCGGCGTGCTGCTGGCGCTGCCGATGGCCTCGGTGGCGATGGTGCTGTTGCGTTACGTGCACGAGCGCTACACCGCCAGCGCGCTGTACGACGCGCGCGCCGCGTCCGCCTCCGAGCACGCGCCGGCGTCGCCGCCGCAACTGGAACTGGAACCGGCGCCGCGCGACGACGCGCCCGGATGAGCGCACGGCAATTGCCATTGACGCTGCGCTGGCCTTCGCACCAGCGCTTGGCGTCGTATCTTCCCGGCAACAACGCCGAGGCCCTGCAAGCGGTGTGCGTCGCCGCGCAGGGTGCGAGCAACGCATGGCCGTACCTGCATGGCGCGAGCGGCACCGGCAAGACGCACCTGTTGATCGGCGCCTGCCGCGCCGCGATCGAGGCTGGCCGCGACGCGCGTTACCTGCCGCTGGCTTCGTTGCCATCGCCGCGTGGAGAAGCGATCGCCAGCTTCGGTGCGCAGCGCGGGGAATTGCTCGCGGTGGACGACGTGCAGGCGATCGCCGGCGACCGCGATGCCGAGCGCGCCCTGTTCGACCTCTACAATCGCGCACGCGATTCGCATGCAACCTTGCTGTTCACAGCGCACGCCGCACCCGCGCAACTCGGCCTGACCCTGCCCGATTTGGTGTCGCGGTTGTCGGCCTGCGCGCAATACGCTTTGCAGCAGTTGGACGAGGCCGGCCGGCGCGAAGTTCTGCGCCAGCGTGCACAGCAACGCGGACTGGAAATCGAAGACAACGTGCTCGATTGGCTGTTCGCGCGCCAACCGCGCGACCTCGCCGCGTTGATGGAACTGTTCGAGAAACTGGATCACGCCGCGCTGGCCGCGCAGCGACGCATCACGATTCCGTTCTTGCGCGAAATGCTACAAAAATAGGACAGCGCTAAGGAGAGATAATGAATCTATCCCCGCTCGTTCTTCCGCTCACTGTCGCCACGACAGCATTGGTATTTGTACTTATAAATAAGATCAGGACAAGAGCCTCTGAAGTGAAGGCGGAACGCAATATTTATGGCTATAGTGTCGGCGTGCAATATTTTTGTTTTGTAGGAGCTTTACTATTTGCTATTTTGCCTTATGGATTCTATTTTTCGGGAGTGGAAATTCCTGTTTGGCAATGGTCGGCTTGTGCAATTTTGTGCTGTTTTGAGCTAATAATTGTAATATACGCAAAGAAGTACTCGGTAGAATTAAGTAGCGAATATTTGACTTGTGGTGCATTCGTCAAAAAGACACTTAGATATGTTGACATAAATTCTATTCATAGTTTTGTTTCAACCCAAGGCAATGCATATTGCGCTTTACGAACTGCCGATTCAAAAGTTACCTTGTCGGGCAACATCCAAAACTTTGCCAGCTTGGTCAATAAGCTCAAGGAAAGCGTGCGAGCCGCAAATCCATTTGCGGTTATAGATTAGACAGCATGCGTAAGTTGAAGTGAGCGTTGCGAACGCCGACAAAGGACTAAGCCTCACTTAACTGCGCATCCAATTCCCGCAGCCTTTGCGGCGTGCCGATATCGAACCACGCGCCGTGATGTTGGTGCCAACCGATCTGGTTTTTTGAGATCGCCGCGCGCAGCAGCGGTGTGATGGAAAAGCGCGGCGGATTTTCCTGTGCGCCGAGAGCATCGCAGATCACGCCGCGCCAGCCGTCCAGGAACTCCGGCCGGTACACGCCGATGCCGGCGAAAGTCAGCGCGCGTTGCGCGCCAGGGGAATCCACAAACGGCAGCAGACTGTCATCCTCGGTGATGCCGAAATCGCCTTGCGGGCGATGCGGCGGATTGTCCACCAGCACGAGATGCGCCACGCCCGCGGGTTCGCGTGGCAGCGCGGTGAAATCGAAATCCGTCCAGGTGTCGCCGTTGACGGCGACGAAGGGTTCGCTGCCGAGCAACGGCAACGCGTGCAGCATGCCGCCACCGGTTTCCAGCGGCGTCGCGCCTTCATGGCTGTATTCGATGCGCACGCCATAAGGCGCGCCGTCGCCCAGCGCATCCGGGAACTGCGCCGCGAGATGCGCGATGTTCACCACGACTTCGCGCACGCCGCCGGCGGCCAGCCGTTCCAGGTGCCACTCGATCAGGCGCTTGCTGCCCGCGCGCAGCAGCGGCTTCGGCGTCGCATCGGAAAGCGGGCGCATGCGCTCGCCAAGGCCGGCCGCGAAAATGAGAGCCTTCATGGCGCGGGTTGCGCCAAATCACGTCCGCCGATCTTGCTCTCCAGCAGCGCAATGAAACCGGCGAATTCGGGATAGCGCGAAGCCACGCGGCGCACGTAGTGCCACACGCGCGGCAGGTCGGCGAGGTAGCCGCGCTTGCCGTCGCGATACCACAGCCGGCAGAAGATGCCGAGCACCTTGATGTGCCGCTGCAGGCCGATCAGGTCGAACCAGCGTCGCCAGGTATCCGCGTCCGCGCGTTCGTCCAGCACGCCGGCCTCGCGCAGGCGCAGGCGGTGCATTTCCGACCACGCGTCGACGCGCGCGTCGTCCCACGCGATGTAGCAGTCGCGCAGCAGCGAGGCGACGTCGTAGGCGATCGGGCCGTGCATCGCGCCCTGGAAGTCGATGATCCCCGGACTCGAGAGTCCGGCGGCGAGGCTCTCCGGGCCTCCGTCTTCGACGACCAGCAGATTGCGGCTGTGGTAGTCGCGGTGCACGAAACAGCGCGGCTGCGACAGCGCGGAATTCACCAGCAGGCGGAACGCGGCTTCGATCACGTCCCATTCGTCGCATTCGATGTCCGCAGCGAGGTGCCGTTGCAAAAACCAGGTCGGCATCAGTTCCAGTTCGGTCACGAGGAACGGTTCGTCGTACTGTGGCAGTCCTTCTGCGCTGACGCGCGTCTGCATGGCCAGCAGAGCTTCGAGCGCGTCGGCATACAGCGCTTCCGCACTGTTATCGTTCAACTCCGGAAGATAGGTGCGCGTGCCGAGATCCTCGATCAGCAGGAAACCCTGCGCGCGGTCTTCAGTGAACACGCGCGGCGCGTGCAACCCTGCCGCCCGCAGGCGCGCGTCCACGTCCAGCCACGCGTCGAGGTTCTCGTGCCGGGGCGGCGCATCCATCACGATGCGGCTTGGCTGCGTGCTGCGGGTGCGCCAGTAACTGCGGAAGCTGGCGTCCTCGGAAGCGCGCTCCAGCGTGATCGCGGGATCGGCCATCGCCGCGCGCGCGAATTCCACGCGTTGCGCGATGCGCAGCGGGTCGATGGGACGCGTTTCAGGCGGGACTGGCGTGCCGGACGTCACCGCGGCTCGGGTTCAGTTCACCAGCGGAACCAGGCCTTTCCAGAGGGAAGGCGTCTTCGGCCAGCGCTTGGGGTCGCGCAGATAGGGATGGTTCGGGTAGTTGAGCTTCAGCACGCTGACCGCCTGCTGCGCCAGTTCCTGGCGCCCGAGCAGGCTGTAGCTCTTGGCCATGACCGCCAGCGCGTCGGCCACCTGCGGTGTGCGCTGGTAGTGCTCGATGATGTATTCGGCGCGGCTGGCGGAGGCCACGTAAGCCTTGCGGCGCAGGTAGTACTCCGCGGTGTTCAGTTCGAACTGCGCGAAGCCGTTGCGCAACCAGATCATGCGCAGACGCGCATCCGGCGAGTAGCGCGAATCCGGGAAGCGTTGAAGCAGTTGCGAGAAATCATCGAAGGATTGCAGCGCGTAGCCCTGGTCGCGGCGCGAGACGCTGCTCAGCGACAATCGCTCCAGCATGCTGCCGGTGCGATCGAAATTGACCAGCCCGCGCAGATAAAAGGCATAGTCGATATGCTTCTGCGCCGGATAGGTCTTGATGAAGGTATTGATCGTCGAATATGCGTCGTCCGGCTTGTCGTCCTTGTAGTAGGCGTAGGCCAGATCGATCTGCGCCTGTTCGTTGTAGGGGCCGTAGGGGAAGCGCTGGATCAGGCGCTGGTAGGCCTTTTCGGCGGCATCGTAGTTGCCGTCCTGCAGGCGCTCGGTCGCCAAGTTGTAGAGCTGGTCGACGGGAAGCGTGTCCTCCGGGCTCTGGCGATTGCCGCCGCGGTGGAACAGCGAGCACGCGGACAACACCAGCAGCAGCGGCACGAGCAGGGCGAGTTTCAGCAGGGAACGCGGGATCGGGTGGCGCATGAAGGCTGGGTCTTGGGCGAAAGCAAGCGGCGATGATAGCGGAAATTCGCGGGATGCCCGGCTTCGGCGCCCGCGCGGCTGCCGCGGATGTGCGTCATTCCCGCGTACGGCGTGGAGAAAACCAGGAAGGAGCGGGCATGAAGGCATGGGCATGGGTCATGAGGCGCAGTCGGGATGATCGATCCTGATCGGGAAATCCAGTCCGGGGCAACGGAAGGGCCGGTGCTGCACGCACGGGTGCCGCCGGATGCGGCGGGTCGGCGTTTCGACCAGACGCTGGCCGCTTTGTTCCCCGAGTATTCGCGCTCGAGCCTGGCCGCATGGATCAAGTCGGGCGCGGCAACGCTGGATGGCGCCGCCGCCGCGCCGCGGCACCTGCTGCGCGGTGGCGAAACGGTGGTGTTGCGCGCCATGCCGGAAACCGTCGTGCACGCCGCGCCGGAACCGATCGCCCTGGAAATCGTGCACGCCGACGCCGACCTGCTGGTGATCGACAAACCGCCGGGGTTGGTGGTGCATCCCGGGGCCGGCAATCCGCGCGGCACCCTGCAGAACGCGTTGCTGCATTTCGATCCGGGTCTGGTTGAAGTGCCGCGCGCGGGCATCGTGCATCGGCTGGACAAGGACACTTCGGGGGTGCTGGTGGTGGCGCGCAATCTGCGCGCGCACGCGGCGCTGGTGGCGATGCTGGCCGCGCGCGAGATCCATCGCCGCTACACCGCCATCGTCCACGGCGTGCCGGTGGCCGGGGGTACCGTCGATGCGCCGTTGGACCGGCATCCTTCCGACCGTTTGCGCCGCGCCGTGCGCGAAGGCGGCCGCCCGGCGCGCACGCATTACCGGGTACGCGAACGTTTCCGTGCGCACGCGCTGCTGCAATGCGATCTCGAAAGCGGGCGCACGCACCAGATCCGCGTGCACATGGCGCATGCAGGGTTTCCGCTGGTCGGCGATCCGCTGTATGGCGGCGGCCTGAAGCTGCCGCGCAGCGCCACGCCACGGCTGGTCGAAGCGCTGCGCGGCTTCAGGAGACAGGCGTTGCATGCGGAACATCTGGAATTCGCGCATCCGGCGAGCGGCGAGACGATGCGTTTCGATGCGAAACCGCCGCCGGACTTCCTCGCGCTGCTGGAAGCATTGCGAACGGACGCGCAAACGGGCGACCGCGAAACATGAACCTTTCTGCCGGAAATATCGTCGGGTCTCACACATGGCTGACGCCCGGCTGGCCGGCACCCGCGAACGTGCGCGCGGCGGTGACCACGCGCTTCATGCATGGCGTTTCGCCGCCGCCGTACGACGCATGCAATCTCGGCGCGCGTGTCGGCGACGATCCGTCCGCGGTGGCGGAAAACCGTGCGCGTCTCATCGAAACGCTCGCGTTGCCGTCACCGCCGCACTGGTTGACGCAGGTGCATGGTTCGGCCGTGGCGCATGTCGACGATGGCAACGTGCAGGAACCGCAGGCCGATGCCGCGATGACGCGCGAACCCGGCCGCGTGCTGGCGATCCTCACGGCCGATTGTTTGCCGGTCCTGTTCTGTGCGGATGACGGCTCCACGATCGCCGCGGCACACGCCGGCTGGCGCGGCTTGTCCGCGGGCGTGCTGGAAAACACGCTGGACGCATTGCAGGTCGCGCGCGGGAACGTCTTGGCCTGGCTCGGCCCGGCGATCGGGCCGCAATCGTACGAAGTGGGCGACGAAGTGCGCGATGCGTTCCTTGCGCACGATCCGCAAGCCGCCGCCGCGTTTGTCGATGTACGCCAGGGCCATTGGCATTGCGATCTGTACGCGCTGGCCACGCAACGCCTGCGCGCGTCCGGCGTCGCGCGAATCTTCGGCGGCGGTTTCGACACTTTCGCCGATCCGCGTTTCTACTCGTATCGACGCGACGGCGCGCACAGCGGCCGCTTCGCGACCCTGATCTGGCTCGCCACCGCCACGGAAAAGACCGATTGAGCCGTTTTCATGGCGTTCGATTGCGTTTCTGCGGGACGCCCGTGAAACTTTGCGGCTTGCGCGATTGCCTGCGAACTCCGTGACCGATTCGAAACCCGCGCCACTGCCGTCCGACGCGCCATGGATCGTGCTGAAATTCGGCGGCACCAGCGTGGCCACCGTCGAGCGCTGGCGCACCATCCTCGAACTCGCCGCCGCGCGGCGCGCGGAAGGCGCGCGCGTGCTGTTGGTCGTGTCGGCACTGTCCGGCGTCACCGATGCGTTGAAAGCGCTGTGCGCGACCGCGCCGGAAGCGCGGCCCGCGGCACTGGCGGCGCTCCGCGAACGCCATCGCGCGCTGGCCGCCCGGATGGAACTGTCCGGGGTGCCGGCGATGGAACGCTGGCTGGAATCATTGTCGGCGGCGGCGGCCGAACCGCGCATGTCGCATCATGCGCAGGCGCTGGTGCAGGCGCATGGTGAATTGCTCTCCAGCGCGCTGGGCGCGGCCTTCCTGACGGCGAACGGCCTGCACGCCGAATGGATGGATGCGCGCGAGGCATTGCTGGCGCGCGAGCTGCCGTTCCTCAGCGAACGCGCGCGCGCGCTGTCGGCGCAGGTGGAAGTGGCGCACGACCCGCCGTTCGCCGCGGCGCAGGCGGCGCGCGGCGAGGTCTTCATCGTTCCCGGTTTCATGGCGCGCGACGGCGCAGGCCGCACCGTATTGCTGGGCCGCGGCGGCACCGACACTTCGGCGGCCTATTTCGGCGCGCTGTTGCGCGCGGCGCGGGTGGAAATCTGGACCGACGTCGCCGGCATGTTCAGCGCCGATCCGCGCCAGGTGCCGAATGCGCGCCTGCTGCAGCGGCTGGATTACGAGGAGGCGCAGGAAATCGCGACCACCGGCGCCAAGGTGCTGCATCCGCGCTGCCTGTCGCCATGCCGGCGCGCACGCGTGCCGATGTGGATCAAGGACACGCGTCATCCGGAACTTGAAGGCACGGTGATCGGACCGCAGCCGCCGGAGGAAGCGCCGAGCGTCAAGGCGATCAGTTCGCGCCGCGGCATCACCCTGGTGTCGATGGAAACCGTCGGCATGTGGCAGCAGGTCGGTTTCCTCGCCGACGTGTTCGCGCTGTTCAAGCAGCACGGCTTGTCGGTGGACCTGATCGGTTCGGCCGAAACCAATGTCACCGTGTCGCTGGACCCCGGCGAAAACCTGCTGGATTCCGACGCGGTGGCGGCGCTCGCGGCCGACCTGGAAAAGATCTGCCGCGTGAAGGTCATCGCGCCTTGCGCGGCGGTAACGCTGGTCGGGCGCGGCATGCGCTCCATGCTGCACCGGTTGTCCGGCGTGCTGGCGGAATTCGGCCAGATGCGCGTGCACCTGATTTCGCAATCGTCCAACAATCTCAATCTCACCTTCGTGGTCGACGAGGAAATGCTCGACGGCCTGCTGCCGCGATTGCACGACCTGCTGATCCGCGCCGGCGCGCTGCGCGCGGACGATGGCGCGATCTTCGGGCCGAGCTGGGCGGAGTTGTACGGCGCCCGCGCGCTGGCGCCGCGCGCGCCTTGGTGGCGCGGCGAACGCGATCGCTTGCTGGAAAGCGCGCGGCAGGGCACGCCGCGCTATGCCTATCACTTGCCGACCTTGCGCGAACGCGCGCGCGAGTTGCGCTCGCTCGCCGCCGTGGATCGCGTCTACTACGCGGTCAAGGCCAATCCGCATCCGGCGATCCTGCGCACGCTCGCGCAGGAAGGCCTGGGCTTCGAATGCGTCTCGCCCGGCGAATTGGAGGCCGTGGAGAAGATCGCCGGATCCGCGGCGCTGCCGAAACTGTTCACGCCCAATTTCGCGCCGCGCGCGGATTACGAACTGGCCTGGCAACGCGGCGTGCCGACCACGCTGGACGCGCTGCATCCGCTGCGGGAGTGGCCGGTGCTGTTCGCCAACCGCGAGATCATGCTGCGCGTGGATCTCGGGCGCGGTCTCGGCCACCACGACAAGGTGCGCACCGGCGGCGCGGGCAGCAAGTTCGGGCTGCCGCTCGACCAACTCGATGCGTTCGTCGCGCTGGCGCAGGCCAATCGCACACGCATCGTCGGCCTGCATGCCCATCTCGGGTCCGGCATCCTCGATGCGAAACATTGGGCCGACGTTTACGGCCAGCTCGCGAGCCTCGCCGAAAAGATCGGCAGCGTCGCGTATCTCAATCTCGGCGGCGGCCTGGGCGTGCCTTCGCGGCCGGACGAGCCCGAACTCGATCTCGCGGCGCTGGATGCGAACCTGCTGGAAGTGCGCCAGGCCTACCCCCAATATCGCCTGTGGCTGGAACCGGGCCGCTGGCTGGTCGCCGAAGCCGGCGTGCTGCTGGCGCGCGTCACCCAGATCAAGCGCAAAGGCGTGCTCAACTATCTCGGCTGCGACGCGGGCATGCATGCGTTGATCCGGCCTGCGCTGTACGACGCGCGCCACGAGATCGTCAACCTCTCGCGCCCGGATGCGGAAGCCGACACGCTGTACCAGATCGTCGGGCCGATCTGCGAATCCGGCGACGTGCTGGGCGCGGATCGCCGCATGCCGGAAGCGCACGAAGGCGACGTATTGCTGATCGCGCAGGCTGGCGCGTACGGAGAATCGATGGCATCGCATTACAACCTGCGTGATCTCGCGGAATCCGCGGTGATCGCATGAACGCGCTCGCCGATCCGCGCCAGGCGCGGGTATTCCGTTTCGTGCGTTGCGGTTATGCCGAAGGTGCGGCAGAACTTGTATATGCCTTCGACGATGGCCCGGAGCTGATCGAGCGCGTCCGTTTTCCCGATGCGCCGGTGCTGCCGCAAGACCGCAAACCCGCGTTCGACGCGGCCTTGCGCCTGTTGCACGGCATCGCCGGCGTCAGTTACTACAAGGCCGGCGTGCCCGCGCGCATCGAAAGCGACGGCGGCGGTTTCGACGCTGCCACGGCGGCATTGCTGGAAACCCTGTACGTGGACGGGCTTGCCGAGTTTGCCTATCGCAATGGGCTGGACCTGCGCGGACGCATCGTCTTCCCGCGGCATGGCGCGCATACCGTTGCCGCCAGTGCGATCGGCCTTCCGCATCGAACACTGGTGCCGATCGGTGGCGGCAAGGACTCGCTGGTGGTGGTGGAAGCGCTGAAGGCGAACGGCGCGGAAGCGAGTGCGGTGTGGGTCGGCAATTCACCGCTGATCGCCGCGGTCGCTGCGCGCACCGGCTTGCCGACCTTGAACATCGCGCGCGAACTCCCGCCGCTGCTGTTCGAATACAACCGGATCGGCGCGTGGAACGGGCATATTCCCGTGACCGCGATCAATTCGGCGATCCTGGCCTGCGCGGCGATCCTTTACGGCTTCGATGCGATCGCGTTCGCCAACGAGCGCTCGGCTTCCAGCGCGACGCTGGAATACGACGGCCAGCAGGTGAACCACCAGTGGAGCAAGGGCTGGGCCTTCGAGCGCACATTCGCCGCGCACGTGCGTTCGCATGTCGCGGCCGACCTCGATTACTTCTCGCTGCTGCGGCCGTTCGCGGAACTGGCGGTGACGCGCGCGTTCGCGAAATCCGGGGCGGCGTATTTCGATGCGTTTTCCAGTTGCAACCGCAATTTCCGCATCCTCGGGCCGAAGCCGGCGGACCGCTGGTGCGGGCACTGCCCGAAATGCCATTTCGTGTTCCTGGCACTCGCGCCGTTCCTGCCGAAGCCACGCTTGCTCGCGATTTTCGGACGCAACCTGCTGGACGACGAAACGCAGGCCGCGGGCTTCGACGCATTGATCGAATACCGCGACCACAAGCCGTTCGAATGCGTGGGCGAGGCACAGGAGGCGCGCGCCGCGTTCGCCGCGCTGGCCGCGCGCCCGGAATGGCGCGAGGATGCGCTGGTCGCGCGTTTCCGCGAGGAGATCGCGCCACAACTCGATGCTGATTTGCAGCAACTTGAACCGTGGCTGCGCGCTTCCGGGGAGCATGGCATCCCTGCACGCTTCATCGGAGCGCTCGATGCGATTCGCGGAGCTTGAAGGGCGCGACGTCGCGATCTGGGGGTTCGGCCGCGAAGGCCGCGCCGCGCTGAAAGCGTTGCGTCGGCGTTTCCCCGCGCAAACCTTGACGTTGCATTGCAAGCCGGACGAGGCCGCGCAGGCCGTCGCGTCGCACGATGACCATCTGCGCGTGATCGACATCGCGCCGGACGCGGATGCCTTGTCGTCGCATGACGTCGTGATCAAGTCGCCCGGAATCAGCGCCTACAAACCGGAACTGCTGGCCGCGCGCGCGCGTGGCACGCGCTTCACCTCGGGTACCGCGTTGTGGTTCGGCGAGAACGTGCGCGGCGAGAGCGGCGACGCGCGCGTGATCGCGGTGACCGGCACCAAGGGCAAGAGCACCACCAGCGCGATGATCGCGCACGGCGCGCGCGCGTTGGGCGTGCGCACCGCGCTGGCCGGCAACATCGGATTGCCGCTGCTGGAACTCGACGGCGAGCGCGCCGCGCTGTGGGTGATCGAACTGTCGAGTTTCCAGACCGGCGAAGCCGGGCCGGTCGAAGTCGGCGCGGTCGTCAGCCTCGAAGAGGAACACCTGGACTGGCACGGCACGCGCGAACGCTACGTCGCCGACAAGCTGAAACTCGCGGACGCCGCGCGCACACTGCTGGTGAATGCGGCGTCGCCATTGCTGATGGAACGCACGGCGTCGCACCCGCATCGCGTGACATTCGGCGATGCGCGGGGCTGGCATGTCGACGAAGGCTGGATCCGGCGTGGCGACGAACGCGTGCTGTCGCGCGCGGCATTGCCGGTGCCAGGCGTGCACAACGCGGTCAACGCCTGCGCCGCGCTGGCGGCGATCGAATTGTTCGGTCTCGATGCGCGCCGCACCGCATCGTCGTTGCGCGGGTTCCGTCCGCTGCCGCATCGGTTGACGCGGCTGGGCATGCGCGACGAGCTGGAATGGATCGACGATTCGATCTCGACCACGCCGATGGCCGCGCTCGCTGCCTTGCAAAGCTGCGCCGACCGCGAGGTCACGCTTGTCCTCGGCGGCTTCGATCGCGGGCTGGACTGGTCGGGTTTTGCACGCGAGCTGGCTTCGCGGCCGCCGCGCGCCGTCGTCGTGCAGGGCGCGAATGCGGGGCGCATCGTCGACGCGTTGCGCCGCGCGGAAGTGCGGATACCCATCGAGCACGTCGCAACGCTGCCGGAGGCAGTGGCATTGGCGCGCGGGCTCACGCCACGCGGCGGCGTGGTGCTGTTGTCGCCGGGCGCGCCGAGCTTCGACCAGTTCCGGGATTACGCCGAACGCGGCTGCGCGTTTGCCGGACTCGCGGGATTCGGTGTCGCAGCTGCGGACGAAATACCCGGGCTCGGCGTCGCGTAAAAAACGGCGGCCATAGGCCGCCGTTTTTTCGATGCATCGACCCTGCAGCAATCAGTGCACGGTATAGCCGGAAGTGCGCCACACTTTGTCGCTGTCGAAGTGGAACGAAATCAGTTCCCGCACCGGTTGCTTTTCGTTGGCGAACTGGGTGGCGAAAACCACGTTGCCGTACAGGCCGGCGGGCAGCTTGCCACCCTTGGATTGCGTCAAAGTCACCACCGCGACCTTGCGTGAAGCCATGCCGCCCAGCTTGGCGCGGTCGGCCGTTACCGCCTTGATGAAATCGTCGCGCCGCACCACCGGCTTCGCGACATTCGAGAAACCGTCCCACACATCGCCGTACTTTCCCTGATCCACCTGCGAGGCTACTTGCTCGCCATGTTGCGCGAGACGCTGCTTGAGCTGCGCGATCGCGGCCTGCTGCTGTGGCGAGAGTTGTTGCGCGGCGGATTGCGTCGCAGCCGGCGCGGCGGTTTGCGCCTGTTGCGCGAAGGCGACGGGAACGGTCGCGAGCAGCGCGGCCGGCAACAAATATCTGGCGAGCATCGGCAGGTCTCCTTCGGCTGGGTGTCGTTGGCGAGCGGGCATTCGGTCTTCGCGTGGCCCGTCACGCTACCAGATTTTCACCCGGTCCTTCGGGGCCAGGTAAAGCTTCTGGCCCGGCAGCACGTCCCAGGCCGGATACCAGGCATCGAGATTGCGCACGGTGAGGGCGCGGAACGGCCCCGGCGCGTGCACGTCCGTCGCGAGCTGCTGGCGCAGTGCCGCGTCGCGGGTCTTGTTGCGCCAGGCCTGTCCGAAGGCCAGGAAGAAGCGCTGGTCGCCACTCAGGCCGTCGATCACGGGGGCCGGGTTGCCGTCCAGCGACAGGTGATAGGCGCGGTACGCGGCGGTCAGGCCCGAAACATCGGCGATGTCCTCGCCCAGGGTTTGCTTGCCGTTGACGTGCACGCCCGGCAATGGCTGGTACTGGTCGAATTGTCTGGCCAGCGCGTCGGTGGCCTTCTCGAAGTGCGCGAAGTCGGCCTTGGTCCACCAGTTGACCAGCTTGCCGTGCGCGTCGAAGTCGGCGCCGGTGTTGTCGAAGCTGTGGCTGATTTCGTGGCCGATGATCGCGCCGATCGCGCCGTAGTTGGCGGCGGCATCCGCTTTCGGGTCGAAGAACGGCGGTTCCAGGATCGCCGCCGGGAAGTTCAGCGCGTTCTGGATCGGCAGGTTCACCGCGTTTACCGTCTGCGGCGTCATCCACCATTCGCCGTCGTCGATCGGCTTGCCGATCTTGGCCTTCTGCAATTCGTATTCGAACTTCACCGCGCGCAGGTGGTTGCCCAGCGCGTCGTCCGGCTTGATCTCAAGCGACGCGTAATCGCGCCAGTGTTCTGGATAGCCGACGCTGACGCGCAGTGTCTCGAGTTTTTCTTTCGCCTTTGCCTTGGTTTCCGGGGACATCCAGTCCAGCTTGTCGATACCGTCATTGAATGCTGTCAGCAGGTTGTTAACTATCGCCTCGACCTCGGCCTTGCTCGAGGCCGGGAAATATTTCCGCACGTAGAGTTCGCCGACCGCATCGCCGAGATCGTTGTTGGTCGCGGCTACCGCGCGCTTCCAGCGCTCGCGTTGCTGCGGCGTGCCCTGCAGCGTCTTGCCGTGGAAATCGAAGGCGAGATCCGCGAACGCCTTCGGCAGCATCGATGCGTTGTCGTCCAGCGCGTGGAAAGTCAGCAGCGCCTTCCACGCTTCGATCGGCTGGCTGGCCGTGAGCGCGGAAAGTTTCGTGGTCGCATCCGGTTGCCATACGTCGTATTGCTTCGCGTCCAGCCCCGCGGACTGGAAGAACGCAGCCCAGTCCATGCCCGGCGCCTTCTTCGCGAAGTCGCCCATGGCCCAAAGGTTGTCGGCCTTGTGCACGTCTTCGCTCATCACCAGGCTCTCCTGCGCCTGCGCGATCTTCGTTTCCAGACCGAGCACGGCCCTGGCCTGTTTGTCGGCATCGGCGATGCCTGCCTGCTTGAACATCGCCGCGACGTAGGTCTCATACTTGGCGCGGTCGGCGACCATTTCCTTGTCCTGCGACAGGTAGTAGTCGCGGCTCGGCATCGCCAGGCCACCCTGCAGCAGATAGGGAATCTGCAGCGAATCCTCGTTCAGTCCCTTGGTGACGAACAGCCCGAAAAGATGCTCGGTCTGGAAGTTCGTCGCATTGATCGGATCGACGTCCGCGCGCAATTCGCCGCCCAGCACGCGCGCGAGGTCGCTGCGGGTCTTGATCGCGGCGATCGCGTCGAGATCCGGTTTCAGCGGCGCCAGCCCGCGTTTCTCGACCGTCGCCTCGTCCATGTAGGCCTTGTAGTAATCGGCGATCTTGCGCGCATCGCTACCGGGTGCCGGAGCGGATGCGCCCGCGGACTTGATCAAGTCCGCGGTGCGCTGCTCGGCCTTCACGAACAACTGGTAGAACGTGCCGGTGCTCGAGCGGTCGGGCGGGATCGTCGCGGTCTTCAGCCACGCGCCGTTGGCGAACAGGAAGAAGTTGTCGCCCGGCTTGACCGCATGGTCGACGCCGGCAAGGTCGATGCCGATGTCCTGCGTGCCTGCATTCGCGGTTGCGGCAAAAGCCGTGCGATCCATGCCGGCCGTGCACAGCGCGCAGGCGAACACGACGGCGGCGGCGAGCGTCTTCTTGGCGGTGGGCATGGCGACGCGATCCTCGATCCGGGAAAATGTCGATGATGCACCAACCGCGCGTGCCGTGCAGGGTCGAAGGTCATGGACGGGTTCGCTGGGGCCTGTTGACGCTATGCCACGCGGCCGCTGCGGAAGCAACGCGGTTCACTTGGCATAGCGTCCACAGGCCCTAAACTCACCGGATCATGTCGACGAATGCCGTGCCGGAATCCATCAGCGTTGTCGTATGGGACGCGCCCATCCGCCTGTTCCACTGGGCGCTGGCGGTCCTGATCCTTCTGCAGTACGGCACCGCCGAATGGCATTGGCTGGACATGCAATGGCACGTGCGTTTCGGCTACGCCACGCTGGCGCTGCTGGTGTTCCGCGTAGCCTGGGGCTTCTTCGGCTCGCAGACCGCGCGTTTCGCCGATTTCGTGCACGGCCCTCGGCGCGTGTGCGGCTACGTGCGCGCCGTGGTCGCCGGCCATGCGCCGCCGACGAGCTTTGGCCACAACCCGCTGGGCGGCTGGTCGGTGCTGGCGATGCTGGCGAGCCTGCTGGTGCAGACGATCACCGGCCTGTTCGCCAGCAACCATCGACATACCGTGTTCGGCCCGTGGGCAGCCCGCGTTTCCGATATCTGGTCGCAGCGGCTGACGGACATCCACAAGATCAACCAGAACGTCTTGTTGTTCCTGATCGCGTTGCACGTCGCGGCGATCCTCGCCTACTGGATCGGCAGGGGCGAGAACCTGGTCGCGCCGATGTTGCACGGTCGCAAGACCGTGGACTCACGTCCGGCATTGCGCTTCGCCTCCACGGGGCAGGCGCTTGCGGCGCTGGCGTTCGCCATCCTGCTGGTGTGGCTGATCGTGATCGCGGGTGAGCGCGTCTGAAGCGTCCGCTTCGGGCGCCCGCATCCGACGGTCGCTTAAAATCCGCGGATGAACCGCGAACGCAGGATGCGGCGCCCGCCCGAATGGTACGCGGCGCGCGTTGCGTCCATTCCGCCGATCACCATTGACGAGGCGCTGCCGATCGCACGGCGCGCGGACGAGATCGTCGAGCTGATCCGCAAACATCAAGTGCTGGTGATCGCCGGCGAAACCGGTTCCGGCAAGACCACGCAATTGCCGAAGTTGTGCCTCGCCGCGGGGCGCGGCGTCGAGGGCATGATCGGCTGCACCCAGCCGCGCCGGCTGGCGGCGCGCGCGATGGCGAGGCGCGTGGCCTCTGAACTCGGCAGTGAGGTCGGCGACAAAGTCGGTTTCCAGGTGCGCTTCGACGATCGCGTCGGCGAGCGTACGCTGATCAAGTTCATGACCGACGGCATCCTGCTGGCCGAACTGGCGCGTGATCGCCGGCTGTCGGCCTACGACACCATCGTGCTGGACGAGGCGCACGAGCGCAGCCTCAACATCGATTTCCTGCTCGGCTATCTCAAGACGCTGCTGCGCCGACGGCCAGGCCTCAAGTTGATCGTCACTTCCGCCACGCTCGACACCGCACGTTTCGCGGAACATTTCGACGGCGCGCCGGTGGTCGAAGTGGAAGGTCGCGCCTATCCGGTGGCGATGCGCTGGCGTCCGCCACAGCGCGACGAAACGCCGTCCGAGCAGATCGTCGCGGCGCTGGACGACATCACCCGCGAAGACCCGCGGGGCGACGTGCTGGTCTTCCTGCCGGGCGAACGCGAAATCCGCGATGCGCATCTTGCGCTGAACCGGCGTGTGTATCGCCACACCGAAGTGCTTCCGCTGTACGCGAGGCTGTCGACGGCCGAACAGGATCGCGTGTTCAAGCCGGGCCCGGCGCGGCGCATCGTGTTGGCGACCAACATTGCCGAGACTTCGCTGACCGTGCCGCGCATCCGCTATGTCGTCGACAGCGGCAGCGCGCGCATCAAGCGCTATTCGCAGCGCAGCCAGATCGAGCGTCTGGCGATCGAGCCGGTCTCGCAGGCCGCAGCCGACCAGCGCGCCGGGCGTTGCGGTCGCGTCGCTCCCGGCACCTGCGTGCGCCTGTACGACGAAGCCGATTACGCCGCGCGACCGCGCTACACCGATCCGGAAATCAAGCGTTCGGCGCTGGCCAACGTGATCCTGACGATGCTCGATCTCGGCCTCGGCGACGTTGATATGCGAGCCAGGGATGGCTCGCGGCGGCGCCGGGTTCGGACACGCGCCGAACCCGGCGCGTCCGAACGTGTGCAGGAAGCACAGGTTCGGACAATTGAGGATTTTCCGTTCCTGGAACCGCCCGAGCCGCGCGCGATCGCGGACGGCTGGCGGCGGCTCGCGGAACTGGGAGCGATCGACGACGCGCGCCGGTTGACGCGCACCGGCCGCGAACTGGCGCGCATGCCGATCGACGTGCAGCTCGCGCGCATGCTGGTCGAGTCGAATCGCCTGCACGCATTCGCACAAGTTCTTCCGATCGTGGCTTTCCTCGGTATCCAGGACCCGCGGGAACGTCCGGCCGACAAGCAGGCGCAGGCGGATGCCGCGCACGCCGCGTTCGCCGATCCGAAATCCGATTTCGTCGGAATCCTGAATCTCTGGAACGCCTATCGCGCGGCGCACGAGGAATCGACGCAGTCGAAATTGCGCGACTGGTGCGCGCGGCATTTCCTGTCCTTCCTGCGCATGCGCGAATGGCGCGAATTGCACCGGCAACTGTTGTTGCAGGAACATTCGCCGCGCTCCGATGCGCGCGAGGAACCGCCGCCGGGAGCGGAGGGTGCGTGGTCGCGGGAAATCGATCCGCGCCTGTACGAGGCGATCCATCTCTCGCTGCTCGCGGGCTTGCCGCTGAACGTCGCGCGCAAGGACGAACGCGGCGACTACCGCGGCACGCGCGAGCGGCGCTTCCGCGTCTTTCCCGGCTCGGCGCTGGCGAAGGGATCGCCGCAATGGCTGTTCGCCGCGCAGATCATGGACCTCGGCGGCCGCGTGTACGCGATGCATTGCGCGCGCGTCGAGCCGCGCTGGATCGAACGCCAGGCCGCGCATCTGCTGCGGCGGACATGGAACGATCCGCACTGGTCGCGCGCGCGCGGCGCGGTGATCGCCCACGAGCAGGTGACGCTGTTCGGACTGACGCTGGTGGAGCAGCGCACGGTGACCTTCGCGAAGCAGGACGCGCCGCTGGCGCACGTGATCTTCCTGCGCGAGGCACTGGCGCGTTGCGAACTGGACGCTCGCGCGGATTTCGTGCGTGCCAATGCGCGCGTGTTGCACGAGGCGCACGAAATCGAAGCGCAGCAGCGCCGCGCCGACCTGCTGAAATCCGACGAGGAGCTGGCCTCGTTCTTCGCGGACAAACTGCCGCAGGACATCGCCGGCGTGGCCGCACTGGATGCCTGGTACCGCACCGCGTCGCCCGCGCAGCGCGCGGCCTTGCGCTGGTCGCTGCAGGACGTGCTGGCCGGCGCAGCCGGGCCGGATGCCGACGCCTTTCCGCCCTCATTGTCATTCGCCGCCGAACGCCTGCGGCTGGAATACCGCTTCGCGCCGGGCGATCCGGCCGACGGCGTGACGCTGCATCTGCCGCTGTCCTTGTTGAATGCGATTCCGGAGGCACGCTGCGAATGGCTGGTGCCGGGCATGCTGGCCGACAAGATCGCGACCTTGATCCGCGGCCTGCCGAAGTCACAACGCCGCAACTACGTGCCGGCGCCGGATTTCGCGCGCGCCTTCGTCGAAGCCGAACCGTCACGCGACGAACCGCTGGGCTCGGCGCTCGCGACATTCCTGACGCGCACGACCGGCGTCGCGATCACCGCGCCGGATTTCTCCGGCATCGAGATGCCACCACATTTTTCGATGCGCTTCGTGCTGCACGACGACCACGGCAAGCCGCTCGCCGAGGGCCGCGACTTGGCTGCATTGCGTGAAGGCTGGCAGGCGCGCGCGCGCGACGCCTTCGCGCAGCGCACCGATGCCGAACTCACGCGCGAGGATGTGCAGGCCTGGGATTTCGATGCGATCCCCCGCAGCGTGCGCTCGAAAGGCGAACTGGTGGCGTATCCCGCGCTGGTCGATCTCGGCGCGAGCGTCGCGCTGCGCGTGTTCGAAAACGCGGTCGAGGCGGAAGCCGCGCATCCACGCGGCGTGCGTCGCCTGCTGGAGACGGCGCTGGCGGCCGAGTTCAAGCGCGCGCGGCGGCAGCTGCCGATCCAGCGCGGCACCAGCCTGCAATACGCACCATTGGACAGCACCGAGCAGTTGCGCTCGGACCTGGTGGCCGGTGCGTTCGATGATCTGCTTGCGGAAGGCGACCCGGACGTGCGCGACCACGCGGCGTTCGAAGCCTTGCGCGAATGGCTGGCGCGCAGCCTGTTCGCGGCGGCGATGCGGCGGCTGCAGGTTGCCGAACCCGTCATCGCCGCGCAGGCGGAATTGCGTCCATGGCTGGAATCGCCGCTGATCGGTTTCGCGCGCGCCAGCTACGACGATCTGCGCGAACAGTTGCAGGAATTGCTCACGCCTGGATTCCTTCGCGCGTTGCCGATCGAACGACTGGCGCAGTTCCCGCGCTATCTGCGCGCGATGCGCTCGCGCGCGGAAAAGCTGCGCGATGATCCGGCGCGCGACCAGTCGCGCATGTTGCAGGTGCTGCCGTACTGGCGCGAGTGGCTGGCGCTGCGCGCGGCCGGCGCTGCGGGCGAAGCGATGGATGCGTTGCGCTGGTCGATCGAGGAATGGCGCGTGTCGCTGTTCGCGCAGGAACTCGGCGCGGCGGAGGCGGTGTCACCCAAGCGGCTGGCGAAGGCGATGGAAGCCGCGAAGAGTGAAGCGCAGGATGAGGGGCGCAAATCCCCGGCCGTGCGAAACGGATTTCCCGCCTCGCGTCGGCCTTGACCTTTTTTCCTGCTTCACGTGCCGTTACTTGACGCGCTCGACGCGCACGCCCTGATTGCAACCTTGCACGTACATCAACCAGCTGCCCAGGATCATGGGCTTGATGGTCACGGTGGGGTTGGTGACCTCCGGGCAGGAATAGGCGCCGGATTCGGCCTGCTTCCACACCTGGCCATTGTTGAGGTTGAACACGTTGCTGCCGCTCCAGCCGCCGAAGCTGCCGAGCAGATGCGTCTGGAACGACTCGCGCTTGCTGTCGTCGGCGTAGAACACCGGCTGGCCGCCGGCACTGACCATCTTCACCTGCTGGTGCGTGGCGAGCCAGTTGTCGAGGTAGCGCAGCTCGTCGGGCGACAGCTTGTCCAGGCCCGCAGTCTTGAAATCCGCCGAGGACATCCGCTCTTCCAGCGAAGAGAATTGCTGTTGCGCGAACGCCGGCAGCGCCGACAACAGCCCGAGGACGAACAGAAGGACGATTCGAATGCGCATGGGCGGCGATCATAGCAGCGGGCTGCGCGGCTTTCATCCGAGGCGGATGCCGCGGGACGACGGTTACACTGGCAGCCTTTCATCAGGCTTTCCGCCGCTGCGGCGTGTCCGCCGCGCGCGACCGGCATGAGCGACACCAGAACCATCATCGGACAACCAGGAAGCGCTGCCGCTGCGGCGGCCGGCGAGCCGTCGTTCGCCAGCGCGCTTCCTCCGGCCGAACGCGAGCGGGTGGCGGTGATCTGCGGATTGCTGGACGACCTGGGTTGCGACGAGGACACGCGCGCCGCGGCGTGGTGGTATGCATTGGCTGCGACGCAACCGCAAGAATGGGCACGGCAAGGCGAGTCTTTGTCGGAAGACGTGCGACGGCTGGTCGATGGCCAGCAACAAGCCGAAACCGTGTGGCGGCTCTACCGCGATCACGGCGGCCGCGGCGGCGCCGAAGGCCTGCGCCGCTTGTTGCTGGCGATCATCCGCGACTTGCGCGTGGTCTACCTGTTGCTGTCGCGGCAACTGGCGACGATGCGCGCCGCATCGCGCTGGCCGGAAGCCGGGCGGCGCGAACTGGCGGCGCTCACTGCCGACATCCACGCGCCGCTGGCCAACCGCCTCGGCATCTGGCAGTGGAAGTGGGAACTGGAAGACCTCGCCTTCCGTTACCTGCAGCCGGACACCTACAAGCGAATCGCGCGACTGCTGGACGAACGCCGCGGCGACCGCGAGGCCTACATCCGGCGCTGCGTGCGCGAACTGGAAACCGCGCTGCGCAAGGAAGGCATCGCCGCCGAAGTCGCCGGCCGGCCGAAGCACATCCATTCGATCTGGAAGAAGATGCAGCGCAAGGGCGTCGGCTTCGGCGAGCTTTACGACATCCGCGCGTTGCGCGTGCTGGTCGACGGCATCGGCGATTGCTATGCCGCGCTCGGCGTGACGCACACGTTGTGGCCGAACGTGCCGGGCGAATTCGACGACTACATCGCGCGCCCCAAGGGCAACGACTACCGGTCGCTGCATACCGCGGTGATCGGGCCGGAAGGGCGCACGCTGGAAGTGCAGATACGCACCCGCGAGATGCACCGCGCCGCGGAACTCGGCGTGGCCGCGCACTGGCGCTACAAGGAAGGCGGCGGTGGCGATGCCGCTTACCAGGCGCGGGTGGCGTGGATGCGCCGCTTGCTGGAAGCGCGCGAGGAAGACGGCGGTGACGGTGCGTTGCTGGCCGGCTTGCGCGGCGAACTGGCGGAGGATCGCGTCTATCTGTTGACGCCGAAGGGCGAGGTGTTCGATCTGGCCGCCGGCGCGACCGTGCTGGATTTCGCCTACCACGTGCACAGCATGGTCGGCCATCGCTGCCGTGGCGCCAAGGTCAATGGCCGCATCGTGCCGTTGACGCACCAGCCGGTCAGCGGCGACCGCGTGGAAATCCTCACCGGCAAGCAACCGGAGCCGCGCCGTGACTGGCTCGTCCCGCAACAGGGATTCCTGCGCACCGCGAGTGCGCGCGGCAAGGTGCGCGCGTGGTTCCGGCGCAGCGACAACGCGGCCAATCTCGCGGCCGGGCGGCAAATCCTTGAACGCGAGTTGAAGCGGCTCGCGCTGGGCGAGCGCGCGGTCGAGCGCGTGCACGCGAAGCTCGGGTTGAAGTCGCACGACGACCTGCTGGTCGCGCTTGCGCTGGGTGAAATCGGCAGCGGACAGGTCGCGCGCGCGCTCGGCGAAGCGGAAGCGCCCGCGCAAACGGCCTTGCCTGTGCGAGGACCGGGGCGCAAGTCTCCGGAAAAACCCGGCGCGCTGGTGATCGAGGGCGTCGGCAATCTGCTGACGGCGCTGGCGCGCTGCTGCCAGCCGCTGCCCGGCGACGTGGTGGCCGGCTTCATCACCCGTGGCCGCGGCGTCACCGTGCACCGCGCGGATTGCGCCAGCCTCGCGCGATTGCGCGCCCGTGCGCCGGAGCGGGTGATCGAGGTGGACTGGGGCGCGACCGGCGCGCGCGCCTACGAAGTGCAGATCGCCGTCACCGGCTACGACCGCAAGAACCTGCACAAGGACATCACCACCATCATCGCCAATGCTGGCGCGCAGATCGCGTATTCCGACAGCCGCGCCGACGTCGCGCGTGGCGAAGTGCGCATGCATTTCGGCCTGCGGCTGCACGATTTCGCGGAACTTTCGGCGTTGCTCGCGCGCCTTTCCGCATTGCCCAACGTCATCGACGCGCACCGGCTGGCCGCGCGCTGAACATGCGCGACGCGTCGGCGGGTCGGTGCGGACGCGGGTGCTAAGCTTGCGCCGGCTTCCCTTGCTACCCGAGGGCCTGTCAACGCCATGCCAAACGGTCGCGCCGTCGGCCCCTTGCCCGCGGGGCAAGGCATCGCGAGGAAGGTGTATGTCGATACATCGACGAGCAATAACGCAACCATGCGGGCAAGAGGCCACGGCCCTTCGGGTTGCTCCGCAGCAGCCGCCATCCGGCGTTGCGCGCCTTGGCCATGGAATCACCATGGCGCTGCGTTGCGCGCCTTGTCTGGCAACCGCTGCGGAAGCAACGCGGCGCGCTTGGCATGGCGTTGACAGGCCCTGATCCATGAGCGGACGCCGCGACCCTCCTTCCCTCGATCCACGCTCGCGCACCGAACCGGTGCTGGGCGACCTCGATCGCCTCGGCGATCCCGGGCGCCGGGACGACCTGCCGGCATTCGCGGCGGAATCTCCGCGGCGCGGCGTGTCCGCGCGCGAACCGCGGCGGCCATCGCGCTGGCCATGGGTGGCGATGATCCTCGCGCTGTTCGTGATCGGCGGGGTCGCGTGGGTATGGACGCACCAGAACGTCTTGCGCGAGGATCTGCCGCGCACGCAGTTGAACGCGGTGCTCGCGCACGCGGACGCCGCACTCGCCGCGGGCAACCTGTCGGGTTCCGCCGAAAGCGCGCGTGACCAGTACGAAGCCGCGCTGGCACTGGATCCGGACAACGACCACGCGATCGCCGGCTTGCGCAACGTCGGCGAGGCGGAATTGCGGCGCGTGCAGGACGACATCCGCGCCAACAAGCTGGACGACGCGCGCGCGGCGCTGGAAGAAGCGCGCGGCCTGCTCGGCGGCGGTGCGCAGGTGACGGCGATCGAAAGCGCGCTGAACAAGGCCGCCAATCGCGGAGACAGTCTCGACAACCTGATTGACAAAGCCAATGCCGCGCTGGCAGCCGGCAATCTCGACGGCAGGAACGGCGCGCCGTCCTTGTTCAAGCGGGTGCTGGATTCCGATCCAGGCAACGCCGTCGCGCGGCATGGCATGGACCAGGTCGGTGCCGCGCTCGCGGCGCGTTCGCAGGATCAGTTGCGGAAGGGCGATCTCGAGAGCGCGCAACGCACGCTCGACGCGCTGGCATCCCTGCTGCCGAGCTATTCCGGGTTGCCGGACCTGCGCGCCGCGGTGGCGCAGGCCGAGCACGACGCGCAGGCGCAGCGCGATCAGCACCTCGCGCAGGGCGAGGCCGACCTGCGCGCCGGCAAGTTCACCGGCGACGGCGATGACAACGCGTTGGCGCAGTATCGCGCCGTGCTGGCGCAAGACCCGGGCAACGTGCAGGCCCACACGGGCCTGGGCCAGGTGGCGCAGGCGTTGATCGTGCAGGCCAATGCCGCGCTCGACGCAGGACGCCCGGACGATGCCGGAAAATTGCTGGACGCCGCTGGCGCGCTGGCGCCGAAGTCGGCGGACCTCGCGGCCGTGCGTTCGCGCCTGCATGCATCATCGTCCGCCGCGTCGCCGTCGGATACCACGCAGGGCGCACCGGCTACCTTGACGCCGGCGCAGACGGCGCACGTCGCGCGGCTGGTGCACCAGGCGGATGCCGCCGCGCAGCGTGGCGAACTCATGCTGCCGCCCGGCGACAGCGCCTATGATTTGTATCGCGCCGCGCTCGCCATCGACGGCAACAACGCCGCGGCGCAAGCCGGCGTGCAGGCATTGCCGCTGATCGCGCGCACCCTGTTCGCGCGCGCGCTGCACGCCGGGCAACTCGACCGCGCGGGCGACCTGCAGGCGACGCTGGCGCAACTGAGTCCGGGCGATGCCGCGTTGCCGGGCATGCAGCAGAGCCTGGGCGGCGCTTGGCTGGATCGTGCGCGCGCGCTGGCGGACCAGGGACGCTACGACGACGCGCGGCGCGCGCTGGACGAAGCGCGGCGGCTGACGCCGGACGATCCACGCATCTCGGAAGTCGACAACCGCATCGGTTACGGCAACTGACGGAAAACTTCTGCAAGGCAGCCGTGCCCGGCGTCGCGCAATCAGACTTCGTTCGCTACACATTGCAGAGGTTCCCTGGATGTCGGTACCGGCGGTGCAATCCATGCTGGTATTCGGCGCCAGCAGCCAGATCGGCTACTGCCTGTTGCCGATGTCGTGCGATCAGGGCATACGGACGAGCGCGGTGTCGCGGGCAGCGCATGACCACGACGATCGCGTGCGCTGGCTGCAGGGAAGCTTGCCGGACACCTTGCGGGACGAATTCGCGGACATCGAGGCGATCGCGTGCTTCGCGCCGCTGGATGCGTTCGCGACGTGGCTGCAGCGCGCGAATCTGCCGTCGCTGCGATGCGTGGTGGCGACCAGCTCGATGAGCGCGGAAAGCAAACGCGAGTCGCCCGTCGCGGACGAACGCGCGATCGCGCAACGCCTGCGCGACGGTGAACAGGCGCTGGCGCGCGCCTGCGAAGCGCGCGACATCGCGTGGACGGTCTTGCGGCCGACCCTGATCTACGGCGTCGGCCGCGATCGCAGCCTGACGCCACTGGCGCGCCGCGCCATGCGCACGCGCGTATTCCCGTTGCCGCCGGGACGCGGCTTGCGCCAACCCGTGCACGCACAGGACGTGGCGGAAGCGGTGATCGCCGCGATGCGCGCGCCACAAGCCGCCGGCCACGTCATTCCGATCGGTGGCGGCGAACGCCTCGACGCGCGGGAGATGTTCGCGCGCGTGCGCGCAAGCCTGCCGCATCGAACGTTGCCGTTGCGCCTGCCGCGGTTCGCGGTGCGTGCGACGATGGCGGTGCCGGCCTTGTGTGGACCGTTGTCGCGGCTGGACCGGGATCTGGTCGCCGACAACGGCGAACTGGAGCGCCTGCTGGGCGTGCGTCCGCGCGGGTTCCATCCGGATGCGTCGGCGTGGCGGTCGAACGAGCCTGCAGCGAGCCGGGAGCATGCGAATGCCATTGCGTGAGCGATGCCCTCCGCGTGGCGGGGGCAGGCCATGAGCGCCAACGGCGTGCCGGCTGCCGCCGCGACATCGGTGTGCGCCGTGGCGGTCACCTGGCATCCGGACATCGCACGGCTGGACGCGATGCTGCACGCGGTCACGCCGCAGGTCGGCGCGTTCGCGCTCGTGGACAACGCGAGCGGCGATCCAGCGCTTGCGGCGATGGCGGCGCGGCATCCGCGCACGACGTTCCTGCCGCAGGTGGCCAATCTCGGGCTTGCCGCCGCCTTCAACGCAGGCGTCGCGTGGGCGCGTCGGCACGGCTTCCGCCATGTGCTGCTGCTGGATCAGGACAGCCTGCCGGATGCCGCGATGGTGGCGGAATTGCTGCAGGCGCTGGACGCGCTTTCCGGGCAGACGAAAGTCGCCGCGGTCGGTCCGCGTTTTCGCGACATGGAGGAACCGCACGACGCGCCGTTCGTGCGCATCGGCTTTCCGTTCAACCGCAAACTGCACTGCGGCGATGCATGCGCCGGAACCGTGCGCTGTGATTTCCTGATTTCCTCCGGCAGCCTGATTCCGCTCGACGTGCTGGACGCGATCGGCGGCATGGACGAAACCTTGTTCATCGACAACGTGGACCTGGAATGGTGTTTCCGCGCGCGCGCGGCGGGGTACGCGTTGTACGGGGTCTGCGCGGCGCGCATGCGGCACCGGCTCGGCGATTCGCGCCGCCGCCTTCCGGGCATGCCGCGTGGAGTGATCGTGCACGGGCCGCAGCGGTTGTTTTTCATCATGCGCAATCGCCTGCTGCTGTATCGCCGGCCTTGCACCCCGGGTGCATGGATCGCGCAGGACATTCCGCGCGCGTTCGTCAAATTCCTGCTGTTCGCGGTCTTCATCGGGCCACGCCGGCGCCACGTGCGCGCCATGCTGGCCGGTTTGCATGCCGGCGTGCGCGGCAGTACCGAAATACCGGAGAATCCGCCTTGGCAATGAATACCCGCGGCTGCGCCTGGTTGCGTCCTGATTTTTCTCCCGGATGAAAAACGTGCCTTTCCTGCAAAACGTGCGCGCGGGCCTTGCCCGCGCATGGCCCTGGTTGCGTTGGCCCGTGTGGATCGGCCTCGGCCTGGCGCTGGGTTTCCTGGTGCCGTACACCGCGGTGCTGGACGCGCGCGTGCGCGACCGCGTCGGCGACATCGCGTTTTCACAACCCACCCGCGTCTACGCGCGGCCGCAGCGTCTGGCCGCCGGCGTGCCGATGAACGCGGACACGCTGGCGCTGGAACTCACCGCCGCCGGTTACACGCAGGAACAACAGGAAGCGCGCGTGCCCGGCACCTTCAGCCGCGACGGTTCCACCTTCGTGGTCGCGTCGCGCGGCTATGCGGACCCTGCCGGCGGCGAGCTGCCGCGACGCGTGCGCGTCACGCTGTCGCACGGCCAGGTCGATGCAGTGAAGGACCTCACCTCCGCGCAGGTGCTGCACGAGACGCATCTGGATCCCGCGCGCATCGCCGCCTTGTACGGCGCCGAGCAGGAAGAACGCCAGGTCGTGCAACTGGACGAATTGCCGCCATTGCTGGTGACCGGGTTGCAGGCGGTCGAGGACCGCGATTTCAAGCATCACCACGGCGTGGATTTCGTGGCGATCCTGCGCGCCATGTTCGCCAACCTGCGCGCCGGACACGTGGTGCAGGGCGCGTCGACGCTGACGCAGCAGCTCGTGCGCAACCTGTTCCTGGACCGCAGCAAGAAACTCGTGCGCAAGTTCAACGAAGCGCTGCTGTCGGTGTTGATCGAATCGCACTACAGCAAGGAGCAGATCCTCGGGGCGTATTGCAACGAGGTGTTCCTCGGCCAGCGCGGCGACCAGGCCGTGCACGGGTTCGCCGCGGCCAGCCAGTTCTACTTCTCGCGCCCGGTGCAGACCCTGCGCCCGCAGGAAGACGCGCTGCTGGTCGGCATGATCCAGGGGCCGAGCATCTACGATCCGCGCCGCTATCCGGATCGCGCGATGGCGCGGCGCAACGTGGCGCTGGACATGTTCCACGCCACCGGTTTGCTGGACGACGCGCAATGGCAGGCGGCCAAGGCCGCGCCGCTGGGCGTGACCGCCACGCCGCAACTGGTGGCGGATCGTTTCCCCGCCTTCATGGAAGCCGTGCGCGAGCAATTGCACCAGGATTTTTCCGACGACCAGTTGCGCAGCGGCGGGTTCTCCATCTTCACCACGCTGGATCCCGCCGCGCAGATCGACGCCGAGGACGCGCTGGACGACACCCTGGAATCCATGGGCAAGCGCGGGCGTTCGCTGGAAGGCGCGGTCGTGATCACCGACACCGACAACGGCAGCGTGCTGGCGATGGTCGGCGGTCGCCGTTCCGACCTGCACGGCTTCAACCGCGCGATGGATGCGCAACGGCCGATCGGTTCCGCGATCAAGCCGTTCTACTATTTGATGGCGCTGGCGCAGCCCGCGCGCTGGAATCTCGCCTCGCCGCTGGACGACACGCCGATCTCGCTGCGCCAGCCGAACGGAACGGTGTGGTCGCCGAGCAACGACGACCATATCGCGCACGGCGAGGTGCCGATGGTCGACGCGCTGGCGAAGTCCTACAACCTCGCCAGCGTGCACCTGGGCATGCAACTCGGCGTCGAACGCGTGGCGAAGTTCCTGCGCTCGTTCGGCCTCACCAATGTGCAGGCCAATCCCTCGCTGCTGCTGGGCGCGGTGGACCTCTCGCCGTTCCAGGTGACGCAGCTCTACCAGTACTTCGCCGCCGACGCGCACGCGTTGCCGCTGTCCACGCTGCGCGGCATCACCGACGCGCAAGGCCGCGCGATCAAGCATTACAGCGTGCAGCCCGGCGAGGGCGAATACCAGCCCGCGGAACGGCTGACGCGCTGGGCGATGCAACAGGTCACGCAATACGGCACCGCGGCCGTGGTCGGCGATTCCTCGCTGGCGTGGCTGCACGCCGCGGGCAAGACCGGCACGTCCGACAGCCAGCGTGATTCCTGGTTCGCGGGTTTCACCGGCCAGCATCTTGCGGTGGTGTGGGTGGGACGCGACGACAACAAGCAGACCGGGCTGTGGGGCGCCACCGGCGCGTTGCGCGTGTGGATGTCGATCTTCCAGAAGCTGCCGACGCAACCGCTGTCGCCGTCGCCGGGCAGCGGCGTCGAATTCGCCTGGATCGATCCGCAGAGCGGGCAGGGCACGCAGCCCGATTGCCCCGGCGCGCGGCAATATCCGTTCATCGCCGGCTATGCGCCGGCGGCGCAGGATCACTGCTTCTTCCAGCAATTGAAGAATTTCTTCGGCGCGGGCGTGGGCGGCGACGATGCACCGCCGCAGGACGCGAGCGCCACACAACATTGAATCGACTATCGAGGAGCGCGGCGTGCGACGGATTCATTTCGGTGGATGGACGATGGCCTGTCTCGGCGGCGCGCTGCTCGCCGCGTGTTCGCAACCGCCCGCGCCGGGCTCGGGCATGCGCACGCCCGACCACGACATCGTCGCGGCGATCCGCGCCGCCGGCGACCGCGACAGTTCGGTGGTGCAGGTCGCGCCGCTGCGCGATCCCGCCATCGACGGCTTCCTCGACGCCGCGCACGCGGCCGAGCGCGCCGGCGACATCGCGACCGCCATTTCCAAGACCGATGCCGCGTTGGCGCTGGCGCCGGATGCGCCGGACATCCTGCAATACCGCGCCGAGCTGGCGGTGAGCGCGAAGGATTACGCCACCGCGGAGAACGACGCGCGCCGTTCGTACCAGCTCGGCCCGAAAGTCGGCGGCCTGTGCGCCGAGAACTGGCAGACCGTGCTGGAAATCGAGCAGTTGAAGAACAACGCGCAAGCCGTGCAGGACGCGCGCAGCGAGCGCGATCATTGCCACGTGCAGGGGCCGATAAGGATGTGAGTCAGCGCGCGGCGCAGCTCCCGACAAAATCAACCTGATTCTTTTGCACAAGCCGCGCAGCGGTTTAGCGTCCACAGGGATGAGTAGTTAGCCAGCATTGCGTTGAAAATGCCCAAGTTGGCGATGCCACCAACTGCCCCAATACGCGAAAACCAGTACAGCCCCAACAACAACGGCCGCGACAAACGCGATAAGCAGCCAGACGGACGGCCGCGGTTGCGAAGCAAGGACGACGGGGATGGCAACGTACAAAAACCATGCGCAGCTTGCGACAAGCACGAACCAGCCACCCCAATAAGCCAGCATTGAGCGGCGGTAGATACCGAACGCCAACAACAAAAGAAATGCTCCCCACAGCCCAGCGACAACGCGTGATACCACATCGTGGAAATGCGTGACAATCTGTCCTTGCGTTGTAACCGAGTACGAGCTTACTCCCAGAATGGCCAAGACGACCCCAAGGGCGCCCAACAAAACCAACACGAATATTGCGCGTTTCATTGCTGGCTAACGCTGGAGTTAAGCGGCGGCGTAGCCGTCTGCCTTGAACGAGTTGTTAGGCATTGACGCTCTCCCAAAGACGCCCCGGCCGAACCACCTTACAGTGGTAACAGCCGCTATTGACGTCATCAAGGTTGTACCAGCAACGCCTGCCTCCTGCAGCCTCGCAATCCAAACCTTTGTCTGCAATGCCGAGGTCGATGAGAAACCAAGGCAGATGCCGACGTACGGCGGTTCTCCAACGGTAGGGTGATGGTCTCATCTGATCGCTCATTTGGTGCCTAACTACAAGTCGGTTTAGAACTGCAGCGTAGCTCAGCCATATAGCTCTCGCCGCCCGTAATTATCCGTCGGAACGATTCTGCAAAAATCATTGGTTTACGCCGCTCACACAGACAAATCCCGCCGCCTGATCTTGCGGTCTTTCCAGGATTTCCGATGGACTCTGTGACACGATCTTCCTCCTCCTCGTCCGAGGCGACAAGCGAACGTGGTGAGAGTGCGGAGCGTCTGGCGAGAATGTTCGCAGCCAAGCGCTTACCGCCGCGCTTGTTCCAGCGCCGCCAGAAACACACGCCGCCACGCGGTGATGTCGTGCCGTGACAGGTAATCGAACATCGACTGCCAGCGTTCGCGGCGTTCGGGCAGCGGCATGGTGAGTCCGCGTTCGATCGCGCCGACCAGTTCGTCGATGTCGTAGGGATTGATGCGCAGTGCGGCTTCCAGTTCGGCCGCCGCGCCGGCGAAGTGCGAGAGCACCAGCACGCCCGGGTCTTCGGCGGATTGCGCGGCGACGTATTCCTTGGCGACCAGATTCATGCCGTCGCGCAGCGGCGTGACCAGCGCCAGTTTCGCCATGCGGCAGAAACCCGCAAGCGTGGACTGGTTGAAACTGCGGTTGACGTAGCGGATCGGCACCCAGTCCGGTTCGGCGTAGCGGCCGTTGATGCCGCCGGCCAGCCGCTCCAGCCGCGTGCGCAGTTCGCGGTATTCCGGCACGTCCTCGCGCGAGGGCGGCGCGATCTGCAGGAAGGAGACTTTCGACTTCCATTGCGGATGATCCGAGAGGAACCGCCCGAAGGCTTCGAAGCGCCGCGGCAGGCCCTTGGAATAGTCCAGCCGGTCGATGCCGAGCGCCAGCGCGCGCCCTTCGAGGCTGCCGCGCAGGCGCTCGCTCGCCGCGCTGCGCGCCGCCTGTGCGGCCTGCAGCGCGACGCGTTCGGTATCGATGCTGATCGGAAACGCCGCGCTGCGGAAACTGCGGCCGTCGCGCATGCGCACGCGGCCGTCGCGTTCGGTCTTCGCCACGCACTCTTCGCGCAGGTAATCGTGCAGCGCGCGCAAAGCGTCGCGGGTCTGCACGCCGACCAGGTCGTACGCGCCGAACGATGCGAACAGTTCGTCGTGGCCGGGCAGCGTGTTCAGCAGTTGCGCCGGCGGCAGCGGCACGTGCAGGAAGAAGCCGATCGGCGCGACCACGCCCAGCCTGCGCAGTTCGGCGCCGAGCGGAATCAGGTGATAGTCGTGCACCCACACGCGGTCGTCCGGGCGCAGCAGCGGCGCGAGTTTCTGCGCGAACAGGCGGTTCACTTCCATGTAGCCTGCGTGCTGTTCGCGATGGTAATCGATCAGGTTCGGCTGGAAGTGCAGCAGCGGCCACAGCGTGCGGTTGGCGAAGCCGAGATAGTAGGCGTCGTATTCCGCGCGGGTGAGATCCAGCAGCGCATAGTCGATGTCGCCGTCGCGCTGCCGCTGCAACTGGCGCGCATCCGTCGCGACGATCCTGCCGCTCCATCCGAACCACAATCCGCCGGTTTCCGACAACGCCGCCTGCATCGCCGCCGCCAGCCCGCCGGCGCGCGCTTCCTTCGGCAACGCAACGCGATTGGAAACGACGACAAGCCGGCTCACGGCGGCGACCTCACAGGATGTCGCTCCATTTCGCGGAAAGCGCGCGCGCAGCGCTGATCAGGCCGACCATCGAATAGGTCTGCGGAAAGTTGCCCCACAGTTCGCCCGTCCTGGGGTCGAGGTCTTCCGACAGCAGGCCCAGCGGATTGCGCATCGCCAGCAGCCTTTCGAACAGCGCGCGCGCCTCGTCCTTGCGGCCGATCCCCGCCAGCGCTTCCACGTACCAGAAATTGCAGATCGTGAAGCTGGTTTCCGGCGCGCCGAAATCGTCCGGTTTCGCATAGCGCAGCAGGAAACCGTCGCGCATCAGTTGCACGCCGATCTTTTCGACCGTCGCGACGAAGCGCGGATCGTCGGCGGCGACGAAGCGCAGGCTTTCCAGCAGCAGCAGGCTGGCGTCCAGGTCTTCGCCGCCGAACGATTCCACGAAATGACCGTTCGCGTGCACGGCGTGTTCAAAGATCGCGCTGCGGATGCGCTCGGCGCGGCGGCGCCACAGGCGCGCGCGTTCTGCCAGTGCCAGCCAGCCGGCGATGCGCGCCAGCCGGTCGCACGCGACCCAGCACATTACCGCCGAATAGGTGTGCACGGCTTCGCGGCCGCGCAATTCCCACAGGCCGGCGTCAGGTTTGTCGAACACCTTCCACGCGGCTTCGCCGCTGTGCTCCAGGCGCTGGAACGTGGTTGCGTCGCCGGGCGAGACCAGCCGCCGGTCGCAGAACAATTGCGTGGCGGCGAGGATCACGCTGCCGTAGATGTCGTTCTGGCGCTGCTTCCAGGCGTCGTTGCCGACACGGACCGGTCCCATGCCGCGGTAGCCGGCGAGATGCGTTTCCCTGCGCTCCGGCAATTCGTTCTGGAAATGGATGCCGTACACCGGCGCCATGCCGTCTTCGTCTTTCACCGAAAGATTGAAGATGTAGCGCACGTATTCCTCCATGCTGCGAGTGGCGCTCAACTGGTTGAGCGCGCGCACCACCAGCGCGGCGTCGCGCGGCCAGCAATAGCGGTAATCCCAGGTGCGCACGGTGTCCGGCGCTTCCGGGATGGAGGTGGTCATCGCGGCGACGATGGCGCCGGTGCCTTCGTACTGGCACAGCTTCAGGGTGATCGCGGCGCGGATCACCGCTGCCTGCCACTCGGCCGGAATCGACAGGTAGCGCACCCACTCGTGCCAGTAGTCCAGCGTGGATTGCAGCGCGGCGCGGAAATAATCGCCCGGCGATTCGTGCAGCGTTTCGTCGGTGCCCGTCACCAGGTGCACTTCGCGGTCCAGCTGGAACGGCAGCGCGTCGCGCAGCATCGGCAGTTGCGCGTCGGTGGTGATGCGCAGCACCAGCGGGTCCAGCAAAAAGCGCAGGTGGTTGGAACCGAACGTCTGTTCCGGCGCGCGGCCGCCGTAACCGGTGAGCGGCCGCAGGCGCATCCGGATGCGCGGCGAACCCGCGAGCGGGCGCACGCGCCGCAGCAGTTGCATCGGGTGGAAAATCCGCCCGTGTTGTTTCCAGCGCGGCGCGAAATCGGTGATCTCCACCTGCGAACCGTCCTTCGCGGTCAGCCGCGTGACCAGCACCGGGCTGTTGTCGGCATACCATTGTTCGTGGCGCACCTCGTTTTCCAGCTCGGTGTCGAAGAATCCCGCGTCGTCGATTTGCGGCGACAGCAGCGAGCAGAACACCGGGTCGCCGTCGAATGCCGGCACGCAATGCCAGCAGATGCGTCCGCGCGGATCGATCAGCGCGTTGACTGTCCCGTTGCCGATCACGCCGAGATCGAGGCCGGATTGCGGGCGGCCGGACGCGCGCTGCTTCCGGTTGCGCGGCGCGGACTGCGGTTTGGTTGCGGTCTTCACCCGTTTCTTCTTCGATCCGGAACGGTCGGCATTCACGTCGGTTTCCTCGCAGGCATCATCGATGCGCCATCGCATGCAGCCAGCCGCGCATGGCGGCGGGATCGCGCAGCGCGAAACGCGCACGGGTGGGACGGCGCGCGCCGACGATCACGCTGATGCCGTCGCGCGCGTTCGTTTCATCGAAGGCGTGTTCGTCGGTGAGATCGTCGCCGAACATCCACGGTCGCCTTCCGGAAAACGGCGGTGCGTCCATCAATGCCGCCAGCGCACCGCCCTTGTCGCAACCGGCGGGTTTCAGTTCGATCGCATGATCGCCGTGTTGCAGGACGTGCGTCGCGGCGGCGCGTCGTTGCAATTCCCGCGCGAGTACTTCGGCGGCGTCGCGTTGCGCGGGTGCATCGCGATAGTGCAACGCCAGCGCCGACTGCTTGTCTTCCAGCATCACGCCGGGCAATCGCGCGGCGCGTTCACTGGCGAAGCCGCGCAACGCTCCGAGATCGGCGTGCAGGGCGTTCCGCAGCAGGCAGCCGTCGGCGCGGCGCACCTGCGCGCCGTGCAAACCCGCGGCGGCGCGGCCAGGCCACGCGAACAACCGGTCGATTTGCGCCAGCACGCGCCCGCTCACGAGCGCCAGTGCGCCGTCGAGACGTCCGTGCAGCGCATCAAGGTCGCGCTGCAGGCGTGCGTCCACGGTTACCGCATCGTGATGCGGCGCGAAATCCAGCAGGGTGCCGTCGATGTCGAGGAACAAGGCCCATTGCGTATCCGCATCCGGCATGGGCGGCGTAGGCAACGCATCGGCGGCATGGCGGCGTGGTATCGGCACCTCGACCCGGGTTCGTCGGTGGATCGCGAATTATCCCCGACGCGACGTGAACATAGCGAAAAACGCGTGAGCAGAGATCATCCGTCGGCCAGCGCGACCACCGCGGCGTGCGCGCGCCGCGCCAATTCCTGGCGCTCGTGCGGTTGCAATCCCGCCGGAATCGGATCGCCGGTGCGCACGCGGATCGTGCCGGGCCGCACCCGGAAACCGGACGGCCGCAGCACCGCGCCGGAACCTTCGATCAGGATCGGCACCACAGCGACGCCGGCTTCGATCGCGACCTGGAACGCGCCACCCTTGAATGCGCCGACGCGGCCGTCGCGACCGCGCGTGCCTTCGGGGAACGCGCACAGGTTGGCGCCGCCGCGCAGCAGACTTGCGGCGTCGTCCAGCCTGCGCGAGGACTCGTGCACGTGCCGGCGTTCGACGAAGACCATGCCCATCGCGCGCGCATATGCGCCAATGAAGGGCACGTGCGCCAGTTCCTGTTTCAGCACGAAGCGCAGCGGCACCGGCAACGCGCGGAACAACGCGCAGACGTCGATGATGGACTGGTGGTTGGCGACGAACACGTGGGGTTGCGAGAAGTCCACGCGCTCCAGCCCTTCCACCTGCAGCGTCGCGCCGGCGCCGGACAGCAGGCCCGGCGCCCACAATCGCGACGCCATTCGCAAGGGCAGTCGCGTACCGCCGCCAAGCAGTTTCACCGCCAGTGCCAGCAAGATGCAGCCGGCGGTCCAGCCGATCGTGAAGACCAGCTGCAATGCGTTGAGCACCCCCCAGCCGATGCGCGCCGCCGGCGCCTGGCGCCGGCCCGCATCCATCACCATGCTCACGCCGTCGTGTTCCCCTGGCCTGCCATTCGGCGGCAAAATCATACGCTGCGGCGTCCGGCCATGCTTGAAGCAACGGCCGCGCGGCCGCATCTTCCGTGTTCGACTTTTCGGCGAGGCCGCCATGCGCACCGACAAACTCACTTCCCGTTTCCAGCAGGCCCTGAGCGACGCGCAGTCGCTGGCCGTCGGGCGCGACAACAACATGCTGGAACCGGCGCATGTGCTGGCGGCATTGCTGGACCAGCAGGGCGGCTCGACCGCGCCGCTGCTGGCGCAGGCCGGCATCAACGTGCCGTTGCTGCGGCGCGAAGTCGGCGAAATCCTCGGACGCCTGCCGAGCGTGTCCGGCCAAGAAGGCAATATCAACGTCTCGAACGAACTGACGCGCCTGCTCAACCTCACCGACAAGCTGGCGCAGCAGCGCGGCGACCAGTTCATCGCCAGCGAGTTGTTCCTGCTGGCGTGCCTGGAGGACAAGGGCGAAACCGGCGCGGCGCTGAAGGCCGCGGGCGCGGGCAAGCAGAACCTCACGGCGGCGATCGACAAATTGCGCGGCGGCGAAAAGGTGCAATCGGAAAACGCGGAAGACCAGCGCCAGGCATTGGAGAAATACACCATCGACCTGACCGCGCATGCGGAGAGCGGCAAGCTCGATCCGGTGGTCGGGCGCGACGAGGAAATCCGCCGCGTGGTGCAGGTGCTGCAGCGACGCACCAAGAACAACCCGGTGCTGATCGGCGAACCGGGCGTGGGCAAGACCGCGATCGTGGAAGGCCTGGCGCAACGCATCATCAACGGCGAGGTGCCGGAGGGCCTGCGCGACAAGCGCGTGCTCTCGCTCGACATGGGCTCGCTGATCGCCGGCGCGAAATTCCGCGGCGAATTCGAGGAACGCCTCAAGGGCGTGCTCAACGACCTCGCCAAGCAGGAAGGCCGCATCATCCTGTTCATCGACGAGCTGCACACCATGGTCGGCGCGGGCAAGGCCGACGGCGCGATGGACGCCGGCAACATGCTCAAGCCGGCGCTGGCACGCGGCGAATTGCACTGCATCGGCGCCACCACGCTGGACGAATACCGCAAGTACATCGAGAAGGACGCCGCGCTGGAGCGGCGTTTCCAGAAGGTGTTCGTCGGCGAGCC
>Ga0134126_10000355_pt1 | contig 59927 bp, 20 predicted proteins | sample KB31752_FD_96881 | JGI IMG/M metagenome (GOLD analysis project Ga0134126, IMG submission 96881) | Terrestrial soil microbial communities with excess Nitrogen fertilizer from Kellogg Biological Station, Michigan, USA - KB3-175-2 | ecosystem: Environmental > Terrestrial > Soil > Unclassified ...
AAATTTGATGTGACGATCACGATGGGAGAAGGCGAAGGAGGCGAGATCGAAGGGAGCGTGGAATACAGTGTGGACCTGTTCCGTGAGGAGACAGTTCGCAACCTCATCTCTCATTTCCGCCACCTCATGCGGTCTGCTGCAACATACCCTGATCTTCCGGTTGGGCAGCTGGAAACCTTGAGTCCAGAAGAAAAACAGCAGATCCTTGCATCAGGTGCAGCTTCTACCCTGCCCACGGATTCGGACGAGACCGTGCTCAAGATGTTCGCATCTCATGTGAGCGTCGCGCCGGCCCATACAGCCATTGAATGCTTAGGCGCCTGTTTGAGCTACGCGGAACTCGATCAACGCGCCAATGATCTCGCGTACAGTCTGCAACAATTAGGGGTCCGTGAAGAGACTCTCGTCGGTATTTGTTTGCGGCGATCGCCCGCGGCGATTGTTGCCATGCTCGCGGTGTTGAAAGCGGGCGGCGCCTACTTAAGTCTTGATCCTGCGAATCCTTCTGAACGCCTACTGGGCATCTTGCAAGACTCTGGCGCGCAGGTGCTCTGCACCGAGAGCTGCTTCACCGATAAATTTCAGGGCCAAAAATTTGTCGTGGTAACTCTTGACGCTGAATCCCCTCGCAACCTCAAGGAAACGGCCAATACTCCACAGACTATCAATCGTCTCGCTATAGACAGCTTGGCCTACCTCATCTATACGTCAGGTTCCACCGGGCAGCCCAAGGGGGTCCACGTCACGCACCGGGGTCTGAGAAACCTGGTGCGCTGGCACTCTCGCGCTTTCAGTCTCAGCACGGCGGACAGAACTACGCAGCTTGCCAGCCTCGGCTTTGATGCTTCCGTGTGGGAGATCTGGTCTGCTCTGGCCAACGGAACAACACTTTGCATTGTGCCGGATGAAGTAGTTGTCTCACCGCCTGACCTTCGGGACTGGCTCCTCAATGAAAAAATCACGGTTTCGTTTTTGCCGACTCCACTGGCCGAGGAGATCGTCGCGCTTTCCTGGCCGCTGCAGACTGCGCTGCGCGCACTGCTGACTGGAGGCGACAAGCTGCGTACCTCTCCGCCGCGGCGGCTGCCTTTTGCGTTCTTCAATAACTATGGACCAACAGAGTGTGCGGTGGTTTCCACTTCCGGGCAGGTGATAGCGGATAGCCATGTAGCAAGTCCGCCGTCGATTGGCCGTCCTATCAGCAATTTTCAAGTGCGTGTTCTCGACAGCGATTACCGGCTTCAGCCTTCCGGAGTTCCGGGCGAGCTTTTTATCGCAGGGGAGGGACTGGCGCGAGGGTACTGGAAGCGGCCGGACATAACTGCTGAACGATTTGTCCCCGATCCCTTCAGCGAAATTCCTGGATCGCGCCTCTATCGCACCGGGGATCGAGTCCGTCTTCTGCCCAATGGCGAGCTGGCGTTTCTCGGCCGGTTGGATGATCAGGTCAAACTGCGCGGCTACAGGATCGAGCTGGAAGAGATAGCAGCAACTCTGCGCAGAGCTGATGGTGTGCACGACGCAATCGTGATGGTGCAAGGCGGAGAAGAGGAAGCAGGCGATGCGCGCCTTGTCGCCTACGTGGTGCCGGAAGCGGGGAGCGCAATCGATAGCGCAGAATTGCACCGGCTGTCGGCCCGGACTCTTCCCGAATACATGGTTCCTGCGCAATTTGTGTTTTTGGAATCTTTCCCGCTCAATGCCAGCGGAAAAATCGATCGGAAAGCGCTGCCTTTGGTTGAGCCGGAAGCAGCGGCAAAGGGTGGGAGTCCAATAGCAACTCCGGTTGAGGAGTTGGTTGCAAGCGTGTGGGCAAAAGTGCTGAAGGTGAAGACCCTTACCCGCGACAGCAATTTCTTCCAATTGGGCGGGCACTCTCTGCTGGCCGCGCAAATGGTTTTAAGGCTGCGCCAGATTTTGGGCTGTGAGATAGCGCTGCGCACCCCGTTCGATTTCCCTGTGCTGGCGGACCTAGCCATGCAAATTGAGCTGCTTGGCCTTTCTACCCGCCCCTCGCAGCCACTTCCATTGCGCCGCGTGCCGCGAGATCAAGCGATGCCGCTTTCCTCAGCCCAGGAGCGGCTGTGGCTGCTGCAACAGATCATGCCGGAGAGCACCGCATATAATATTCCGGTCACTGCACAGCTGAAGGGAAGCATCGAGCTGCCGGCCCTGCGCTTTAGCCTGGAGGAGATTGTTCGCCGGCATGAAGTCCTGCGAACGAGCTTTGTCCAGCATGGGCAAAAGCCGGTCCAGCAGATTCACCCCGAGGTACAGTTCGAACTCGAGCACAGAGACCTGAGAGAAATACAGAATAGGACAGGTTCACTGCAGGCGATCAAGCAGGAGTTGCAGGCGCTGGCGTCGTTTGTCTTCGATCTCCGGCAGCCTCCCTTGTTCAAAATCCGAATATTGCAGACTGCCGATGATGAGCATCTGCTTGCGCTGGTTATTCACCACATCATCGCGGATGGGTGGTCGATGGAGGTCCTGCTCCGGGAATTGAGCGAGCTTTACTCTTCGTACTGCCGGGGAGAAACCGCGCAGCTTGAAGAACTGAAAATTCAGTACCTGGATTATGCTGTATGGCAGCGCTCCCTGCTGGCAAGCGAACAAATCAGCGCCGGCTGCGCATACTGGAAACAGCAGCTCGCGGGTATCCCGTCCACTTTGCTGTTGCCCACCGATCACGCCAAGTTATTTCTTCCAACTTTGAAAGGCGCCGTCGAGACCCGGCAGCTTCCGGAAGAGCTTTCGTTGCGCCTGCGAAAATTCAGCCAGGAGCATGGTGTAACCCTCTTTATGGCGTTGCTCACCGGCTTCCAGATTCTATTGGCCCGTTACAGCGGTCAAAAAGACATTGTCGTAGGCTCACCGGTTGCCAACCGCCCTCATCCGGAACTGGAAAAGCTGATCGGTTTCTTCGTGAATATTCTGGTCCTCAGGGCCAATTTGAGCGAAGCGCCGACAGTCGAACAACTGCTTGGACAGGTGCGCCATACCTGTCTGGAAGCCTATGCGCATCAGACCGTACCGTTTGACAAACTGGTGGAAGAGTTAGAGCCGGAGCGCGATCTCAGCCGCAATCCTCTGTTCCAGGTCCTGTTTGCGCTGCAAACCAACGCCGGGGCCGCACTGCAGATGCCCGCGCTTGAAATATCCATAGCCCCTATTGAAAACACCACCTCCAAGTTTGATCTGAGCCTGCTCATGGAAGACCGGCCGGACGGCCTGCGGGGAACATTGGAATACAGTACTGACATTTTTGAGCAGCAGACCATGCGTCAAATGTGGCTGCATTATGAACAGATCCTGAAAGCAATGGGGCACGATGCAAGGCAACCTGCTACCTGCATTCCGATGTTGACTTCCGAGGAACGAGAGCAGGTGCTCACCGGCTGGAATGGCACACACGTGCGCTGGCAGGAAGAGCTGGAAACCGTTGTCGCCATCATTGAGCGGCAGGTAAGGCAAACGCCGTCTGCACTCGCGCTTGAATTTGAAGGAAGGCAGTTAAGCTATGGAGAACTCAATCGCAGCGCGAACAGCCTGGCGAATTATCTCCTGAAGAAAGGCATCGGTCCTGAAAAACCCGTTGCGCTTTGCCTTGAACGCTCGGTCCAGATGGTGATTGCCATTCTTGGCGTGCTGAAGGCGGGCGCAGCTTATGTTCCGATCGACGAAAGTTATCCCGTGGACCGGGTGCAATACATGCTGCGCGATGCAGGCGCACAGATTGTCCTGACGCAGCAGAAAATTAAGGAACGTCTTCAGGATCTGGGCGGGAACGCCGCGCGATGGATTTGTCTGGATTCAGAGTGGGCCGAAATCAGCGGTGCAAGCGGAGAAAATCCGGAGGTAAGGATTGAAGGAGAAAACCTCGCCTACATCATCTATACATCAGGTTCTACAGGCTTGCCCAAAGGGGCCATGAATACGCATGCAGGATTGCGGAACAGGCTCCTGTGGATGCAGCAGGCGTTTGCTTTGACCGCCGACGACAAGGTCCTTCAGAAGACCCCTTTCAGCTTTGACGTTTCCGTATGGGAGTTTTTATGGCCGCTCATGTATGGCGCATGCCTTGTTGTGGCCCCGCCCGGCGGACATCGCGACAGCGGCTATCTGGCCGAAACAATTCAGGCCGGCAAGATCACGACTCTTCATTTTGTTCCGTCGATGTTGCAGGTGTTCGCGGGGCACCCGGGAATTGAAAACTGTGTCAGTTTGAAACGGGTCATTGCCAGCGGTGAAGCCCTCCCCGCCGAGCTGGTTGAAAAATGGCGGGAGCGCAGCCGGGCCGAACTCCACAATCTCTATGGGCCAACCGAGGCCTCCATCGACGTAAGCTGGTGGCCCTGCGCGCAGGGCAATAAAGAATATGGGGTCCCCATCGGCCGGCCCATTGCCAATACGCGGTTGTATGTTGTCGATGATGATGGCGAACTTGTGCCTGCGGGAGTTGCCAGCGAGCTGCTGATCGGAGGAATTGGTTTGGCGCGCGGCTACTGGAACCGGCCGGAACTTACGGCAGAGCGCTTCATACCGGACCACCTCAGCGGTGAGAGCGGCGCGCGCCTGTATCGCACCGGCGATCGCGCCAGGTATCACCGGGATGGCGTCCTTGAATATATTGGCCGCAATGATGCGCAGGTAAAAATTCGGGGTTACCGAATCGAATTAGGAGAGGTTGAGGCCGCATTGCGCCAACTATCCAGCATAAGCGAAGCGGCCGTGATGGTTCGCGATGACACCGGCCGGGGCAAGCGCCTGGTTGCCTACGTAGCCATGGTAGATGGGAAATCGAACCAGGATGCGGACCACAAGAAGATCTGGCGTGAAAGCCTGCAGGAAGGCTTGAAGAAGACACTGCCTGAATACATGGTGCCTTCTGCCTGGGTATTTCTGGAGCATCTCCCGCTCAGCCCAAATGGAAAACTGGACCGCGCCGCACTATTGAAGCAGGAGCCACCTGATGACAGCTCCAGGACCGCTCCCATCCACCTGACGGACACACAGGCGGCCATCGCAAAGATATGGAAGCAAGTGCTTGGGCTCGAAGAAGTCAGATTGGACGAAAATTTCTTTGACCTGGGAGGGCACTCGCTCCTGCTGCCTCAGGTGCATGAAGCCCTGCAAAATACGTTTCTGGACCTTCGGCTCATAGAGCTCTTCCAATATCCCACGGTACGTTCGTTATCAGAGTACTTTGACAGTAAGACAGGAATTACCAAGTCCGCTCAACTTCCGGCAGCGGTCCACCACAATGAACCCACGGCCGGAAAGGGATTTGCGATCATCGGAATGGCGTGCCGCTTTCCGGGCGCTCGAAACCCTGAGGAATTCTGGGCCAATCTCAAAGCCGGAATTGAATCGATCACTGATTTTACCGACGAGGAGCTCAGGGCCGCGGGAATTTCCGAAGACCTTTTATCTTCTTCCGCGTATGTCAAGCGTGGCGCGATCCTGAACGACGTCGATCTGTTCGACGCGCGCTTCTTTAACGTCAGTGCCCGTGAAGCTGAAATAACTGACCCGCAACACCGGATTTTTCTTGAGTGCGCATGGGAGGCGCTGGAGAACGCCGGCTGCAATCCGGACGCGTACAAAGGCCGGATTGGCGTCTATGCGGGGAGCTTTGCCAGCACGTATTTCATGTCCCTGTTTGGCAATCCTGAAATCGTTGAATCTTCTGATAAGTTCAGCCTCTTCTTTGCCAATGGGAATGACTTCCTGGCGACGCGCGTTTCCTACAAGCTCAACTTGACCGGCCCCAGCATGACGGTCCAATGCGGATGCTCAACTTCACTGGTCGCCGTGCATCTGGCTTGCCGCGCGCTTTTGAATCATGAGTGTGACATTGCCATGGCCGGCGGTGTCGCCATCAAGACCCCGGAAAAGAGCGGCTATTACTACCAGGAAGGCGGGATCTTTTCTCCCGACGGTCATTGCCGGTCCTTTGACGAGAAAGCACAGGGCACCATCGGCGGCAATGGCGCAGGAATTGTTGTCATCAAACGCCTGGCCGATGCAATTCGCGACCGTGACACCATCTGCGCCGTTATCAAAGGTTCTGCCGTCAACAACGACGGCGGCAATAAAGTTGGCTATACGGCGCCTGGCGTGAGCGGCCAGCGAGAGGCGATCCTCCAGGCGCAACAGGATGCCGGCGTGGATCCTGAGACCATCAGCTACATTGAGGCCCACGGTACCGCGACCGCACTGGGTGACCCGGTTGAAATCGCGGCGCTCACGCAGGCTTTTCGCGTCCGGAACGCCAAAAATGCATTTTGCGCTCTCGGCTCGGTCAAATCCAATGTTGGTCATCTGGACACTGCTGCCGGGGTCGCGGGTCTCATCAAAACTGTGCTTGCCTTGCAGCACCGCACGCTTCCTCCAAGTCTTCACTTCGAACGCCCGAATCCTAAGATCGACTTTGAGAAGAGCCCATTTTATGTAAATGCCACTCTTTCCGAATGGCCTGCCGGCGCAACTCCGCGGCGCGCGGGAATAAGTTCTTTTGGGATCGGCGGCACAAACGTGCATGTCATTGTGGAAGATGCGCCCGCCGTTGAACCTCGCGTAGGCGCGCGTCCATGGCAGCTGTTATTGCTGTCTGCCAGATCAGCGAATGCGCTGGATACAGCCGGCGAGAAGCTGGCCTCAGTGCTGGCTAAACCTGACCCGCCAGATCTCGCGGATGTGGCGCATACGCTTCGTATCGGACGCAAGGCCTTTTCGCGACGCCGTTTTGTTGTCGCCAGATCGGCGGAAGATGCGGTGAGCGTGCTGCGTGGCAAAGATCAAAACCGGATGATCAGCGCCACTGTTTCCGACAAACGGCCCCACATCTCATTCCTGTTTCCTGGCCAGGGTTCACAGTACGCGGGAATGGGAGCGGAGCTTTACCGGGAAGAGCCGCTTTTCCGCGAACAGGTGGACCTGTGCTCAGAAATGTTGGAGCCGTACCTCGGATTCGATCTGCGCAGCGTTCTTTATCCTGTCCCGGAAAAACGTGAGTGGGCGGAAATGGAGTTACGCCAGACCCGCACTACGCAGCCGGCGCTATTTGCCACTCAATATGCTCTGGCGAAATTATGGATGTCCTGGGGCCTTGTCCCCGAATCGATGCTGGGGCATAGCATTGGAGAGTATGCGGCCGCGTGCCTTGCCGGCGTCTTCTCTCTGCAAGATGCCTTGTATCTGGTCGCAGTGCGCGGACGCCTGATGCAGGAGTGTGATCCGGGTGCGATGCTCGCCGTAATGGCGCCGGAATCTGCTCTCGGGGAATACCTGCAGGCGGGGCTCGATCTCGCTGCTGTCAATGGCAGTTCGGCATGCGTGCTTGCAGGGCCCATGGAACTCATGGAGCAGGCCGCACGGCAGCTGGCCGGCCGTAATATCGGGCACAAGCTCTTGCGCTCCTCGCATGCATTCCATTCTCGAATGATGCAGCCTGCGGTTGAGCGGCTGATTGCAGAAGTAGGAAAGGTCCGGCTCCAGCCGCCGCAAACGCCATATGTCTCAAACGTCACAGGTACTTGGATCACAGCGGAGGAAGCAACCGACCCATCTTATTGGGGCCGGCAGCTGCGCCAGGCCGTGCAGTTCAGCAAAGGCATAGCACAGCTCTGCAATTTCGAAAGCCATATAGCCTTGGAAGTCGGGCCGGGCCATACCGCAACTTCCCTGGTTCGGCAGAATGTGGAAAGAAACAGGCTACCTGTGTTGCTGACGTCACTGCCAGACGCCGGTCGCGATGAATCATCAGAGCTTCAGCATCTGCTTACGGTAGCAGGAAATCTCTGGTTAAACGGCGTAGCTCTGGATTGGGACTCATTTGCGTCGCATGAACGGTCCAGGCGTGTTCCTTTACCCACTTATCCATTCGAAAGGCAGCGTTATTGGATTGATGCTTCCAGTTCCAGGCGTTCTCCCCGGCCTGAGGCCTACCGGAAGGAGCTGAAAGACTGGTTTTACGTGCCCTCATGGAAAGAAGTCCCGCTTACTCCGGGTATGAGGGATGCAGGCGGCGGGCGCGTGGTGCTGGCCTTCGCCAACGGTAGTGGTTTATCGCAAAAAATCTCTCAACGGCTGGAGCAAAATGAATACCACGTTTTCACCGTGATGCCCGGCGTTGCTTTTGCTAGGATTGGAGAGCGCATTTACACCTTGCGTCCGGAATGCCGGGAAGACTATGCGGCATTGTTTGCTGACCTGCGACAACAAGACTGCCTGCCGCGCAAAATCCTGTACGCCTGGGGCCTCACTCCGGTCAGGGAAAGCGGCCTGGACGAGCAGCAGCAGCTTAATTCCATCGGCAGTGCGTTAAACCTGGCTCATGCGGTTTCAGACTTGAAAATCAAAGAGCCAATCAGTTGCATGATCGTCAGCCATGGCCTGCATGAAATCACCGGCATGGAGCAGTTGCAGCCCGCTAAGTCGGCGCAACTCGGCATCTGGAACTCCATTCGACAGGAAGTTCCGGAACTCATTTGCACAAATGTCGATATCGATCTGCCGCAGGCTGACAGCCGGACGGAGCAGATTGTGATACGCCAGTTACTGGATGAATTTCAATCTGATCTCGCCCATCCGCTCGTGAGTTACAGAGGGAGCCGCAAGTGGGTGCAGACATTCGAGCCCATGCCGCTGGAATCCTCTGCAGAACTTCCCAGCCCGGTACGCGAAAGCGGAGTGTACCTGATCACTGGAGGGCTGAGCGGTTATGGGTTCCATCTGGTGGAGTGCCTGGCATCTATGGGCGCATCGGCCCTCGTCATCGTGGATTCCGTACCTTTCCCGCAGGAACCGGAATGGGAAGCGAAGCTGCAGGATCCGTCAACGGACCGCGTGATTACGGAAAAAATCGCGAAACTCCAGTCCTGGAAAAAGAATGGAACAAAGATATTGCTTTCTGCCGCGAACCCTGCTGATGAAAAGCAGATGCATGAGCTGAGACGGCGCGTTCAGGCAGAATTAGGAACCATCCACGGCGTAGTTCATGCCCAGGACCTCCAGTGCAGGTCTCCATTTGTATCCAAGACTACGTCCACCGCTGTTGCCGCACTCTTGCCGAAAGTGCGGGCTGTGCATGTTTTGGATGAGCTATTTGCTGCCGGCGAGCTGGATTTCTTTATTGCGTGCTCCCCGTCTGATGCGGCTTTGGGTGGAGGAGAGGAGATCGAGCATGCTGCGGCTGCCGCCTATCTTCAGGCCTTTTTCCGCCAGAAATTTCTTGTTGATAATTGCTTCCGGCTGGCCGTGAACTGGGATGCCTGGACTGACGGCCAGGCTGAAAATGACTCGCCTGCTCGCTTGCCGGGTGGCAATCCGATCAAGCCAGCCGAAGGCATGGAAGCGTTCCGCAGGCTGCTCCGTGCCAGGGTTGGGCCTCAGGTACTGGTTTCTGTTTGCAACCCTGAGGCCGCGTCACAACCTTTGCTTGCTCAACACAAAGCGCAGGAGACCGCAGAGCATACCTATATTCGGCAGGATTTGGACCGTCCTGTGGAACCGGCCACCAATGAAACAGAACGGCTCTTTGTACGCCTGTGGACGGAGATCCTTGGAGTATCGCCCATCGGCATCACTGATAATTTCCTCGAACTCGGCGGAGACTCCCTGATCGCGTTAAAAATGACTACCCGGGCGCAGGAAGCCGGCATTGACTTTACTGTTGAGCAGCTTTTCAAGTCCCCAACAATTCAGGAGCTGGCGAAATCGGCGGCCATCCGTGAGGTTACGAAACAGCGGCGTCCCGAGGCGCTCGAGCTTCCCGTATTGCCCGTACAGGAAGAAATCCTTAGCCAGGGACTCGCAAATAATCATTGTACTTTGCTTACTGCCTCCAGCCCCTTCGATATATCAAAGTTGAGGTCGGCCCTCTACGGCCTCGCAGACCGCCATCCTGCGCTTCGCCTGCGGTTTGTGCATTCGGAGTCAGGCTGGAAGCAGAAAGTTGTTCCGCTCCAGGAATGTAGCCTCCTCCAGGAAGTTGATCTCCGGGAGCTTTCTCCGGAGAAGAGAAATGAAGCGCTGGATCAGGCGATTCGGGAACCGCAACAGCAAATGGCTCGCCAGCCCGGCGATTCCTTCCAGGCAATACTCTTTCACCTGAGCGAACAGGAGCAGTATCTGTTCCTGCAGATGCTGGAGCTTGCGGCAGATAAGGCGTCCTGGAACTTCTTCCTTGAGGAACTCGAATCCAGCTATCTGAATGGAATGCCAAGTGAACCGGAGCACAGTGCGCACCGTGACGTTCTAGTGCAATGGAGAGACGCGGTCGAGCGTTATACAGGCTTCTATGTCCCCCGGGAAAAGTCGGAGCAGAAAAAAATCAGGGAAGCCGCTGGTCCTCCTCCGCTGCCCTCAGATCGTCCCAGCGGAACAAATTCCCTGGCATCAGCAGATATTTTTGAAGTCTCGCTGGATGCACATCAGTGCCGGCCATTGCTGGAAGAACTGCCCGGGAAATTCCACTGTGAGCCCGCGACAGTTCTACTGACTGCATTGCTCCAGGCCATTTCCCGCTGGTCGGGAATTCAACAACTGGCGGTGGAAACGCTGGTGGACGCGCGCAACGTTAAGTTGGATCAGGCCTTCTCGCTTGAAACTTCCCTTGGACCCTATACCTTGCCCGTGATCTCAGTCCTGGAGCTGGGTAAATCAGCAAAAGGTCCCGATGCCCTCAAAGCGGTCAAGGAACAAATGCTGCGGGAATCCAGACGAGTGATGGCGCAAAAATGGGGACATGCGCGGCAGTCCTCCGGTTCCACTGCATACCTGCTGAAACCGGAGCTCAAATTCACCTGCAACGCGGACGCAATTTCCGGTCCCAGGCTGAATTTCTTCCGCCCGGTGATTGAAGGGGACGCGAAGCCTTCCTCTAAGATCCGTTCTCATGTTCTCGAGGTGGCGGCAACCTGTAGGAATGGCGGGCTCCACTTTACCTGGACCTACAGCCGCAATCTTCACGGCAAAGACACAATCGAACTGCTTGCAGAACTGCACATAGACCGACTGAGGGCGCTCGCCTCCTGCGCGAATGAGGCGGCGGTGGCGTTCACACCCTCTGATTTTCCTGAGGCCCAGCTCAGCCAGCGGGAGCTGGATACCTTGTTCGCGGCAATCGCCGGAACTGGAACTTAATCAACTCTTCCGCCACGCCTACAAGTTCTGAACTGGAAACTGAAACTGCGGACTTGACGGATTACCGCCGCTGTCCTCGATGCTTCGTGAAATCGGCCCAGCCGATGGAACCTTGCCAATGATTGATACCAAGAGGAACTGACAATGGAAAACATTGAGCATATCTACGGTCTTTCTCCCATGCAGGAAGGGATGCTCTTCCACACCCTTCTGACTCCTGAGACCCGTCCATACTTTGAGCAAGGCGTTTTTACCATTTCAGGAAAGATCCATTACGAGCATTTCAAATCCGCATGGCGGAGGGCCGTGGACCATCAGCCCAGTTTGCGCACGGCGTTTTTCTGGAAAGACCTCGAGCGGCCCGTCCAGATTGTTCATCGCCGTCTGGAGTTCCCCATAGTCTGGGAGGATTGGAGCACTCATTCAGAGGCTGAACGCGAAGATCTTTTCCGGAAATTTTTACGCGAAGACCGGGAGCGTGGGTTTGAGTTGTCCCGGCCTCCCTTGCTCCGGCTGAGCATCTTTCAATGGGCTGAGAAAAAGTACAAGGCCGTATTGAGCTTCCATCACCTGCTGCTTGATGCCTGGTCTCTCCAATTACTTCTGCGTGGAGTTATGGCCTATTACCAGAGTTTGTGCGCGGGAGTGGAGATCGAACTGGAGCCGAGCCGCCCGTATCGAGACTACATAGGTTGGCTGCAACGGCAGGACCTTTCTCTGGCGGAGTCATTCTGGCGGCAGGAACTCGCCGGGTTCGTGGAGCCTACGCGGATCGGCGCGCTTTACCCAGCCAGGTCGATAGCGCCGGACCAGGAATTCAGCACCGCAAAGTTCCCTCTGCCGGCCGATCTCAGCGCCGCTCTGCGCAGCTTTGCGGCAAGGAACGGCGTCACGCTGAATACCACGGTCCAGGGCGCATGGGCGGTGTTGCTGGCGCGTCATACCGGTTCGACCGATTTAGTTTTCGGCAGCACTGTTTCCGGACGGCCTGCTGAACTGAGCGGAGTAGAGAACATCATAGGGCTTTTTATTAATACTCTGCCGCTGAGAATACCGGTTCCACGGAATGAGTCTATATCGTCATGGCTGAAAGCAATTCAAAATCAGCAGCAACAGGCCGTGAAGTACCAGCACAGTCCGCTCTCCCAGGTCCAGAAGTGGAGCGAAATACCTGCAGGGAAACCCTTATTCGATCATCTCCTCGTGTTTGAGGGTATTCCGAATGTGGGCGTGAATTCTTCTTCCCAGGAAGAACTTGTGGAATTCGACTTTGAATTGATCAGCCGTACCGGTTATCCATTGACGCTCATGATCGAGCCCCACGACGAGATCCTGGTAAAGGCAATTTATTCCACACTGCATTTTGACCACCAGGCTCTACCCGCTCTCATCCGCCATCTTCAGAGCATTCTTCACGAGATGACACAAGATGAAACGCGCCTGGTCTGGCAGATTGCTTTTCCTAGTCATGCCGGCGAACTGGCACAGCCGATGGCACAATGGAACAGCACGCACGCGGATTTTCCTGAGGAACTGACGCTGCCTCAGTTGTTCCAGGAGCAGGCTGCGGAGACGCCAACGCGCATTGCAGTCGAAGACGAGGAAGGCTTCCTGACCTATGCAGACCTCAACATCCGCGCCAACCAGTTGGCACATTATCTACGGCACTTGGGCGTAGGAGCAGAAACCCGAGTCGGAATCTGCCTGCATCGCCGTCTGGACATGATGGTAGCGTTGCTTGGCGTTTTAAAGACAGGCGCGGCTTATGTCCCCATCGATCCCAAATACCCAGCCGAGCGGACCAGTTACGTGCTGAAGGATTCCGAGGCGGCCGTCCTGGTGACGGAGCGTGCGCTGGCAGACCACCTGCCCGACACGCCGGCCACGATCGTGAAAATGGACGAGCAGTGGCAGGAGATTGCGAAAGCCGGCGTGGACAATCTGTCGCAAATCGCCTGCAGCGACAACATCGCCTATGTAATCTATACGTCCGGTTCCACCGGGAAGCCTAAAGGCGTTCAGATCAGCCATCGTGCTCTCACCAACTTTTTGTTTTCCATGAAAACCCTGCCTGGCATTGGCGCCGATGATGTGCTGCTGGCGGTAACCACCCTTTCCTTTGATATTGCGGGACTGGAATTGTATCTGCCACTCATTGCAGGCGGCCGCGTAAAAATCCTGAATGCGGAAGCGGCGATGGACGGCAAGCGCCTGCGTCAGGAGATCGCCGCCGGCGTCACTATCATGCAAGCGACTCCAACTACCTGGCTGCTGCTGCTCGAAGCAGGATGGCAAGGTAAACAGGACCTGAAAATCCTTTGCGGTGGAGAGGCGCTGGTTCCGGAACTGGCAAGAAGGCTGGTCGGCAAGAGTCACTCTCTCTGGAACATGTATGGGCCTACAGAAACTACCATCTGGTCCGCGCTGGAGCGTGTCGAACAGGTCGGCAGCCGGGTCTCAATCGGCAAACCCATTGCCAATACCGACGTTTACATTCTGGATGAAAAATTGGAGGCTGTTCCGTTCGGTACCGCCGGCGAATTGTGTATCGGAGGGGATGGTCTGGCGCGTGGGTACTGGAAAAAGCCTGAACTAACGGCAGAGAAGTTCATTCCTCATCCTTTCAGCAAACAGCGCGGCGCGCGTCTGTATCGGACCGGTGACTTGGCCAGGTTCACGCCGGAAGGCAAGCTGGAATGTCTGGGAAGAATTGACCTCCAGGTGAAGGTTCGGGGATTCAGGATCGAATTAGGCGAAATCGAGGCCGCCCTGAGCGAGTGCGAGGGAGTGGAGCAGGCTGCAGTCGTCGCCCGCGACATCCAGGCCGGCGAGAAACAACTGGTGGCATACGTAGTCTCCCGAAGCGGCATGGAGCATGATCAGGAATTTCTGCCGCGGTTGCGGACATACCTGCGGGAAAAGCTTCCCGAGTATATGGTCCCTGCTCAATTCATGTTTCTGGAAGCTCTTCCACTGACTCCCAATGGCAAGATCGATCGTCGCGCGCTTCCTGCTCCGCCGGCAAAAGCGAAGACCGAGAAAGACGATGAGCAGCGGACCCCCGTGCAAGAGCTGACTGCCGGAATCTGGCAGGATGTATTGCAGGTTCCCCACGTCGGACTTACCGAAAACTTTTTCGAACTGGGGGCCCATTCACTTCTTGCCACTCGCGTGATCTCGCGGATCAGAGCTGTGTTCGGAGTGGAATTACCGTTGCGCGTACTGTTTGAGACACCCACGGTGACTCAGCTGGCGGCAAGAATTGAGCAGGAGATTGCTTCCGGCGGTCGCGCGAAATCCATTCCCATACAGCGCGCGGACCGCTCGCAGGACCTCCCGCTGTCCTACTCCCAGCAGCGTCTCTGGTTCCTCGATCAGTTGGAGCCTGGCACCACCGCCTACAACATGCCTTTTGGCGTGCGGCTCAGGGGAAAGTTGAACCGGGAGGCGGTGCAATACGCCCTCAATGAAATTGTCCGCCGTCATGAGGTGCTGCGGACATGCTTCCCGGAGCGTGATGGAATTCCACGGCAGGAAATCATGCCTCCTGTAGCTGTACCAATCGCGGGAATCGACTTGCGAAGTGTTCCCGAGGCACAGCGCGAGCGCGAAGCGAGAAAGGTTGTGCAGGAAAAAGCCGGCGCGTCTTTCGACTTGCGCCGAGACCCCCTGATGGTTGTGAAACTGCTACAACTGAGCGAATCAGACCATGTGTTGCTGCCGATCATGCACCATATCGTTGCTGACGGGTGGTCTCTGGAAATCATGATGCGCGAGTTTGTCGCTCTCTATGAGGCACACTGTGCCGGTCAGCCTTCGCCGTTGCCGGAATTGGAGATCCAGTACGCAGATTTTGCTGCCTGGCAGAGGGAATGGCTGCGCGGAGAACTGCTTGAGGAGCAGCTTGAATACTGGAGTAACGAGTTGGAGGGTGTGGTCCCGCTTGACCTCCCGGCAGACCGCTCTCGCCCGCCGATGCCGACCGGCGATGGAGACGATCTCAATTTCAATCTTGGTGCCGAGCTTACCGAAGCCTTGAAAAAATTTAGCCAGAAACAGGGCGTGACCAACTTTATGACGCTGCTGGCTGTTTTTCAGCTCCTGTTGTCGCGCTATAGCGGCCAAAAAGATTTTGCCGTTGGCACCGATGTCGCGAACCGCACTCACCTGGAACTCGAGCCGCTGGTTGGGTTTTTCGTAAATCAACTGGTCTTGCGCGCGCGCATCAATCCTGAAGCAAGCTTCCGCCAGATACTCGAACAAGTGCGTAAAACGACAGTGGCGGCGCATTCTCATCAGGAAATTCCATTCGAGAAAGTTGTAGAACGTCTGCAGCCGCAGCGCGATCTTAGCCGCTCTCCGCTGTTCCAGGTGAAGCTGGTGATGCAGAATGCAGTCCGGCAAGCGCCTATTGTGGGCGATCTGCGTACCGCGAGGTTTGAAGCCGGAGGCGAAAGGGTCAGGATGGACCTGGAGCTGGTTGTGGCCGAAACTCCTGAGGGGCTCATCGGCGTATTGCATTACTCCCGCGACCTTTTTGACGAGTGGCGCGTACAACAAATGCTGGAGCACTTCAAACAGCTGCTTCGGCAGGCGATTGAAAACGTCAATGTGCCGGTCTGGCAGCTCTCCCTGCTTACGCAACCGGAACGGCAGCAAATTCTGACGGAGTGGAACCGGACAGCGCGCGAACACCCACATCGCTTTGTGCATGAATGGTTCTCTCTCCAGGCCCGGCAAATTCCGGACGCAGTTGCCGCACGGTCCCAAGACGGAGCTTTGACCTACGCTGATCTGGAGCGCAGATCAAATCAGCTGTCCCACTACCTCCAGGGATTGGGGGTATCCCCCGAGACGCTGGTCGGCATTTGCCTGGAACGCGGCCTCACCACGCCAGTCGCCCTGCTTGGCGTCCTCAAAGCTGGAGTATCGTATGTTCCGCTGGACCCTGACTACCCCACGGAGCGGCTTGGCTACATGCTGGAAAATTCCCAGATCCCTATTCTGCTGACACAATCCTCCTTGCGCGGCAAATTGCCCGCCGTCTGGGTACAAACCGTTTGTCTCGATGACGATTGGCAGGAAATTGCCGGTTGCCCTGAGGTCCAGCCATCGGTCGAGTTAAATGAAGATAATCTGGCTTACGTCATTTATACGTCCGGTTCGACTGGACAGCCGAAAGGGGTCGGCGTTACGCACCGCGGCCTGGCCAATTATCTGAACTGGGCAGTTGAAGCTTACAAGTTAGCCGATGGCAGTGGTTCTCCGCTGCATTCTTCGCTTGGCTTCGATCTCTCCATAACCAGCATCTATCCTGCGCTTTTGACGGGTGGCTCTGTCAGCTTCATTTCTCAGTCTGGCGGCATTGAAGAGCTGGCAAAACAGCTCAGCTCCAATGACTTTAGCCTGGTCAAGCTGACTCCCAGTCATTTGCAAATGCTGAGTCAGTTGTTACAGGAAAAGCCCCAGGCGATGGCCGGGACACGGTCACTGGTGATTGGCGGAGAGGCCCTGAAGTATGCAGATCTCGATCTTTGGCGCAAGCACGCGCCTCAGACCCGCTTTATCAATGAGTACGGTCCCACTGAGACTGTGGTCGGGAGCACTATCTTTGAAGTTGCTGAGGCTTCGCGGGGGGATGTCCCCATCGGCAAGCCTCTGGCCAACACGGAAATTTACGTTCTGGATGAATATGGCGAGCCGGCGCCTGTCGGAAATCCGGGTGAAATTTACATTGGCGGAGCCGGTGTGGCACGCGGCTATATAAACCGCCCCGAGCTTACGGCGGAACGGTTTGTCCCGGACCACGTAAGTGGGAAGCCGGGTGGACGTTTATATCGCACCGGCGATAAAGCCAGATGGTGCAGCAACGGCGTGCTTGAATACCTGGGCCGGTCAGACAGCCAGGTCAAGGTCCGCGGATACCGGATTGAACTGGGCGAAATCGAATTTGCGCTCAAGAATTATCAGGGTGTGCGCGAAGTCGCGGTCGTGGTGGATGAATTCCAGAACGACAAGCGTCTCGTTGCCTATATCGGAATCGGGCAGGCTGCAGCCGCGGCTGCCCGGGCCAATGGGGCCCCAGCGCCTCAGACGAGCACGGTTGCTCTGGAAACCGACGTCAGACAATATCTTGCGGGAAGGCTTCCGGAATACATGCTGCCTTCAGCATTCGTGGTGCTGGAGAGCCTGCCACTTACTGCCAACGGCAAGCTTGATCGCACGGGCCTGCCTAAACCTGAAGAGATTGTGGCCCGGCGCGCAGCCCAATACGTTCCGCCACAGACACCGACGGAAGAAGTACTGGTGTCAATCTGGGCGGAATTGCTTCCGGCCAAAAAAATCGGCATCCAAGACAACTTTTTTGATCTGGGCGGGCATTCTCTGTTGGCTGCCCAGGTTGTGGCGAGGATCCGAAAATCCTTTGGTGTGGACCTGCCATTGCGCCGCCTTTTCGAATCTCCCACCATCGCAAAGCTTGCCTCCGTGGTGGAGGAGATATGCCTCGAGGAAATCGAAAAGCTCCCGGAAGAAGAGGCAGCGCGGCTTATCGAGTAGAACTGCTGTAACAGACACTTCGGACAGATCCATGAACATTCAACTCAATGATCGCAAAAGCAGGCTTTCTGCTTCCAAACAGTTGCTTCTGGAAAAAAGGTTGCGCGGCGAATCGCTTCCCCCGCAGGAGGCGCATCGAATTCTGCGGCGTAACCCGCAGGAAGAAGCCTCTTTGTCCTATGCCCAGCAGCGTCTGTGGTTTCTCCAGCAGCTTGAGCCGGAAAGCCCCGCTTACAACATTCATTTCGGTCTGAAAATTCAGGGCTGGCTGGATGTAGATGCTTTGCGCTTCAGTTTTGCTGAAATCGTGCGCCGTCATGAAGTCTTACGGACCACATTTCCGGCGCGCCACGGGAAACCCGTGCCGGTCATATCGAGTGAACCGGTTGTTACCCTTCAGGAAGTGGATTTACGCGGTTTGAGTGAAAATTTGCTCCGGACCGAAGCCGGGCGGCAAGTCTCCAATGAATCCAGAACGCCTTTCGATTTGGCCCGTGGCCCCTTACTTCGGGTGAAACTGCTGCTCCTCGGGAACGAAGAATTTGCTCTGCTGGTTACCATGCACCACATTGTGAGTGATGGCTGGTCAATGAGTGTACTGGTGCGGGAACTGACGTCACTGTACCGGGCGCACATTGAAGGAAAACAGCCGCCGCTTCCGCCATTGGAGATCCAATATGCCGATTTTGCCGGGTGGCAGCAGCAATGGCTCCGTGGCGAAGTGTTGGAAAAGCAGTTGAGTTACTGGCGAAAGCAGCTGGCCGGGAATGCTCCTTTGGTTCTGCCTGCGGACCGGCCGCGTTCAGAGCTGAAATCCTACCGCGGCGGAGTTGAACTCCTGCAGCTCGACGAGACATTGACCGGGAAATTAAGGCGTTTGAGTCAGCAGGAAGGAACCACGATGTTCATGACACTGCTGGCGGCGTTCCACGTACTGATGGCCCGCTACGGCAGCCAGACGGACATTACCGTCGGATCGCCGATCGCAGGCCGCAGTCGTATTGAACTTGAGCCTCTCGTTGGGTTCTTCGTCAATGTACTGCCGTTGCGGGCAAATCTTGGATGCAATCCAACTTTCAGGGAGTTCCTGCGGGAGGTGAAGCAAACTGTAATTGACGGCTATGCACACCAGGATGTGCCCTTCGAAAAACTGGTGGAAGAGCTCCAGCCCGAGCGGGACTTGTCGCGTTCGCCACTGTTTCAGGTCATGTTCACCATGCAGAACGTGCCATTCCAGGACCTTGAATTAGGAGAAATGCGTCTTGCACCTTTGCAGATCAGCTCTGAGACGGTCGCAAAATTTGAGCTCAGCCTCGACGTGGCGGAAGGCGAATCTCACATACGGTGCCGCCTAGAGTATGCCTCTGAATTGTTTGTGCCGGATACCATGCAGCGCCTCCTTCGGCATTGGCAGCAGCTGCTGCAGGCTGCAACAGAGTCCCCGGAGATTCCAGTCTTGAATTTACCTCTTCTGGACCAGCAGGAAGCGCGGCAGATTCTCGAGGAATGGAATTCGAGAAAAGTAGCATGCAATCGAGAGAGAGATCTGCTCGCCCTGTTTGAAGATCAGGCAAGACAACGCCCTGAGGCCGTGGCACTCCGCTATTACGAACAACAATTGACGTACGGTGAATTGAATCTGCGGGCCAATCGGTTGGCCCAGTATCTGGGAAAACGCGGAATTGGACCGGAAGTGCTGGTCGGACTCTGTCTTGACCGCAGCCTGGAGATGATCGTCGCGATTTTGGGCGTATTAAAAGCCGGCGGCGCCTATGTTCCGCTCAATCCTCTCCACCCGCCTGAGCGGCTCAATGCGGTGCTCGAAGACGCACAGATCGGAATATTGCTGACCCAAGCCCGCCTGCGTGAAGTTTTTTTGCCTGCCGCGGCGAAAGTCATTGCCTTAGACGAAAGTTGGAAAGACATCGCCCTGGAGCCGCCGGAGCGTCCCAAGCTGCGTATTCTGGACCAAAACGCCGCGTACGTGATTTACACCTCAGGTTCTACCGGAGAACCCAAGGGAGTCGTGGTACAACGGGGTGAACTGGTGGTGCACTTTGACAGCCTCAATTTCCTGTACCTGATTACTCCTGCCGACACAATCCTGTTGATCGCCGCGTTTACCTTTGATGTTTCAGTTACACAGATGTTCCTGGCGCTCAGCTTCGGAGCACAGCTTGAGATATTTCCTGACTTCAGGTCCGAAGCTATCGATCCGTTCGAATTTATCGCGCGGCGCGGTATTTCAGTAGCGGAGTTCCCAACGGCATTGTGGGTTGCTTTTTCTGATTCTTGGCCCCAGCTGAATACTTCCCAGGCCAGGCTGATCATTGTTGGAAGTGAAGATGTTCCTGTTGAGGGGGTAAGGAGATGGCAGAACGAAATCACCAGCAAAATCGCACTGGTGAATTCGTATGGTCCAACCGAAACGATCGTGGAGTGCACTGAACACTTCTTCCCCTGCGATCAGCCAGATGTCGATGTTCTCATCGGCCGTCCGTTGCCAAACCGCCACGCCTATGTACTGGATGGGCAGCTTTGCCCTGTGCCTGCCGGCGTTCATGGGCAACTCTATATCGGCGGAACAAGTTTGGCCCGCGGTTATCTTGGACGTCCGGACCTGACCGCCGCAATGTTCCTGCCGGATCCACATGGGGAAGCCGGAAGCCGCATGTATCGCACGGGCGACACGGTACGGTGGCGAGCCAATGGAAGGCTGAAGTTCATTGGCCGCGCCGACAATCAAATTAAAATTCGAGGGCACCGCGTCGAGTTAGGGGAAATCGAATCAATGTTGGCGCGCCATCCGGCTGTACGCGAGGTTGTAGTCGTTCAGCGCAAGGAGGGCACAACCAACCAGTTACTTGCCTGTCTTGTACCGCATGAGGCCGGCTACCTGCCGGTCCCGGAAGTCCGTGAATATCTTCGCGGCAAACTGCCGGAGCATATGGTGCCCGCCGGCTACGTGGTTTTGGAGAAGATGCCGGTCCGATCAAGCGGTAAAGTTGACCGTCAAATTCTGGAGACGCTGAAGCCGCAATTCAGCAGCGTGCCCCAGGCGCAGCGGGCGCGCACTCTTCAGGAGGAACTGATTTGCGGGATATGGGAGGAAGTCCTGCATTGCGGCCCGGTGGGTATTACAGATAATTTCTTCGATCTCGGCGGGCATTCACTCCTGGCAACTCAGGTGCTGGCGAGAATCAATGACGTCCTGGGAATCCAATTGCCGGTGCGCCGGCTGTTCGAGGCGCCTACGATAGCGGACTTGGCGCGGGCGGCGGAGCAACTGTCCGCAGAAGCTACAGCGCAAACCCTCCCGGCCATTGAAAGGACATCGAGAGAGAACAGCATACCGCTGTCTTTTGCCCAGCAACGACTGTGGTTCCTTGACCAGATGCAACCCGGGAGCGCGGCCTACAATCTTCCATTCGGCGTCAGGCTTGAGGGCGAGCTTGACCGCAAAGCATTGATTGCGAGCGTCAACGAAATTGTCAGACGTCACGAGGTGCTGCGCACGCGGATTGTTGTCGAACAGGGCGAAGCCGCACAGAAAATTGAGCCGGAACTGGTCCTTCGCATCGAAGAGATCGACCTGCGGGATTTGAGTGAGAGTGCGCGCCAGCAAAAACTCCGCCAACTTGCTGACCAGGAGGCCGCGCTACCCTTCGATTTGGAACAGGGACCGCTCCTGCGCATGAAATTATTGCAGTTGGCGCGTGCCGATCATGTCCTGCTGGTCACGATCCATCATATTGCCGGGGACGGCTGGTCGATGGGCGTGCTCGTCGGCGAGTTTATCGCTCTGTATCAGGCTTTTACATCCGATTCTCCATCTCCTTTGCCTGAATTGTGGGCCCAATATGCCGATTACTCAGTTTGGCAGCGTAAGTGGCTGCAGGGTGATGTTTTAGACATGCAGCTTGATTATTGGCGCAGGCAGCTTGCAGGTGTGCCTGCTCTCGAGTGGGCGACAGATGGTTTACGTCCCTCAGTGAAGAGCGATTGTGGCGCGGTAGAAAGCTTCGATCTTTGCGGCGATGTCGTGACCCGGCTGCGCGGGTTGGCCCGGCACGAGAATGTCACCCTGTTCATGATAGTCCTGGCTGCATTTCAGGTACTGGTAGGCAGGCTATCGGGAGAGGAAGACATCGCGGTGGGAGCGGCTGTAGCCAACAGAAATTACCTGGATACGGAAGCCCTGATCGGCTTCTTCGTCAATACATTGGTGCTTAGAACCAAGCTTAAGAAGAGCATGACGGTACGGGAACTGCTCAGGTTTGTGCGCCATAGCACTCTCGAAGCTTACCGCCATCAAGATGTGCCTTTTGAAAAAATTGTGCAGGAGCTTGCGCCTGGACGCACGCTGGACCGCACTCCACTTTTTCAGGTCATGTTAATTTTCCAGAATCTGCCTGTCCGTAGCGGTGAGATGGCAGGAATTAAGGCAAGTCTGCTGGAAGACAACAGCCCGGCGCTTCGGTCTGACCTGGACCTCTATATCACTGCCAATGGCGAGGGCCTTGGCGCCAGAATGGTATATGACCCCGCCTTATTTGACTCCAGTAGCGTAAAAAGAATCCTGAACGAACTCAACCAGTTGCTTGGAGTCATGGCAAGCCGTCCGGAATGCAAGCTGATGAGTTTAATGGTTCCGGAAAAACCGCGGCTTCCGGAACTCTACAGCCAGAATGCGATGGGCCCTGCACCGCTTTCCTTCCATCAGGAGAGGATGTGGTTCATTGATCGCTTTGAAACCGGGGTCGTTTATCCGTCCAATCCTGTCTATCACAATATTCCGCTGGTACTTCAGTTTGAAGGCGCTCTCGATCCCGATCTGTTCAAAAGGAGCCTCGATCGGCTGGCGGAAAAGCATTCGACGCTACGAACCCGGATTGTTTATGAGGATGACAAAGCGCGCCAGGTAGCGGAGCCTGGCTCCAACGTTCCCTTTGAGGTTCTGGAACTCAACTCTGAATCCACCGAAGAGGGTATCAGTTCCTTCCTCAGGCTGATGGTCGAAGCCCCGTTGAATATGCAGGGCGGCCCATTGTTCAGGGCATCTCTGCTACGCAATGGGAAGCGGGATAGTGCTCTTGTTATGGTGGCACACCACGCCATTGTGGACAGGCTCTCAATGAAATGGCTCGGCGAAGAACTTGGCGAGATCTACACCGCAGCAATCGAGAGGAGGGAGCCTAACACTTCCGGTGATGGAATGGCATATTCCAGCTTCGCGCGCTGGCAGCGTGGGCTGACTTCAGAACAATGGCGGTCCTGGTGGTTGTATTGGAAATCTGAGCTTCGCGATGACCGGATCAACCTTGAACTTCCTTTGCGCCGGCCTCGGCATGCCATACACATCTTCAAGTCTGCCATTCATAAGTTCACAATTCCTGAACGCGTGGCCAATGGAATTGCCGCTCTCGCAGCGGAGCAGCAGACGAACACTTTTAACGTCCTGTGGGCATCCTGGTATGTTCTGCTGCACTTGTATTCGGGGCAGGACGGCTTTCTTGTGGGAATCTCAGACCCGTGCCGCAACACGGCGGAAATCGAAACTGCGATTGGTCCTTATTCCAATCTTTTGCCGGTCAGAGGAAGCGCAGCGGGTCACAGCTTCGCCCAATTCCTTGCTTCCGCTTCCCAGTCATTATTGCAGGCCCGCAACTTCGCCGATCTGCCCTTCGATCTCCTGGTCCAGAAGCTGCGCCTGCCCAATGACATGAGCCGGACCGCGCTCTTCGACGTTCTGTTCCATTTCGAACCTTCACCGCAGCTGTCCGTAAACTTCGGCTCAGTTCAAGGGAAGATAGTGGAAACCAATCTCGGACACGGTAAATACGATCTCAATCTCCTGGTCCAGGCGCAGCCCGACGGCTTTGCCGGCACGCTTGTTTATAACGAGGAGCTCTATGATTACCGGACGATCCAGCAGATGGCGAGGCATTTTGAGAGGCTGCTGTGTTCCGTTATTTCAAATCCGTCGGTAAATCTTAACCAGCTACAGCTGCTGGATGGCGGCGAAAGGAAGCAGCAGTTTATTGATTGGAACTCAACTGCCGCTCATTATCCCGCGTCCCCAACTCTTGCTGAGCTGTTTGAGCAGCAGGTCCGGCGCACCCCCGATCACATCGCACTTATCCATGGAGACCTGCGCTTTACCTACTCGGAGCTCAATCAGAGAGCAAACCAATTGGCTCGCCTGTTGCGGAAGCGCGGCGTCAGGCCGGACATGCTGGTCGGCATATGTATCGAGAGATCTCATGAACTGCTGGTGGCCATTCTGGCGGTGCTTAAAGCGGGAGGAGGCTATCTGCCGCTTGATCCTTCTTCTCCCCAGGAGCGGCTTGAGTTCATGCTGGAAGACGCTAAAGTCTCGCATCTGATCAGCCCCGCAGAAGTGGCGAGCAGAGTGCATTTACCTGCTGAACTGATTCTCCTCGATCGTGATGAAGTTGAGATAGAGACCCAGGAACTCTCAAATCCCAGTCCCACGGCTACGCCGGCAAATGTTGCCTATTGCATTTATACATCGGGATCCACCGGTAGGCCGAACGGGGTCATGGTGGAGCACCGTCAAGTCGTCCGGCTGATGAAAAACAACAGGATGCGATTCGATTTTGGCAGCGAAGATGTCTGGACGCTGTTCCATTCTTATTGTTTTGATTTTTCCGTATGGGAGATGTGGGGCGCGCTCCTGTACGGAGGCAAGTTGGTGGTGGTGCCGCGGGATACGGCGCGGGACCCGCGCGCCTTTGCGGAAATGCTGCGGCGGCAGAAGGTCAGTGTATTAAATCAAACACCTGCTTCGTTCTACAACGTAGCGGCAGAGGCAATTGCGAGTAAAGCTGATCTGGCCCTGCGCTACGTGATTTTCGGCGGCGAAGCGCTGCAGCCGGCCTATTTGAAAGAATGGACGAAGGCTTATCCGCATGTGACGCTGATCAACATGTATGGAATAACCGAGACTACCGTGCACGTCACCTGGCGGGAGGTGCATGCGGACGATATAGAGGAGAATATCAGCAACATCGGCACGCCTATTCCCACCACAGCCACATACATTTTGAATGCGAATATGGAGCCGGTGCCCGTGGGAGTGACTGGCGAAATTTATGTCGGAGGAGAAGGCCTGGCGCGCGGATACCTGAACCGCCCCGATTTGACTGCAACCCGATTCGTTCCCGACGCACTGAGCGGAGATCCCGGCAAACGCCTATACAAAACCGGAGACCTGGCGCGCTATGTATGGGACGGCAGCATGGTTTACATGGGGCGCAAAGACCACCAGATCAAAATCCGGGGCTACAGAATTGAATTGGGAGAAATTGAAGCTGTTCTGCTGGCCGAGCCTCAGGTAAGCAGGGCTACGGCGCTTCTGCGGGAAGATAACGGGCAGAAGCAGCTGGTCGCGTATGTGGTGGGTCACAACGGAGCAAAAAATGTTGAGATCCCCGAGCTTCGGCAGATGCTGCAACAGAAACTGCCGGCCCACATGGTCCCCGCAGCCATTGTTGCGCTCGATGAATTGCCGCTTACCAGCAATGGAAAAATAGATCGCCGCGCCCTTCCTGCGCCTCGATCGACCGTGGGACAAAGCCACTATCGGGCGCCCCGCAATGACGAAGAAGAAATCTTGTGCCGGATTTATGAAGAGGTGCTGGCCATTGATCAAGTTGGGATTGAGGACAACTTCTTTGAATTGGGCGGTCATTCTCTACTGGCGACTCGATTGATATCGCGTGTGCGGAGCGCTTTCTCCATGGACGCCCCGCTCCGGATATTGTTTGAAAGTCCTACAGTGGCTGCTCTCGCCGGGCGTATTCGGCAGGAAAGAAATAAACAAACCAGACTCGATCTTCCTCAGATCATAAAATCGGAAAGAAAAGGGCCAAGACTCCTTTCCTTTGCCCAGCAGCGGTTGTGGTTCATTCATCAGCTGGACCCAGACAGTTCCAGCTACAACATACCCATCGCTGTCAGACTAACCGGTCCTGTCGATGCAGAAGCGCTGCGCTGGAGCTTCCAGGAAATCTTACGGCGGCATGAAATCCTTCGCACACGCTTCCCGGAAAAGAATGGAGCAGCAGTTCAGGAAGCCGCTCCGCTCACGGAGTGGACCTTGGATGAGATCGATCTCAGCGCGGTCCCGCATGCCGGCCGGGAGAGCGAAGCGAGAACGATTATCGAGCGTGAGGCGGAAGGTCCATTCTCTCTGGAAACCGGGCCGGTTTTGCGGGTCAAACTTCTCAAGCTCGACGAACAGGACCACGTCCTCACGATTGTCATGCACCACATTGTCGGAGACGAATGGTCGTTGGAAGTCCTGTCTGAGGAGTTGGCGGCCCTTTATCGCTCCAGGAGCACTGGGAAACCGCTCGCGCTCCCTGAGCCGGAAATCCAATACGCGGATTTTGCCGAGTGGCAGAGGGAATGGCTCCAGGGTGAAAGATTGGACCAGCAGTTGGGGTATTGGAAAAAGCAGCTGGCCGGGATCGAAGAACTGCAGCTCCCGTATGATCATCCGGGGCCCGCCAGCGGCAGCTATCACGGAGGGCTCGAGCGCTTCACCATCTCTGGTGAGCTGAATCAGCAGTTGCGCAGGCTGTGCCGCGTACAAAATGTAAGTTTGTATATGCTGTTGCTGGCGGCTTTTCAAGTGCTGCTGGCAAAATACAGCGGCAAGAAGGACATTGTTGTTGGCAGCCCGATCGCAAACCGCAACCATTCACTCTCTGAAAAACTTATCGGGTTTCTGTCCAATATGGTGGTGCTCCGGACCGACCTCTCCGAAGACCCGGGATTTACAGAAGTATTAAAACAAGTACGAGAGACGGCGCTGGCAGCTCACGAGCACCAGGATTTGCCTTTTGAACTGCTCGTGGAAGAGCTGCAGCCGGACAGGACAGCAGGTCATCCACTGGTACAGGTGGTATTTTCACTCCGCAATGCGCAAAAGAACCGGCTCGATCTGGGCAAGCTGAAAGCGGAGCCAGTGGAGTTCGCGGCCAGCACAGCCTCAAAATTCGATTTGCTCTTCTCCATTAGCGATGGCCAATCTCATCTGGATGGCATATGGGAATACAACTCAAATCGCTTCGAGAGCAGTACCGTGGAACAGATGAGCAGGCATTTCATTCAACTCCTTACCAACATTGTTGCTGCTCCCGATGCAAGAATCAGCGGAATCCAGGTCCTTCCGGAACAGGAGTTGCAGGTCCTCACGCAGAAGATCAGTGTAGATGAGCTGGTTACCAGTGAATTCATGTTCTAAACAATCTTGAAAAGTTCTTGAAAAGAAGAGGTGCTATATGGGACGCCCCAGCGCGCTCGATTGCATTGTAGTTGGCTACAATGAAATGCCATTCCATAACTATGTGAAACTACTGAGTAAGAAAAGCATAGCTTATCGCGACCTTAAGCTTAGCTTTGTTGACCTTAACGGCAAACCTACAAGCTATGTCACTTTGTTGAACCATGCATTCAAGCAGGCAGGCTCAAGCTGCGCGTGGGACGATCCTGAGCGCGGGCCGCTCAAGTCCGGTGACATCCCCAGTTTGGCGGCCGTGTATCTCAGCAATTTCATGCGTAACCGGCAGCTGACCACAAAATACATCAATCTTTTTCAGGATGAAAAAGAGCGCTTTGCCCAGCTGCTGCAGCAGAATCCAATCTGCGTTGCCATCACCACCACTTTTTACGTGCTCAATTTTCCTGTCAGTGAGATCATCTCTTTTGTAAGAGAGCACAACCCGCAAACCAAAATTGTGGTCGGCGGGCCTCTTGTCGGCAATCTTCTCAGGGGACTTCGTGAAGAAGATCTCACTCCCGCCCTCCTGGAATTAGGCGCAGATTTTTACGTGGTGGATTCTCAGGGGGAGTTGACCCTGGCAAACCTGGTAACGGCGCTTAAGGCCGGTGAAGACGATCCCGCAACTGTTCCTAATCTGGCTTATTTCAGAAACGGAGCCCTGGTCCGCACTCCGGTGTTCCCGGAGATGAACTCCCTTGACGAGGTCGATATCAACTGGCTGGCATTCGCCCGGGAAGAAGACCTGGGCCAGACTATTCAATTGCGGACGGCAAGGAGCTGCGCATTCAAATGCTCCTTCTGTAATTACCCAACACGGGCGGGCAAGTTGTCACTGGCAAGTCTTGAAACCGTGGAGCGGGAGCTTTCATCGATCAAGGCCATTGGAGACGTCAAAAACGTAGTGTTCATTGACGACACATTCAATGTGCCTTTGCCCAGGTTCAAAGAGATGTGCCGGATGATGGTTGAGAAAAAATTCAATTTCAACTGGTTCTCCTATTTCCGCTGCAGCAATTCGGATGAGGAGGCCATTCAACTCATGGCAGAAAGCGGATGCAAGGGGGTATTTCTCGGCATTGAGTCCGGCTCGCCCGCCATCCTGAAAAATATGAATAAAGCAGCCACGATTGAGCGATACGCGGAAGGTATTCGCTTGCTCCGGTCTCATGGGATCACCACATTTGGCTCCTTTATTGTTGGTTTTCCTGGAGAAACCAGGGAAACCGTGGAAGAGACGGAGGCTTTTATACGCGATCACAAGCCGGATTTCTGGCGTGCACAGATCTGGTACTGTGAAGCCGGCACGCCCATTGACCGGGAGCGGGACAAATACGGAGTTACCGGACACGGCTTTGTATGGCGGCACGCAACCATGTCGAGCACGGAAGCGATGGACCACATCGAACGCATGTATCTTTCAATCAAAGAATCTGTCTGGCTGCCTCAATGGTCTTTCGATTTCTGGTTTATTCCTTACGCTCTGGGCAAAGGCATACCCATCGATCAATTCAAGCAGTTTGTTTTTCATGCTGATCAGCTGCTGGCTCTCGATATTGCTTATTGCCCCGAAGACGAGAGAAAGAGACTTAAAAACAGCCATTTCGATGCAATGGTGGCCTTGGCAAAAGGCTGGAACATCCAGACTTCCTCGAGACCTCTGGCATCTGCATTGGCTGTTTAATGCAGAGATTCAGCGACCCTTCATAGCAGGCGCACAGCGAAGCATAAATGCAGGCACTTTTCAGAAGCGGCTTGTCACCGCTCCTCTGCCGGTAGCGTGGAGAATCGTATGCAGTTTGCAGCTTTTATTGACGAAGCTTTGAACGAACACCGAGAGTACTGGCGCCGTCAGCTTGCAGACGGCCCAAGAGAGTATAGCGTTCCCCCGGACTTTGCCCGCCCGGCAAAGACTTTACCAGCGCCAGAGACCGTTTCGATAAAGGTCACGGGGGAGAGCTTTGAACGGATTTCCTGGGTATGCCGGGGCAACAAGCCGCTGTTGTTTACCATGCTGCTTGCGGGTTTGGAGATATGCGTCAGCCGTTATGCCGGCGTCGAGGACGTGCAGATTGGAACTACCATACGCCTCAATGACTCCGAAATTGCGCGATATAACAAAATCATTGTTCTTCGGGAAAAAGTACATGCGCACCTGAGTTTTCGTGAATTTACATTGAAGGTGAAGGAAACGGTGGCGGCAGGTTATCAGCATGCCATCTATCCGCTCAGCAGTATCCTGAAGCTGCTCAATTGCGAGACGACGCCGGGCCGCTGCCCACTTTTTAATGTGGCCATGCTGCTGGAAGGTTTTAACGACTCGTCTCATTTGGCGGAATTATCCGCCGATGTCGTATGTGTCTGGTCCCAGGAGCCGGGAGCCTTGACCTGCAGGATTCATTACCATCCGGAATTGATGGCCCGCTCGACCATCAACACTTTTGCCGGACATTACATTGCTCTTTTAAGAGACGCTGTTTCCAATCCCCAGAAGCAGCTTAAACAGTTGAACTTCTTCCATGAAGGCGAGCGAAAACTGATCGGAGAATGGAATCAAACCACGGTTCGCTATCCGCGGGCTTGTGTGCACGAGTTATTCGAAGAACAGGCCGCCAGGACCCCGGATGCCACCGCCCTGGTGTCTGGCCGCCGCAAGCTGACATACGCGGAGTTGAATTCCCGCGCAAACCAGGTAGCACATTATCTGATCAAAATGGGCATTGGGCCTGAGGTCCCTGTTGGCATTTGCCTGGAGCGGAACATCGAAATGGTGGTGGCCATTCTGGGAGTGCTTAAATCAGGAGGAGTTTACCTGCCGCTGGATCCTGCTCATCCCGCCGAAAAGCTGAGCTACATGATGGAGGATGCAGGAATCAGGATTGTGCTGACTCAGAAAGAATTGCTGGGCGAGAATTCGGAGGAGGGAAAAAGCGAGATTCTCGATCAGAGCCGCGAAAACCCGCCGTTCCGAAGCCGGCAGGAGAACCTTGCATACATTCTATATACTTCAGGATCTACAGGGCGGCCCAAGGGAGTAGCGATTCAGCATAGCTCGTTGCTTAACTATATCTGGTGGGCTTGCCAGGTATATGGAGGCCGGCAAAACCTGCTCGACTTCCCCCTCTATTCCTCCATCTCATTTGATTTGACCGTCACGTCAATATTCACTCCGCTGGTTTCCGGTGGATGCATTCACATCTATGGGAGCTTTGAAGAAAGAGAAACGCTGATTGAGAGGGTGATCCGAGAAGACAAAGTTGGCACGGTAAAGCTCACGCCCAGCCATCTTTCAATGCTGAACTCGATAGCAAATACCAATATCCGCCAGCTTATTCTGGGCGGAGAAGCCCTGGAAACCTCTCTGGTGCGCCGTGCAGTTGAGCAGGCGGGTGCTCCCATCACTATCTGGAATGAATATGGACCCACAGAGGCCACGGTCGGGTGCATGCTCTACCAGTACCAGGTCGATGAGTTCCGCCCTTATGTGCCGATAGGAAAACCTGCCGCGAATACCCAAATCCACATCCTGAACGAGGAAATGGAGCCTGCTCCTATCGGAATAGAAGGTGAAATTTATATTGGCGGTTGCGGACTTGCACGTGGATATATCAATCGCCCGGAACTGACTGCAGAACGCTTTTTGCCTGACCCGTTCAGCGCAACAGGCGGCGGCAGATTGTACCGGACGGGAGATCGCGCTCGATATCTGCCGGAGGGCAACATCGAGTATCTTGGCCGCCGCGACGAGCAGGTCAAATTCCATGGGCATCGCATTGAACTGGGAGAGATACGGACTGCGCTCAATCAATTTACCGGGCTGCGGGACACCGTGGTCCGGCTGGAAAAAGATGATCACGGACATGCCCTTCTCGTCGCCTATTATGCGGCCGATCAGGAACAGGACCCTCAAACCCTTCGCGCGTTTCTCCAGGACCGTCTCATCCGTGAGATGGTCCCCGGCTTCTTCGTTCACCTGAAGGAAATTCCGCTGACTGTAAATGGCAAAGTGAATTATGCGGCCCTGCCCTCGCTGAAGGAAATTCAGAAGAAAAATGCGGCCTCTTTAAAGTTCGTAGCTGCCAGGACCCCGATTGAAGAGATGCTCGCCGGCATTTGGAGTGATGTTCTGGGACTGGATCACGTAGGAGTGGAAGACAACTTTTTCCAGTTAGGCGGACATTCCTTGATGGCTACTCAGGTGATGTCGCGAGTTCGCAGTGTGTTTCAGGTCGAATTGCCATTGAGAGCACTTTTTGATGCACCCACGGTGGCGGGGCTGGCCAGGCGCATAGAGGCAATCCGTAGCAGCGATATGAAAATGGCCCCTCAAATCGCGCGGGTGTCACGAAGAGACCCCATTCCTCTTTCTTATGCGCAGCAGAGATTGTGGTTTTTACAGCAGTTAGACCCTCAAAGCGCGGCATACAATGTGCCTCTGGCCTTGAGATTTAGCGGGGCATTGAACAAAGATGCGCTATGCCAAAGCTTTGCCGGCATTGTCGCCAGACATGAAGTGTTGCGAACGCGTTTTGTTGAACGCGCCGGAGTTGCCGTCCAGGAAATCCTGCCTGACCTATCCCTCGAATTCTCGGAAGTGGACCTGAGCGAGCTTCACCCACTCAGGCGTGAAGCTGAAACGCGCCGTTTGCTCGAAGAAGAAGCAAGCATGCCATTTGACCTGCAGCAAGGCCGTCTGTTGCGTGTCCGCTTGCTGCGATGTGGGGAGCTAGAAAATGTGCTGCTGGTCACGATGCACCACATCGTCGCGGATGCCTGGTCCGTAGGGCTGATGGTGACGGAGTTTTGCCGGTTTTATGACGCATATATAAAGGATGAACATCCTGGTCTGCCGGAGTTGAAGGTACAGTACGCGGACTTCAGCGTATGGCAGCGCCGATGGCTCCAGGGAGAGCTGCTGGAGGCGCAGCTCCGGTATTGGCGCCAGCAGCTTGCAGGAGCACCCGATCTGGAATTGCCGACGGACTGGCCGCGCAGCCGGAGCACGTATCAGCGGTGCGACTCCGAAAGTTTTGAGCTTGGACAGGAAACTTCAGAAAAGATGAACGCGCTCTGCCATCGCGAAGGCGTCACGCTTTTCATGCTTCTGCTGGCTGCTTATCAAGTCGTGCTGGGCCGTTATACAGGGCAACAGGACATCGTGGTTGGAAGCGACATTGCCAATCGCAACCGGCTGGAACTGGAAGGCCTGATCGGATTTTTTGTAAACCAGCTCGTGCTGCGGACTGATCTGTCCGGTGATGGCAGTTTTCGCGAATTACTCCAGAGAGTTCGTCAAACCGTGCTCGAGGGGTATGAACATCAGGATGTTCCGTTTGAGCGGCTGGTGGACGAATTAGCTTCAAAAAGAGAGATACAAAAGACACCGCTCTTTCAGGCCAAGCTTGTGCTTCAAAACACGCCCCAGCTTGACGCAGCTCTTCCGGGCTTGATGATCTCCAGTATGGACGGCGGAAAGACGCCCCCCAAGTACGATACCTGGCTGAATATTGCCGAAACCTCTACCGGGATACAGGGCACCAACCACTACAATGCAGATCTGTTTGCTCCTGCCACCATCCGCGGGATCCTGCACTTCTATAAAGCAATGCTGTCTGTTCTGGCTGAAGATTCGGAAATCCTGGATGCGCCGCGATCAAAGCTGTTAAGCAAAGTTGAACAGAAAGCATACGCAATGTTAGGCGGATCAATGACTCCGGCAGCCTTTCCCGTATTCAGAGGTGAAGGGCGTTTCGTTCGGGGAGCGGCACAATCTTCATCTGCCATGTAGGTTGAACCACTGCACCTGCGTTCGACTTATAAAAAATTGCGGTTATCTGAGCGCACTCGCACGGTTTGATTTCTGGTGCTCAAGACGTCTGAGGAAGAACATCCAATTCCACAACATTGTCAAAATCAGGGCTGAAAGGACATTCAAGCTATGTATTCGCAAAATGCAGCGCAGACCGGAGAACTTATAGGATTCCCACTGTCTCCCCAACAGCAGAGGGTGTTCTTCCACGATGCAGCAATGGCAGGCTTTCCTTATATTACCGAGGCTGCCATAACGGTTACCGGAGCGGTCGACGTCGAAAGACTGGAACAGGCGTTAGCTGCGGCTGTACAGCGTCATGAAATCCTACGCACGCGTTTTACTTCATACGATGACGCGAAGTCACTGCTGCAGGTTGTCAGACCGGAAAGCGAGATGCCGCGCAGGCAGCCACTCACGGCGTCGCACCTGACGGATCGCTCGACGTGGAAGCATGAGAGGTTCGATCTGTCCGAAGGCAAGACGTTGCACTGCAAGTTGGTCCAGAATTCCCCTGAAGAGAGCACCCTGTTTATCAGTTTTCCTTCGATCTGCGGCGATGCAGCCAGTGTACGAAACATTGTTCATGATCTCGCCCTGGCTTACGAATCCTACGAACATCTTTCTTCACGGGAAAAACCGGCGCAATACGCCGATGTCGCGGCATATTTTAACAATCGGCTGGAATCCGATGCCGGTGCCCTGGGCCGGCAATACTGGTTCCCGCGGCTTACGGCTGGAAAGGCCCCGGAAATAAGAGGCTGCCCGGCTCGCCAAGGGGGAAAGAGTCTTGATCCGCAATGCGTACATGGATCTATTCCCGCGGAACTCCTGGCGAATGCTCAAATCGCACTGAACGCGGATTCGTCGTTTAACGGACCGTTTCTGCTGACGTGCTGGCAGGCACTTCTTCAACAGATAAGCGGAGAAAACGAATTTGTCGTAGGTTACGCCCTCGACGGACGTGAACTGCCGCAACTGGAGAATTCCGTAGGACTTTTTGAACGATATCTTCCGTTGCAGATGAGTTCCGCCCAGGAGACGCTTTTCAGTGCAGCACTTGCGAAAAACCAAGAGAGCATCGGCGAAGCAGTGCGCTGGCAGGGCTCCTTCCAATGGCCCAGCCACGAAAAATTTCATGCCGTGTGCTTCAGCTATTACGACGGCGAATGGACGTTCAGGGGCAATGGAGTCAATTTTGCGTGCGCCTCAGTGAATTCCTGCAGCGATATTTTCGAACTTAAACTCAGCTGCACCACTGTGGAATCAGCCATTCTTCTCGATCTCTGGTACGACGCGGGAGTTTATCTGAAGCGTGAGGCGGAACAACTGCTACACCAGTTCATCACCCTGGCGCGGAATGCCGCCAGTGCGCCACATGCTCCCATTCTGCGGTTGAACGCCATCAATGAGCAGGAACGTCATCGCCTTATCGCTGAATACAGTCCTGCGAGTCACAATCCAGCGGAAAAAAGCCTGCTGGAACGCATTGAAGAGCAGGCCCGCCATAACCCTGGCAATATTGCCGCCGTGTGTGGAAAAGAGCAGCTTACTTATGGCGATCTGGACCGCAAAGCGAATCTGCTTGCCCATTATCTCCGCGGATTAGGGGTGAGGCCTGATGTTGTTGTGGGAATTTGCATGGAGCGAAGCCTGGAATTGATGATCGCAATTCTGGGGACCATGAAGGCAGGGGGAGCTTACATGCCTATGGATCCAAGCTATCCTCCGGACCGCCTCAGATATATGCTGCAGGACGCTCATCCTTTATTAGTGCTGACGCAGGAGCCATTTCGGAAACACTTCTCAGGAACAGAAGTAGCGCTACTTTGCCTGGATTCGCAATGGCAAGCTGTAGCGGAACAGAGTGAAAGGGCCCCGATAGATGCTGCGCCTGAAGATGCATTGGCCTACGTTATTTATACGTCCGGGTCTACTGGGCGGCCCAAGGGTGTAGCCATTACTCGCAGTGGGCTCAACAACTACGTCACATGGGCCTGCGTCGCCTATGGTTTTGCCTCTGGCGCGCGAGCTCCATTGTGCTCGAGCCTCAGCTTTGATTTGAGCGTCACAAGCTTATGGCCGCCGCTTGCCACCGGGGGCTGCGTTGTCCTGGCTCCGGGAATGGATGGAATCGAATGGCTCGTCAGTGAAGGCCGTTCGACTGAGCCGTATGACGTCCTGAAAATTACTCCAGCTCATCTACAGGTATTGAGGCACTTCCCGGAACAGGGGATAAATATCAGCCGGACATTTGTTATCGGCGGAGAAGCTCTCCGCTGGGACGAGGTGCAGGATTGGCGTGGGCACCTTGCCACCACGCGTCTGATCAACGAATACGGTCCGACGGAAACCGTGGTTGGAAGTTGTGTGCACTCGTTAAATGAGGCATGGAATGAAAAAGGTTCCGTGCCGGTCGGAAAGCCTATTGCTAACACTAAGATTTATGTACTGAATCAATGGGGTGAGCTGGCTCCGGCGGGCGCTATTGGAGAGCTATATATCGGTGGCGCGGGCGTGGCCCGGGGGTATCTGAACCGGCCAGCGCTGACCGCAGACCGCTTTGTCCCGGATACGTTTAGCGGCGAACCGGGAGCGCGTCTCTATCGCACCGGCGATACGGCCAGATGGCGGGCTGACGGCACCCTGGAATTTCTAGGACGAGTGGATGAACAGGTGAAGCTCAATGGGTTCAGAATTGAGCCTGGTGAAATTGAATCAGTGCTTGCGGAATTTGCCGGGATTCAGCAGGCCAGGGTCGTTGTTCGCGAGGATGCTCCAGGTGAAAAGCGACTGGTCGCGTACGTCATTGTGCATAGCAACCAAAAAGAAATGGAGGACGAAGTAAGGGAGTTCTTGCGTGCCAGGTTGCCGGATTATATGGTCCCGCGTGCTGTGATGCAGTTGCCGCGCCTGCCACTTACTCCCAACGGCAAGCTGGACCGCCGGCTTCTCCCCGCGCCTGAAGTGGAGGCGCCGCGCAAGACCTATGCTGAACCGCGCACGGAGAATGAGAAAATCCTGGGCCGCATCTGGGCGCAAGTGCTGGGACTGCAGCAGGTGGGCAGAGACGACAATTTCTTTGAACTGGGAGGCGATTCTATTCTCAGTATTCAAGTTGTGGCACGAGCACGCGAAGCAGGCCTGCATCTCACAACCAGACAAATGTTCGAATGGCAAACGATTGCTGAGCTGGCGGAAGTAGCCGTTAGCCCGACCGGAGTGAATCTGTCCGAGCAGGGCGCTGTTCATGGTCCGGTGCCTCTTACACCCATTCAGGCGGCGTTTTTCCAGTGGGAATTGGTACGACCTGAACTGGTGAATCATGCCATTATTTTCGAGCTGCCGGAAGACGTGGATTCAGGGCACATGAAAGAGGCGGTGCTGGCAGTAGTAAAACATCATGATGCGCTGCGCTCGCGATTTGCGAACGTCAATGGCGAATGGACACAGCACACAGAGGCTGAAATTCAAGAAAGTCTTTATGAGTACAGAGACCTGAGCGGGCACGGCGCAGAACAAGCCGTCCACGAGCTGGAACTCGATGCGAAGCGGACGCGGACCAGCCTCAATCTGCAAACCGGGCCGCTTATCAAAGCCGTGGAGTACGATCTGGGACCAGGTTGCCCGAAGCGTCTCATGCTTCTTGTCCATCATCTGGTTGTCGATGGTGTTTCCTGGAGGATTCTCCTGGAAGATCTGCAGCGGGCCTACGAGCAGTTGTCACGCGGAGGCACTGTTTCCCTTGGCTCCAAAACTACATCGTACAAACAATGGGCAGAACGAATTCACAAGTACAGCGAGACGGAAGAGCTAAGAGCGGAAGTGGAGTACTGGTGCAATGAAGAGAGAGAAGATGTGCACCCTCTTTTACGGGATTTTAATCAGGCCGTAGAAGACAACCGGCTGGAGAACAAGAAATTCATCGAAGGTGCGCTGAGCCAGGCTGACACGCAGGCCCTCCTTCAGGACGTTCCTGCAGCTTATCACGTGCAAATTCAAGAGGTCCTTCTTGCAGCTTTGGGGCACGTATGCGCGGAATGGGCCGGCAGTGAAACCGTGCTGGTGGACGTGGAAGGTCACGGTCGTGAAGAAGTTTTCGACGGAATCGATCTCTCCAGAACGGTAGGCTGGTTTACCGCTATTTATCCCGTGCTGTTGTCGCGGGGGAAAAATGGGGAGTGGGAATCCGGGTCTCTGCTGCAGAAGGTGAAACAGCAACTGCAGGAGATCCCCAGGCGCGGTTTTGGGTATGGAGTGTTACGCTGCATCGCCAAAGATGCGGAAATTGCGGCCAGATTGCGGAGAATGCCTAAGGCCGAAATAAGCTTCAATTATCTCGGGCAGTTCGATCATATTGTCCGCGAGTCGAAGCTGTTCAAGCCAGCTCGAGAAAGCGCCGGCCTGAGCACGGCGTGGGAGAACCCCCGACTGCACTTGCTGGAGGTGGAAGGCGTGGTCATGCAATCAAGGCTGCACGTCTCCTGGAGCTTTAACCGCAAGTTACATCGAGAAGAAACAATTCAGAAATTGGCGGACCGCTATCTGCAATGTCTGCGAGAGCTGCTGGCCCAATGCCAGCAACAGGAATACCGGGCTCAGGCGGCAGCCTTTCCACTGACCGGCCTTTCTGAAAAAGAACTCATGCGGGTGGCCGCGCAGATAAATAAATAAGTTGCGGTGTGTGGTCAGGTTGACTGCGGAAAAAGAGTGAGCTGGTAGATTGTGTTTCCAGTTTCACACAATGGAGCAGGAATACCGTTTTAACTTCCAGAATCTTACAGCCGGCAAGGCTGGTCTCAAGCCGGTGCGAACCAGAGATCCGGAGCGTTCTCTCCCTGGAGATAAAAGACATGAAGCTATCAAATGTGGAAGATATCTATCCGCTGGCGCCGCTTCAACAAGGCATACTTTTTCATAGCCTTTATGAGTCAACACCACAAACATATTTTATTCAGCTTGGATGTTGCATCGAAGGCGATTTGGACCCTCAGGCTTTCCGTGAAGCCTGGCGGGAAGTGATTCGCCGGCATTCCATTTTGCGCACCGAGTTCATTTGGGAAGGATTGGAAGAGCCTTTGCAGGTTGTCCGCCAGCAGGTTGAACTCCCCTGGACGGAAGAAGACTGGCGTGATCAGGCCCGGGCGATCCAGGACGAAAAGTGGCGGCAGCTTCTCAAAGCCGACCAGCGGCGCGGTTTCGACCTCAAACGTGCTCCGTTATTGCGCTTTACGCTGATTCAGGCCGCAGATAATCGTTATTTGTTTGCATGGAGCCATCATCACATTTTGCTGGATGGCTGGTGTCAGCATGTGATCCTGCGGGAGGTGTTTGCGATTTATGAAGCCCATCGGAACCGTCAGCAGGCCAATCTGCCTCTCCCGCGACCTTACAGCGAATATATTGCCTGGTTGAAAAAACAGGACGAGAGCAAAGCCAAGGCTTTTTGGTCGGAGGAGTTGAAGGGGTTTCAGACTCCAACACGCTGGGGTATCGAGCTCGATAGCGCTGAATTTACTAAAGGAGAGCCGAAGTACGAGAGCATCAGCATTCAGTTGGGCCAGGAACTGGCCGGACGACTCCAGGAGTTTACCCGTCTCCACCACCTTACGCCCAACGCAGTCGTTCAAGGCGCCTGGGGACTGTTGCTGAACCGGTACAGTGGTGAGCAGGCTGGAGTGTTTGGAGCAACAGTTTCAGGCAGAAGCCCCGATATCAAGGGAATTGAATCCATTCTGGGTCTTTTCATCAATACACTACCGGTGCGAGTAGACATACAGCCGGAAGAGACGGTTAAAAGCTATTTGACCCATCTTCAGGTTCGGCAGGCGGAGGCCCGGGAATTTGATTACACCCCGCTGGTGAAAGCCCAGGAATGGAGTGGTGCACCGCGAGGCTCGAAGTTGTTTGAGCATATTTTTGTCTTTGAAAACTATCCCATAGACACATCCACCAGTAAACGCGTCGGCAGCAAGCTGCAGATCAGCGACATTACTACTTTTGAGAGCAGTAATTACCCTCTGGCACTGGCGATCAATGCTGGATTGAGCTGCACATTCACATACGACAGCCGTTATTACAGAGCAACGGATCTGGAACGCCTGGCCCAACATCTCCGGACTTTGCTTGAGCAGATGTGTGCGGCGCCGCTGCGTACTGTTGGTGAATTGTCCTTGCTGAGCGAAGCGGAACGCCAGCAGGTTGCGGTCGCCTGGAACCAGACAGATGCGCAATATGTTCCCAGGCGCGTTCATCAGTTATTCGAAGAACAGGCCAGGCAAACGCCGGATTTGACCGCGCTTGAGGACGAACGCCAGCGGTTGACGTACCGCGAGTTGAACCGGCAAGCGAACCGGCTTGCGCATTATTTAAAGACGAGCGGAGTGAACGCGCAGCGGCCGGTCGGCATTTGTGTAGAGCGATCCGTGAAAATGGTGGTCGGCATACTCGGGATTCTCAAGGCGGGAGCAGCCTATCTTCCCTTGGATCCAGGTTATCCGCATGAGCGTCTCGCGTATATGGTGCAGGATGCCGATCCGGTCCTGGTGATCACAGAGGAACGGCTGCAGAAAGCCTTTTCCCTGGACAAAGCACGGCTGCTTTATCTGGATACAGAATGGGAGGCGATTGCACACCAGCAAAGTGATGAGGACCTGCAAACCGACTCGGATGAACAGGACCTTGCTTACGTGATCTACACATCCGGTTCTACCGGCCGCCCTAAAGGTGTCGCCATTACCCACAAAGGTTTCCAGAATTATGTGAACTGGGCGCGAACAGCTTACGGGTTTGAAGCCGGAGGGCGCACCCCTTTATGTTCAAGCCTGAGCTTTGACCTGAGCATTACCAGTCTCTGGCCGCCTCTGGTCAGCGGCGGTTGCGTTGTACTTACGCCTGAAAAAGCAGGGATAGAGTGGCTTGTAAACGGCAATCGTGCTCCTGGAACCTATGAGCTTTTAAAAATAACGCCTGCACATTTACAGGTTTTACGGGAAATATGCGGAAGCAGAACTACTGCCGTCAGCCGCAAATTCATCGTGGGTGGAGAGGCTTTACAATGGGAAGAGTTACAGCCCTGGCGCCAGCAAGTGCCGCCTGTGTATATGGTGAATGAATACGGCCCGACAGAAACTGTAGTTGGAAGCTCTGTTTACACATCGAACCAGGGTTGGAAGGAATACGGACCAGTCCCGATTGGACGTCCGATCGCGAATACACGCCTGTATGTCGTGGATCCGTGGGGTGGTCTTGCCGGTGTAGGCGCGAAGGGAGAACTCTATATCGGGGGCGACGGGGTAGCCCGAGGCTATTTGAATCAGCCGGCCCTCACAGCGGAACGTTTCGTGCCGGATGCATTTAGCGGGAAGCAAGGAACCCGGCTTTACCGCACCGGCGATCTAGTCCGATGGAATGCGGATGGGTACCTGGAATATCTCGGCCGGATGGACGAACAAGTGAAGCGTCGCGGATTCAGAATTGAACTTGCGGAGATTGAGACGGTCCTCGCCGGATATGAAGGCGTCACCCAGGCCAAAGTGATCGTTCGCGAAGATCAGCCTGGAGATAAGCGGGTGGTCGCTTATGCGGTTGGTCAAAACCAGTATGGCAGCCTGAATATTGAGGAATTGCGCAACCATGTAAAACAGCATCTCCCTCCATATATGGTGCCGGACAATTTTGTCGAGTTGGAAAAACTGCCTTTAACTTCCAACGGGAAAGTGGACCGGGAAGCGCTGCCAAAGCCCGAGGGAACAGAGGCGCCAGTGGACCTGCTTCCACGCGACGAAGTGGAACTGAAGCTTGCCGGCATCTGGGAAGAGCTTCTTGGAATTTCTCAGATCGGGCGGCGGCAGAACTTTTTCGATCTGGGCGGGCACTCCGTTTTGGTCATCAGTCTCATGGGACGCATCAAGCAACAGTTTGGACAGGAGATTCCCCTGGCCGCGCTGGTGGAAGGACCCACCATTGAGCATCTGGCTGGCATACTTCGTCAAAAATATCGTTCTACACTTCAGTCGAACCTTGTTCCCATCCAACGTCAGGGAACCAAACCGCCCCTCTTTTTCGCTCACCCGGGCGGAGGCAAACCTTTTTGCTATATACCGCTTGCTTACATACTTGGTCTCGATCAGCCTTTTTATGGATTGCAGGCCCTGGACGAGCAGGAGATGCCGCAGGAGCCATTTCTCTCTATGGAACATCGGGCGGCTCTCTACCTGAAAGCGATACGTGAGGTGCAACCTCGAGGGCCATACATTCTCGGCGGCTGGTCTTTTGGGGCCTATGTAGCTTTCGAGATGGCGCAGCAGCTCATAGCACAGAATGAGGAGGTAGCGGAGCTTCTACTGCTGGACGTTCCGAGCAAACCCGATATCTGCCTGCCGCCCAAATTCCAGGACGATGCTACTTACCTGGTGCACATCTTCGATTATCTGCGGCTCCATAATCTCCTTCCCAAAGCCCATGAGCTTCCGGAAGTGTCATTGAATGACGATTGGGTGGGCAAGTCCCGCGAGCGCATGCAATACGTCATGGACCAGTTGATCAAAGTCCAGGCTCTTCCGCCCGAAGCCAACATTTCGGATCTTCGCATCTTCCTGCATGCCACCCGAAAGCGGATGCTCTCATTGGCGGAATATACGCTGCTTCCTTACTCCGGTCCGATCACCTTGATTCGTGCACGGGACATTGATTCTGCGGACCGCGAGAACGTCAGTGACGATATGACACTTGGTTTCGGGAAACTCTGCGCTGAAAAAGTGCGCGTCTATTTCGCTCCCGGCACACATCACAATATGGTTTTCCCGCCCCATGTGCAGGGTCTCGCCGAGATACTCAAAAAATGCATTTACGACCCCAGGTTTGAAGCCGCGGCAGTGTAGCTTCGCTGTAAGGCTCAGGATGCTGAAACAATATGAAGCTGGTGATTGCCATTTCCGCTGCGTTGACGCATGCCTCTGAACCGGCCCGTGAATTTGTAGAGTCGGTGACTGAACTGCTGCGCGACGGCCATCGTGTTGCTATTGTTCATGGACCTGCCAATGAAGGCGGCCCGGGCGCCGCTTCTTCCCAGCCGCACCTCGTCAGCAGGAATGGCGACTATGGAACAGCCATGAATTGTGCTCCGGCATCCGCCGGTAACGTCCCCGGTGCTGAGGCCAGCGTATTATCGGCGCATCTAAATGCCGCCCAGATTCACAGCATGGTATTACATGGCAGCGACGCTGGAATCTGCAAAATACGCAAGAAATTATGGGACCGGAACAAATCCGGCGAAGTAGAAGTCTATGCTGTCGAGACGCGGTGGATAGAAACAATCTGCGCTAACCGCGGTGTTCCTGTAATCTCCAACCTGCTGATGAACGTCTCCGGAAATTTCTATACAGTTGACACCAACCACCTGGCGGCGCTTTGTGCCATGGGTTGGAATGCCGACCTGCTTGTGTACATGACGGAGGAAGAGGGTGTAAAGGACTTAGGTGGCACCGTGCTGCGATGGCTGGAGGCGGAAGAAATTGACCCTTGCGCGCAGAATGCAGTGAATAAGGCACTCATTTCCAGATTAAAATTCTGCAAGCAGGCCCTGCAGGGGGGCGTCCACAGAGTGCGGCTGCTTCCAGTCTCGCGAGTCAAGTGCCTGCCTCTTTTTTACTTCAGCCGAATCGAGTATGGAACTGAAGTTATTTTGAGTTGTGCGCCACGACGCACGGAAGCCGCTGTGGCCGCCCATGGTTCTGTTGAAGCGTTCCCACTCCGCGCCTACAATAAACAGGGTGGTCGTTGAACTCTTGATACCGTTTCCCAAAATGGGAATAAACAAAACAGCGAACAGCCGAGTACAATATTCTAGAAACTTCTTTACCTTGCTCTAAGCTGCTGAAGGAGTTCATTTGATGTCGCGAAACTCGCTTATTCCGAGTGCCGGTATGGATCATTTGTTCGCTGACGTACGCTATGGCTTTCGTTTGATGCGGAAGAACCTGGGATTTTCAACTCTTGCTGTACTTACGCTCGCACTGGGCATTGGAGCAAGCACTGCCATTTTCAGCGTGTTTCATGGCGTGCTGCTGGAACAGCTGCCCTATGCGGACCAGGAGAGGGTCTTGCGCATTATGCAGCAATTTCTTGCTAACGGGCAAAACCGGTTTGGGATATCCCAAGGGCAGTTTTTGGCATGGCGGGCAGAACAGCGGTCCTTCAGTGAATTGGGCGCGTATAGCGCCGATGAAAAGAGTGTAGTTTCCGGGAGCGCTGAATCGGAAAGAATTTTGTCGGCTTCCGTGTCCGCCGGGGTGCTTGAGGCCCTGGGGGTAAGACCGATTATCGGGCGGACTTTTAATCTTCAGGATGAAGTGCCCGGCGGCCCAAGAGTAACGATCCTGACGTACGCTTTCTGGCAGCGCTGGTTCCACGGAAATCGCGACATCGTGGGTAGACAGCTGAGAATTGACGACCAGCTGTACACGGTGATCGGAGTTCTGCCGGTTAATTTTTATCTGCCCGAAGATTTTGTCGGCAATGACCCGATGCAGCTTTTGACGCCACTTCGGATCAGGACCGGTAATCCAAACTGGGGCGCGAACTACCTGCAGACGGTTGGCCATCTGAAACCAGGAGTTTCGCGCAGCGCAGCTTTAGCCGAAGTTAAACAGTTGTTTGAGCGTTTATGGCAGGAGCATCCCATCGGTGCAGCCAAAACACTCCAGGAAATCGGGTGGAATATAAATGCCGTCCCGATTCTGGACGATATTGTCGGTGATATTCGCACGGCCTTGTGGATTCTCACGGGCGCCGTAGCTGTTGTTCTACTCGTTGTGTGTGCCAATGTCGCCAACCTGCTTCTGGCCAGGGCATCCATCCGGCAGAAGGAGATTGCGGTCCGTGCTGCTCTGGGCGCGCAGCGCATGCGGATCGTGCGCCAGCTTTTGGTGGAATGCCTGGTCATTTCCGCTTTTGGGGGGCTCTTTGGATTGGCGCTTGCCTACGGCGATCTCAAACTGATCGTGCATCTTGCTTCCAGCAGCGTCCCACGCATAGCAGACGTCTCATTAAACCTTCCGGTGTTGCTGTATACGGCAGGAATTTCCATTTTGGCCGCTGTTCTGTTCGGCTTGATTCCCGCGTTCCAGAGTACTCGTTCAGATTTGAACCAGCCTCTGCGGGACGAAGGGCGAGGAACTTCGGCCGGAGCAAGCAAGGGGCGGACCCAGCGTATTCTGGTAGTGGCGGAAATGGCTTCCGCCATGGTGCTCGTCATCTCTGCCGGCCTTCTGCTACGGAGTTTTAACCTGGTAATGCGCATTGATCCTGGATTCAATGTGGACCATCTTTTGACTGCGCAACTGGATTTGCCGGAAACGCGCTACGCCCATAGTCTGGCGATTGACCAGTTTTTTTCCCAGGTTTTAGGACGCGTTCGGACCATGCCCGGCGTGGTTTCCGCCGCTGTAACCAGTAACGCCCCTTTGACCGGCTCCAGCTCCGATACATTGATCGACGTAGAGGGCCGTCCTACCAAGAACCTGGTGGAACAGCATATTTATCTGCTGCAGGTTTCATCCGATTATTTCAAGGCAATGGGCATTGGTTTTGTTCGCGGAAGACCATTTCACGATTCAGATAACGCTGATGCTCCTCCGGTCATCATCATCGACGAAGCCCTAGCCCACCGCTACTGGCCGAATGAAGATCCGGTGGGAAAACATCTTCGATTGTATAAGACGTTAACCACTACCAATGGCTGGGTGGAAATAGTAGGTGTGGTGAACAACGTACCGATGCGCCAATTGAATGAGAAACATCAGCCCCACGTGTACATGGATTTGGCGCAAAGCGAAAAAGTCAGCGGCTGGATACTCGACACCACGCTGGTTGTACGGACCACTTCGGACCCAGTGGATCTGGCAAACAGTATTCGCCGGGCAGTTCAGGACCTCGATCCTTCAGTTCCGGTCTCCGATGTGCAAACCGCCGAGCAGTTGGTGGGGAAGACGGTCTCTGGCCGGCAATTTGACCTGGTTTTGTTGGAACTTTTTGCCGGGATCGCGCTGGCTCTGGCAGCCATTGGCATATATGGAGTTCTTGCCAATATCGTCCGACAGAGGACCCGTGAGATCGGTATTCGTATGGCCCTGGGAGCACAGCGGAAAGACGTGTTCCGTCTGATTCTCAGCCAGGGCATGCGCCCTGCGATTCTTGGCGTTGTGGTTGGGCTGGCTGCTGCATTGCTGACCACGCGCTTGCTGAGCAATTTGTTGTTTGCCATAAAGCCTGCGGACCCAATTACTTTTGCAGCCGTGCCAGTCTTGCTGTTGGTGGTGGCCTTGCTGGCATGCTATCTGCCCGCGAGAAGGGCGCTTCGGGTCGATCCCATGATCACGCTCCGTTACGAATAGCGCACCGGGACCGAATCAGCGCCGATCATAAACACTGCTTTATCTGCCTGTACATTCGCTCCGCACAGCGGGCTGCTTGCCTGCTGCAGCTACGGCTAGCATCCGTTCAACACATGAAACAATTGCCGGTCCCCGCAGCGATGCACTGTTACACAGTAACCGAATTGGTCAGAGATGATGCCTGAAAATGGAACTTCAGCCCTTTCTGCTGCAGACAATCTGAGCTTCAGCTCAGACAAGTTTTTTCGGAAAGACTTCATGGAGGCCGTTCGCCGGTGTACTTCGATAACGGCCGGCATGCGGGCCCTATACAGGATTGAAATCCGAGATAAAGAAAGCTGGGTACTGGATCTACGCGAATCGGAGCCGGTTCTTTTCAAGAATGGGTCTCAGAAGAATGGCCCTATGCCGGACGTGAGCATCGGGCTGGAAGAAGACGATTTGAAAGCGCTGCTGCTGGATCCCACACACCAGGACCCCGGATTTCAACATCGCATCAGGGTTGAAGGCAATGTGGCCCTGGCGGGAAACCTGCTTGAAATTTTGCGTGCGACTCATACTGCGGGTCCAGGATCGACACCGCGGTCAACTGACAAGGACGTGAGTGGCGAACTTTGTGGGGAAGATGTTCAAAGTCCACTGCTTGCTCGTCGTATATGCGAGGCGGGGCGCTCATTTTCGGAGGCATTCTGGCAGCAACTTATGGGGAAGTGCCCGCTCGCTGAACCGATTTCAGATGCCAGCAGGTTTGTAAGACTTACATTCATCTATCGTGGTAATCAGGAGACGCGGAACGTCTCTGTCTTTGGTGTTGATTTCGATGAGTCAAGCACCGTGTTGACGCGTTTTAGAGACACCGATCTGTGGTATTGCACCGAACGCGTTGAAAAGGACGCGCGCTTCACATACAACTTTGCAGTTACGTCGGAAGTGAAGCAGGCAACGACGCAAGGGACGACCGTAAGGACTGTAACCACGGTTACTGTGGATCCCTTGAACCCGTACCGCTATAACGGAGAGGCTGTGGTGGAATTGCCTGATGCTCCGGCCCAGCCCTGGCTCACAGTGACGCCAGATGCGTCAGCGGGAGCACTCAATCAATTTCAAATAGATAGCCGGTACCTGAAGGAAAGCCGCTCCATTTACGTCTATACTCCGCCCGGATATGACGACATTATCCGGACAGGGCGGGAATGCGGTTTATTGGTGCTCTTCGACGGTGAGCACCGTCGCCAGAACACGCCAGGGACTTATGGTTTTCCGGCCCACGTGATCCTGGACAATCTAATCGCAGCGAATCGAATTCCGCCCATGGTAAGTGTAATGATCAACAATCCCACGCCGGAAGCCAGGCACCGTGATCTTTCCTGCTCCGAGGCCTTTTTGAACTTTGTATCCGATGAGCTGCTGCCCAGGGTACGGAAGAGTTATCCCGCCAGCTCTGATCCGCGTAAAGTTATTGTCTCGGGGGCAAGTAAGGGTGGTCTGGCTTCAGTATGGTTTGGGTTCAAGCGGCCGGACCTATTTGGGAATGTTCTTGCGCAATCGGGTTCCTTCTGGTGGCCCGGGTGGCGAAGCGCAGACCGCAAGCGCGCAGGCATCATGGAGCAAATAGCCGCCGCCCCCAGAGTGCCGGTCCGTTTTTATCTCGAGACGGGATGCTTTGAAGGCGCCAGCAGCGGTCATATTCTTCTTACGACGCGCCACTTGCGCGATGTGCTGACAGCAAAAGGCTATGAAGTCATCTACTCTGAATTCAGCGGCAATCATAGCCCCGTGAACTGGCGTGGGACCTTTCCTGAAGCATTAATTGCTTTGACCAAAAATCCTGACTGAGCAGCGGCAAGCACGGCTGCATTGCTACACAGTCCTGCCGAAGTAAGTTAAAACAACCCCGCTCAGCAGAGTTGCAAAGGAGCTGCTAATGAACCGCGATCTTCTATATCTGCGGCAAAATATCCAGATCGAACCCCTGGTTGATCAATGGTATGCCTGGCCGCATCTTATTCCGCCGGCGACCGCAGCCAGAAATATCACAGAGCGTCACCTGAAAATAATGGACTCTTACATCAGTGGACCGCAAATTCATGCCAACGCTGTGAAAAATCCCAAAATGCTGGGAGGGCCGTTTATTGACCATGGAGGTAAACGGGTGGATGAGGTCCGGGAGCTGCGCGAGCGGATCAAAACGGAGCGCGCGCATCTGATGGAGCTTTCCGCCGCGCTGAACGCGCTGGATGCGATGCTGCGTGAAAATGCTAAGGGCCATAGCCTGCAACCACTTTACCGGCAAGTGCCGGAAATATTGCGCGGATACGTTGAATTGGTCTATGACCTGAACAATCATCCGTCCTTCCGGCTCGTTGAACCGCTGCTATACCGAAGCATTTACTACGACACCTCGGCGCAAAGCCTGATGCTCTCCGTGATTTCCGAAGACGATCGTCCTTTCGTGCTAAGCACGCCGCGTCTTGAATCCGACGACTCGTTTCACTTGAAAGCGCCTTTTTCTGACCCCGTGGTCGACCAGCTGTTTCAGCTGAAATCAAACCCCAGGCCGTGGCCGGACATTGTTGAGATACTGGCGCCGTCTCCGGACAAGATCGACTTGTTGCGGTCCTTCTTCACGCCGGAACCGCCACAACCATACCACCCGTACACAGGCGAGGGCGCACGGTGGCGCTACTTCGGCCATGCCTGCATTCTTGTCGAGTCTCAGGGTACGAGCATGCTTTTTGATCCGGTCTTGAGCTACACCTATGACAGTTCCGTCTCACGCTATACATATCTGGATCTACCGGACTCGATTGACTATGTGCTGATTACGCACGATCACCAGGACCACGTGCTTTTTGAGACGTTGTTGCAGATCCGTCACAAAGTTAAAAACATTATCGTGCCCCGCAACAATGGCGGCAGTCTTCAGGACCCGTCCTTAAAGCTTCTTCTCCAGAATGCAGGGTTCAAAAATGTGATCGAGCTTACAGAGCTGGATGAAATCCGGGCAGGAATCGTTCGAATTACCGCCCTGCCGTTTTTCGGAGAACATGCGGACCTGGATATTGCGAGCAAAATGGCCTGGCTGGTCACGATCGGTCCGCATAAGCTTTTATTTGCCGCAGATTCATGCAACATTGAGCCCAGGCTTTATGAGCATCTGCAACGTGAAATCGGCAATGTTGATGCGCTTTTTCTGGGTATGGAGTGTGACGGAGCGCCGTTGTCCTGGCTGTATGGCCCGCTTCTCACGCAGCGTCTTGAACGGTCCATGGACGAATCGCGGCGGCTGTCCGGCTCCAATTTTGAGCAGGGGAAACATCTGGTGGATTGCTTCCACTGCAAAGAAGTCTATGTGTATGCCATGGGACAAGAGCCATGGCTGAACTACATCATGAGCATCAAGTACACAGATCAATCACGTCCGATTGTGGAATCTGACCGCCTTATCCAGTATTGCCATGAGTCCGGACTCATAGCCGAAAGGCTCTTCGGAGAAAAGGAAATCCTCATCGAACCGGCGGCAAGCACGCGATCGCTGGCGCGACCAGCCTGATTACTTCGGAAAATTTTGTAGATACCTTCAGCCTGTGTTTCTGTTCCAGGGGTGCGTAATTCACGAGAGGCACAAATATGTGCAGGAGCAGACCCAATGTCAGAAAATCTCAAAGATAAAAGTATCAAGCACCTGCTGCGCGATACCGTTGTGGAACGCAGGGCGAGGAAGCGGGAATTGAATATCATCGGCATTTCCGCCGACTATCACGATTCCGCTTGTTGCCTGATCCAGAATGGGGAACTGCGCGCTGCTGCCCAGGAAGAAAGATTTTCGAGAGTAAAAAATGACAAATCATTTCCCCGGCGGGCCTTTCGCTATTGCCTGGAGCAGGCGGGACTCACAATTGCCGACGTTGATTGCATTGCCTATTACGAAGATCCTGTCCTGAAGCTGGGGCGCCAGCTATGGATGGGAATGTCACCCGACTTGCCGGAAGCCCGGCGGGAATCCATTCTTAAGAGAATAATGAAACCCCAGCCGGCGCAGATAATACGTACTCTGCTCGGCTACGAAGGTCCTGTCGAGATCGTCGATCATCATCTCTCGCATGCAGCCAGCAGCTATTACTTCTCCGGTTTCGACGAAGCATGCATTTTGACAGTGGATGGCGTGGGCGACTGGCCTACAACAACCTACGGCTGGGGTGCGGGCAGCACGATAAGCCGGTGGGAGCAGGTTGATTTTCCTGACTCTCTCGGATTTTTTTACAGTGCCATCACCGGATATCTGGGCTTTGAGGTCAATGAAGGCGAGTACAAGGTAATGGGGCTTGCTCCCTACGGCAATCCGGTCTACGTGGACCATATCCGTAAATTGATCGAGCCGGCTCCGGACGGCCAGTATCGGTTGAACATGAAGTATTTTGCTTTCCTGACAGAAGACTCCATGTATTCGGAGGAACTGGTCCGTTTATTGGGACGGCCGCCCCGAACGCCGGAATCGGAGATCTTGCAGTTCTACAAGGATGTGGCGAAGAGCGCGCAGGTGGTGTTGGAAGAAGTGCTACTGGAGAAAGTGCGATATCTGCATCAGAAGTTTCCCAGCGAGAATCTGTGCATGGCCGGGGGCGTTGCCCTGAATGTGGTGGCCAATGGCCGGTGCCTGCGGGAAGGTCCTTTCAGGAATTTGTTTGTGCAGCCTGCGGCCGGCGATGCAGGCGCGTCGATTGGAGCAGCCGCGATCGCCCATGTCCGGCTCACGGGAGAACGTCCGTCACGAAAGAGACTGGACCACGTATATCTGGGACCACAAAATTCTTCCGATGATGTGTTTCGTATTCTCAGCCAATCGACGGCGAGGTTTCGGGATTTTCGGGGAAAAGAAGACGAGCTCATTCGCTTTGCTGTTGACAGGCTGGTGGAAGGAAAAGTTGTTGGCTGGTCCCAGGGCCGTATGGAGTTCGGACCGCGCTCGCTGGGGGCCAGGTCCATTCTGGCGGATGCGCGGCGTCCGGAGATGCGGGACAGGATTAATGCCCTGGTCAAAATGCGCGAATCCTTTCGTCCATTTGCGCCCGCCGTACTGGAATCGCACGCCAGGAGCCACTTTGACATAGATCATCCCTCGCCATTCATGCTGGAGACATGCGGGGTGACCTCAGCTCTGAAGCTGCCTTCAATCACCCATGTGGACGGGTCCGCCAGAATTCAGACTGTCAATCCAACTACCAACCCACGTTTCGCAGCCCTTCTGGAAGCGTTTTACCGCAGGACTGGCTGTCCCATCCTTTTAAACACCTCTTTCAATATGCGTGGCGAGCCAATCGTGTGTACAGCGCTGGATGCGTTCCTGTGTTTTGTCCGCTGCCAGATCGATACGCTGGTCATAGAGGATTTCGCCCTGGAGCGCGCAGGTATTCCCCCGTTGTGGGAAATCCAATCCCAGTTGCAGCCCCAAGCCGTTACAGGCGAGGCTGTGGAACATCTTGTCTATACATTGCTGTAACTCAACAGGACCATTCCAATGAAAAATCGGCAGGACTTGCTCAAATCCTTTGCGAATCGCACGGCCGAAGAGTTACTGGGTAGCGAAAGCAGGCGGGTAATGCGGTCGCTCCGGCTTGCTGGTTTGCTGCGCGCAGAACCTCCTGCGGCTCCGGCAAAATCATCGTCCTATCGGGCCACTCAAGCGGAACGGGTCGGCATCTGGGAACGTAAAAAAGGGGCTGGCAGCCAGGCGTTTGTCCGCCGCATGGAGATGATGCCTGACTGGAATCTTTGGGCCAGTGTAAGCGCGATTGAGCCGCGGCGTGCCCGGCAACGCGTCGTGCTCCTGGGGGAGTCGGTTGCGCGGGGCTATCTTTATGACCCGCAATTCACCCCAGCGATGGTCCTGGAAAAAATTTTCGGCTCTCATTCCGGCCCTGGAGAACTCGAAGTAATTGATCTTGCCCGTACCAACCTGAAATTTGAAATCAGGCAGCTGGGCCAAGAGGCATTGCTTCTTCAGCCCGATGCGCTGGTAATCTTTGCGGGAAACAACTGGAACGTTCATTTCGGAAATACTACCCGCATGGCGGCCATGGAGACGGTCCTGCGTGATGAAGGCGTTCCGGGATTGAAGAAGTTGATCGAGCAATGGCTTGTTGCCGACGTAAGTTCTCTGGTGAACGAAATCAGCGGGACCTATGCCGGCCAACGTATACCGATCGTGTGGCTGATTCCAGAATTCAACCTTCTCGACTGGAAAGATCCCGCCGTCAATGCGCCCCACCTGCCCGGCGAGGGAAACCGGCAATGGATGATTTGCTTCGAGCGGGCGAAACAATCATTGGCCGAAGGCGATACCGCTTCGGCGTATGAATTTGGAACCAGGATGTTTGAGCTGGACCATGGGGTCAATGCCGCCGCCGCCTACATTCTGGGGCAATGCAGCTACAGAGATGGCGATATGGAAGCTGCCCGCCTGTGGCTGGAACGCGCGCGTGATGCATCCATCTGGGATGTATCGCGCGTCATTTCACCGCGCGCGTATTCTGTAACGCAGCAGACACTACGGGAGCAGGTAAGAAAATACCCGAACAATGCCATTGTCGATCTGCCTGCGTTATTCAAAGAATATCTCGGCACGGACTTACCGGACCGCCGGCTGTTCCTGGATTTCTGCCACCTTACGGCGGAAGGAATCGGCATTGCGATGGCAGCCACTGCAAGCGCATTGCTGCCGCGGTTGCAACGCCAGAATGCGGCCTGGCGCAGCCTGGCACAACGCGCAGTTCAGCCGGCCGATCATGTGAAGGCTGAAGCTTTCTTTTTGGCTGCCATTCACAATGCCCATTTTTATCAGCCCTATGATCTTGTGTTGCACTGGTGCCGGCAGGCGCTTAAGAGTTCGCGGAACATTGCCGGGCTGATGGAACAATTCATTGAGCTTCAGACACAGCGCTCTCCCATGCTGATGTGCAAGGTAGCGGAACAAATTGCGGGAACCGGTTCGCCTTTGATTCAAAATTATCTGTTGCGTAAAAACCATCAGCAGCTGGATCTCGTATTGCTCCAGGCAATTGTTGCATCATTTCAGGAGGTTGGCATCGATCTGAACGACCGGCTTGCCCGGCTGCGGCTCGAGGAGCACAGTGCCGCGGCTGAGGGCCGCAACCTGCTCGATTACTACTATTGTTCAGGAGGCGGTCAGCCGCAGGAAGTTATGTGGGTGATGCCTGGTCACGTGGAGGCAAAAAGAAGCAAGCAAACCGATTACTACCGGGCGTACTGGCCCCAGTCTAAATTCAAATTTATCGGTGAGAGCACCGTCCCTCTGCTCCTTAGTATGACTTTACGGGTGCCCAATTCCAGCGGCGAAAGCGCCAGTGTTGAGGTAAATGGGATTCGTGCGTGCGTAATACCGGTGTCGTCCAGATGGGAAACATGGGACATAACGATCCCGCCAGGGATGGTGCGTAACGGCATCAATGATGTCACCATCGCGTGGCCTGCCTCGATACAGAACAACGAATTCGAAATATTTGTTGAATCCCTCAACGAGTTGCCGGAAGGGAGCCTGCCTGAGTTTTTCCCGGTATTCGGTGAAATCCATTCTTTTAATGTTTCGTCCGCTGCGGCCGGGAAAATGCAGGGTGAGACCGGCTCGGAAAATCCGGGTACTATACTTCGCTCACGCAGCGTAGAAGCATCTCGATAAAAGACTCGTGTCAGACAGGTGTCATCATGCATACATCAGGTGAGCAGTGTGTCACGCAAGCGACAGCACCACATTTAATTCGATCCGCGGGCTCCGAGTGGGGGTTCTGGCGCTGGGCCTGCGTTCGAGGCGCGGGGTTCCCGGCAGCGGAAGTCCTGGAGTTAGCAGTGTCAGAGGCCATTCTGAAGGCGGCAGAGGAAGTTTATGCTGCAGAGGAGCGGGCCAACGCTGCACGTGAACAGGCCCTAGAACAGGTCCTTGCTGCGCTGGATTCTTTGCGGCAAAACAATCAGTGGGGAGACAAGCAGCGGCGCAACGCTCTGCTGAAAGCCAGGGACAAATTGAGGACAAATGAGCTTCCAAATTTGTCTTCGTACGGCCAGCGATTCGCGGCCGTTGAAGATTTTCATGACGCCGTGGACCAGATAGAAAAAGCGCGTACGGCTTTCCGGGCGAAGTTTCATGCCTTTGCTGCGAGCACCTCTCAACATCTGCGGGAAACGGCAGCATCCCCGAGGTTTCGCGAAGCCGTGATATGGCAAAACCGTGCCGCTGTGCACCGCGGATTGGATTCCCTGTTGCGAAAATCGCAAGATGAAGCTTCCAGATCGTCCCGGCAGAGGCAGAATGAGGAGCTTGTTGCCAGCTACATTCAGCGCTACTGTGCGAAGAATGACACCATTGGGTTTTTCGGGCCCGTGGGCTGGGCAAGATTTGTCGATGAAAAAGAGCCATTAACCCTGCGTCCGGGAAAGGACCTGGCGGTCGCCAGAAAGGTCTATTTTGAATCGTGGCCAATTGAAGCGCTGGCCGCCGTTATTGCACGCGACCGCCGTATCTATCCGTGGCTGGCCCCCATCCTCATGCCCTTCATTCGCGTGGAAGGACAAACTCTGTGCCATCCTATTTATGGGCAGATAAAAATTCCTCCGCAGCAGGCTGTGGTACTGGAGAATTGCGATGGCCGGCTGCCGGCGTATGAAGTGGCGAAAAAACTTCTGCGGTCTGGCTCCGGCTTCTTCAGGAATGAAACAGAAATTTATAAAGCAATGGAGGTGCTGGCAGAGAAAAGATTTCTGTATTGGGATTTCAACATACCGTCTGACGCTTATCCAGAAAAGTCGCTGCGTTCGGCCCTGGAATTAATTGAAGAGCCGTCCCTCCGGGAGCGGTCACTTTCCATGCTGAGTGAATTGGAACTGGCACGCACAGGCGTGGAAGCTGCGGCAGGAAACCCAGAGAAGCTGGATATAGCACTGGAAAATCTGGAGGAGACGTTTACCCGGCTGACTGGCGTAGCGGCAACACGGGCGGAAGGAAAGATGTATGCAGGCAGGACGCTGGTGTATGAGGATTCGCGCCGCGACGCTGAAGTGCTACTAGGGCGGGATTTTCTGGAGGCCCTCAACCAGCCTCTCTCACTGCTGCTTATCAGTGCACGCTGGCTCACATCGCGGCTGGCCAAAGTATATGAAGACAAATTAACCGAAATCTACGAAACCCTGGTTCGGACAACTGGAAAGAACACTGTAGAGGCAACTTCGTGCTGGCTTCAGGCAATGCCCTATCTGCTGGGGGAAGATAATAGCCTTGCTGATCCTATCCAGCAGGAATTTCAGGCAAAGTGGGAGCGTATCCTGCAGTTGAATACGGGCACGCATGCTGTCCATTATTCAACCGGAGAATTGCATGCGCGGGTAATGGAAGAATTTTCGGCTGCACAGCCGGGTTGGACTGTAGGGCGCTATCACTGCCCGGACATCATGATTGCCGCGGCCAGCGAATACGCCATACGCACTGGTGACTACCTGCTGGTCCTGGGCGAGCTACATATGGGAGGCAATACCCTTACAGCTTCTTTATTTGTGAACCAGCATCCTTCACCGGAAGAGCTGGTTCGAGCTGTAGAACGTGATCTGGGGACTTCGAATATTGTGGCCGTGCAGCCCCGGCAGCGGTCGCCTCTGGCGCGAACTTCACCGCAGCTATTTTCTGCCACGGATCTCCGGCTGGAATACGCGCTCGGTTCATTCACGGCAGACCGCTCGAAGGCGCTGCCTGTATCTGCGCTTGTCATCGAGAAACGCGATGGCAAGCTGATTGCCCGGACGCGGGACAATAAACTATGCGTGAATGCAATCGAATTAGTAGGCGGGCGCTTTTCCGACATGGTGCTGGATTCGTTCAAGATGCTGGTGCCGAAAGAGCATAGTCCCAGGGTTCTGATAGACCGCTTGATTGTGAAGCGGGAATCCTGGCGGTTCGCGCCGGCGGCATTGGATTTCGTTCGAAACCCGGAGCCCGCTGACAGATTTCTGCAAGTCCGGGCGTGGGCCAGGGCGCACCAGATTCCCCGCTTTGTCTTCTTCGGAGTGCCAGTCGAGAGAAAGCCTGCTTATCTTGACTTTGACAGTCCGATCTTCGTCGATATCTTTTGCAAGATGGTGCGCCGGACGCTTGATGCGGGCCTGCCGCAGAGCACCGTCGATATTGCGGAGATGGTGCCGGCAACAGACCAATGCTGGTTGAGAGATGCTGAAAACAGGCGCTACACCAGTGAATTGCGGATCGTGGCGGTTGATCTTTCTCATCAGCTCATCAAACCCACGGGATTCCTCCAGACAGAACAAATTCTAGAGGTCCGTGCTTCAGCCTAGCGAAACTGCTCAATTAAGGTTTGCCATGCAGAATAATCAACTTCGACTATTTTGTTTTCCCTATGCCGGCGGCAGTGAGTATGTTTTTCGTTCATGGCAACGAGCGTTGCCGGAATTCGTTGAAGTGCGCGCCGTCCGGCTTCCTGGACGAGGTGCCAGAATGCAGGAGACGCCCTGCACCGAGCTGCCATGCCTTGTGGACCGGCTTGCCCATGAAATGGGCCGTGATTTTGCCGGGCCATTTGCATTCTTTGGACACAGTATGGGCGCGCTTATCAGCTTTGAATTGGCCCGGGCTGTGCGGGAGCAGTATGGAGTGCAACCCTCGGTCCTGTTTGTGTCCGGGAGAGCAGCTCCACATCTGGCCCGACGACAACGGCCCATTCACAATCTGCCGTTAGAGGCCTTTGTCGCGGCGCTGCGCGATCTGGAGGGCACGCCGGCTGAAGTGCTGGACAATACTGAGTTGATGCAACTTACCGCTCCCTTCCTCAGGGCTGATCTGCAGATGGTGGAGACTTACGTTTGCGCCCCGGATATGCCCCTGAGCTGTCCAATCGTAGGCTTTAGTGGGCTGGAGGATAGAAGGACAACCAGCGCAGACATGATGGAATGGAAACAACACACCTCTTCTACCTTCTTTTTACATGTGCTTCCCGGCGGTCATTTTTTTCTAAAGACGGCAGAAAAAGCGCTCCTGGAAAAGCTCTCTCATGAGCTCAGTCGAATAACGGGCACCACAGCCCCTGCTGCGCGCTGGAGCAGCAGATATGCAGTTGGCTAGCAAATTTGCTGTCTTTAAAATAGAGAGAACCAATATTTCATCCAGGGGCCGAAAGGTATGCCAACCGTAACTGCTGCTGAACTAAAGTTTCAAGCGGAAACTGCACAGCTCCTCCATCTGATGATTCACTCTCTCTATACGCAGAGAGAAATCTTCCTGCGGGAGCTGATCTCAAATGCATCGGATGCGCTGGACCGGTTGCGATTTGAGGCGTTGACCAATCCCGGCTTGGTAGAGGCGGGCCATACCTACGAAATCCGGCTTAAGCCCGATCCGGCCTCGCGGACGCTTACCATCAGCGATACTGGAATCGGAATGAGCCGGCAGGAACTCATCGATTATATCGGCACCATTGCCCGCTCGGGAACTCGCGAGCTGCGCAATCGTATAAAAGAATCAGCATCGCCGGAGAGCTTTGCCGAGCTGATAGGACAATTCGGCGTAGGTTTCTATTCCGCTTTCATGGTGGCGGACAAGGTGAGTATTATCACCCGGCGCGCCGGTGAATCTCCGGCGAGCCAATGGGAGTCTGAAGGAAACCGCAGCTATACGATTGCCGATGCAGCCAAGGCAGGTTGCGGGACTGACATCATTCTTCACCTGAAGCAGGTGGACCCGGAAAACGGGATTGAAGATTACACGGACCGGTGGAAGCTGGCGCAGATCGTACACAAGTACTCGGATTTCATCGCGTATCCGATCGTCTATGAAGGGCACGGCAGGAACTCGGCGAGGCAGAGGACCAGGCCAATAAAACTTAATCAAAAATCCTGAATTCAATGAAGCCGATCTGGATCCGAAGCCGGTCCGAGGTCAGCGAGAGCGATTACAGCGAATTTTACAAGCATATTTCCGGCGATTGGAATGGGCCATTCAAGACATTGCAGCTCAAAGCGGAAGGACGAGTAGAGTACGATGCTCTGCTGTTTATTCCTGCACAAGCTCCTTATGATCTTTTCTATCATGGCTAGGAATCCGGCTTGCGACTCTATGCCCGGCGCGTCATGGTGATGGAACAATGTGAGGACCTGCTCCCGCGGTATCTTCGTTTCATTAAGGGAGTCGTGGATTCCAGCGATTTGCCGCTTAATATTTCCCGTCAGCGCCTGCAGCAGGAGCAGCACATTGCTCTGATTCGCAAGTGGCTCACGCGGAAGGTGCTGGAAGCGCTCAATGAAATGCGGGAGCAGGATGGGGAGAGCTACCGCAAATTCTGGACCCAGTTTGGAAGAGCATTAAAAGAGGGCGTCAGTTCCGATTTCGACAACAGAGAGAAGCTGCTTCCGCTGCTTCTGTTTGAAACATCGCATGATCCCAACGAGCTGACCACCCTGAAAGAGTATGTCTCCAGAATGAAGCCGGAGCAAACTGAGGTCCTGTATTTGACCCGGGGAATCCCGGAAGGTCATTGAGAATTCTCCTCACCAGGAAGCCCCTCGCCAGAAAGGCTACGAGGTGCTTTATCTCAGTGATCCCGTGGATGAACTGTGGATCCAGAGCCTTCCCGAATTCGAAGGAAAACGGCTGAAATCCATCAACAAAGGGCAGGTCCATCTCGGCACAGACAATCAGGCGGAAGAGACCAAAAGGAAAGATGAAGAATACTCGACTTTTTTCCAGGCCTCTCAAAAAACTCTGGACGAGTATGTAAAACAGGTATGCCTTTCCATTCGTCTTGTCGATTCTCGAGCGTGCCTGGTAAGCGAGGAGCACGCATATAGTCCTTATCTGGAGCGTCTGCTGCAGAAAGGGAAGGGCGGAGCCCCAAAGCAGCGGCGGATTATGGAGCTCAATGCAAATCATCCGATTGTGGCACGGCTATTTGAGCGTTACCACGCAAATCCTGAGGACCCGGCCATCGCCAGTTCTATGGAGCTTCTATTCGAATTAGCGCTGGTCCGCGGAAGGCGGAGAGATTGCTGATCCGGTGCGGCTTAACCGTCTAACGCTCGATCTCCTGTTGAAGGCGATTTAATGTAATCGCGTCCAGCGCTCTGTTGGAGAGAAGGCCGCCTGTGTTTTTGTGATACCGCCCGATTCTGAATATGGACGTATTCCAAAGATGTTTCACGATCCATATGCCCGAGCTGAGCCATCATAACTTCCAATGGAACTCCAGCCTCAGCTCCCAGAGTGCGGAATGTGTGGCGAAGGTCATGAAAGCGGAAACCGGTCATGCCGCATTTCTCCATGAGCTTCCTCCAGGCCCGCACCCAGCCTGTCATCGGCCTGTTTATGTCGAACTTCCGCTTGGGGTCTCTGGGCGAGTTGGAATTGCAGAGTCGTAACGGCAGCAAGTAATGCTGTGGCTCCGCTGCGCCTAAAGCTTGAGCGCGGACCAGCAGGTTGCGTAGTCCCCACTCTGCCAAAGCCATTAATCTGGGTTCCCGTTCCTTTCGGTTTTTCGCAATCTCCCTCACTATGCGGACTTTTCCCTCTGCCAGATCGATATCCTTAAGCTGAAGGTTCCTAATTTCGCCGCCCCGGCACCCTGTTCCAATAGCAACGGCAGCACAATACATGGCAACTTGCCAGTATTCGTTTGCCAAAGCGGTAGTAATCAGCTTCTTGATCTGATCTTTGGTCGCGACTTTGCCGGCGCGCTGTTTGATTTCGCGTAAAGGCTGGTATCCGGTGCTGAGTTCTTCAGTCCAGCAGCCCGCGTACGTCATGATGCACCGGAGCAGGAACATTTCATAGTTCACGGTCCGACCTGTCACTGGCTTGCGCATTGTGCAGCTGACGTGCTTCCTGCGTTCTTTTTGATATTCCCGTATATGGGAGAGCCTAATTGCGTTCACCCGGAAATCAGAGGCAAAGAATTTCTCAACGGGCTTAAAGATCCTTCGTTCACGTGCTACTGTCGCATCAGAGCTGTTGGCCAGTTTCCAATTGAAGTATTCTTCCGCGACCTTCTTCAGGGGCCACTTTGTCATTTCTGTAGATTGAGACTTGGCTTCTTGAAGATCTAGCTCGCACTTCTCAAGAAATTTCTGACGGAATGCAAATGCCTGGACCGGATCGGCGGTACCTGTCGATTGGCGATGTTGTTTGCCGCGATCATCGCGCCAGGTAAACCAGATGAATTGGGAATCAGGCTTCCACTGCAATCCGCGGGGCAGCTTGGGTTTCTTGTTCTTCACAGTTGCTGTATTTCCTATGAATCGGAAATTCAGTCAAACCGCGATGGCGAAGCGGGAATAAAACCGATTCTGAAGAGCATTCGGATTGCAGGCGATTCCACGGATTTTCATGGGCTGTCGACTGTGTTCCGGGGCGCTCTCGAACAAAATGTTACCGATTTTTGTTACCGGTCACCTGTTTTTGGGGAATTCGCGAATCGTAAGTCGTTGATTCTAATTTGGCTGCCCCCCAGGGATTCGAACCCCGATATGCTGATCCAGAGTCAGCTGTCCTGCCGTTGAACGAGGGGGCAGTTAAACACGAGAGAACCGGCGGGAACAGCCGGCTGTCATCATTTTATGGCGGGCAACTGATAAGGTCAACGTGCACTGCTGATCAATCCAGCTTGATCTGCGCCAGCGTACTGTTGACCATGTCCTTTTCAGG
>Ga0134126_10000356_pt1 | contig 59912 bp, 46 predicted proteins | sample KB31752_FD_96881 | JGI IMG/M metagenome (GOLD analysis project Ga0134126, IMG submission 96881) | Terrestrial soil microbial communities with excess Nitrogen fertilizer from Kellogg Biological Station, Michigan, USA - KB3-175-2 | ecosystem: Environmental > Terrestrial > Soil > Unclassified ...
GCGTCTCCTTGATGTCCCGCCACACCAACTCCTGATAAGCCAGCGTGCAGGCCAGGATGGTCGCGGGCGGTAATTTGCGGAGGCGTTGGCAGCGGCATCCCGCCTTTTGCAGCAGTTGCTCCAGGTGGGGTTGGGAGCATTGGTGCAGCAGAGGCGCGAGCCAGTCGGGTTGCGGGATGAGCTTGGGAGCAGTAGGTTGAACAGACATCAAGACCTCGGAGATAAGGGGACGGCTGTGATAACCTTCCCCTTATCAACGAGGTCTTGATTTTACGCCCTGTCTTAACTGAATGGCATTAGGCTGACGCCGGCCGTTCGCCAAAGCTACGAGAGGCCAACCGATAACGCCTTAGCTGGTAATCCCTGTGTTCGGCGAAGGAGGCAAACTCAGTCTGGGAGCAGGCGTCAGGAGAGCGGCTTCGCGATAATCTCGCGCCGTATCCACAAAGGCGTGAAAAGTCGCTTCATCCGCGAATGCCGTCTGGGGAAGTATGAGATAGCCACTTTCCGTGACGGTGAAGAAGGCGTACCCCTCCGTGACGTCGATACTCGAAACAGCAGACCACCATACCCACGTCTCCTTGTGTTCGGTGATCTCAACGCCGGGGTAGGGTATGTCCTCTCGAAGATCGTTGCTCTCGATGAAATATTGTTCCGTCATCACCACCCGATCCTGTCGCTCCGGATTGAAGAGGAGGCCCATGTGCATTCCGTTGCGAATCATCTGCATCATCTGTTTCTGGTGAATTGAACGGAAAAAGCCGGAGAAGAGGCCGCTTGGCCAAAACGTATCGAGCAAGCAGAAGACCACAAACCCCAGCACCATAAGGCAAATCAGCGACTGCCACGGCTCCCTCATCGACATTCCCAAACCGAGAGCATAGGCATAAGCAGCGAGGATACTCGTGAGGCTGAGAATCCGTTTGATCCAGAAACGGGCACCGCTGCGCCTTTCGGCACGGGCCTTATCGTAGATAAACATGAAGAGGGCAAGATGATCTTCGGGATGCAACAGGTATTCGACCGTGAGCGAGCCGGACTTCGCGGTAGGCCGTTTCGGCTCATTCGTGAAGGCGTCGGATGCCATGTCGCAAACTCTCGATGAGGAGGTGACTGAATCCCTCTCTTCTCTCAGGCGCGGAGGTAAAATGCAAGCGCATTCCGAACCGGGTGCATCTCTCAATTTGGCGAACGGCCGGCGTCAGCCGGCTGGTAGGGACTTCTCACCAGCCGGCTAACGCAGGCCGTTCGCCAAAGATGTTTGTGAGTCCGCAAGAGTGGAATAGCGCTTGGATGCATCGCGCCCTGGAAAATGGAAAGCGCCTTAGCTGGTAATCCCCGTGTTCGGCGAAGGAGGCAAATGCCGTTTGGGAGCAGACTTCAGGAGCGCGGCTTCGCGGTAGGCTCGCGCCGTATCCACAAAGGTGAGAAAAGTCGCTTCCTCCGCGAAGGCCGTCCGGGGAAGAACGAGATTCCCCTTGTCCCTAACTATGAAAAAGGCATGTTCAGCTGTCACGTCGATGCGGGCCACCGTGGTCCACCAAACGCGAGTTTCTTTGCGTTCGATGATCGCGACCGCGATGTTTGTCTCTTGATAAGAAACCGTCTCGGTAAACCATTCCGGCGTCAGAACGACCCGGTAGCATTGCGGGTAGCGGAGAAGTCCGGCCTGTAACTGGGCGAGACGCGCCTGCCAGAATCGCTTGTCATTGATTTTTCGCGCCTTCCTGTGGAGAAAACTGTCGGGGATCATCCCAAGCAGAATGACCAAAAAATAGAGAAGAGCGGTGCCGCAACCCAATCGGAGAGGAACGAGGGGGTCGATAAGCGGCAGCACGGAACCGATCGCTTTGAAAAGTCCCCATAACATCAGGCCAATAATCGCGGCCCCCACGCCGCCTTCCAGTAGACACTGTCCATAGAATTTGAGCCGAAAACGTGCTGATTTGCGGAGGATCTTATCATAACGGAACATGTCCAGCGCATGATGATCCGCTAGGCTCAAGCTGTATTCGACCGACAGAGGATAATCCATCCGCGAGGAGGTCATCAGCGTGTTGGTGATGCTGGAAGCCATATCCCAAACCCTCACGGATAGCAAATCCATCTCTCTTACTTCTCGCAGCCTTTGTTGTAAGATGCAAGTTCTTTCCCGGTGATTCGCCCTGGGAGAAGAACTGGTGTTGTCCGACGCACAACCCCTAAGTGAATATGAATGGATGCATCGCGCCCTGGAACTGGCGGAGCGCGGCCGCGGCTTCGTTGAGCCGAATCCGCTGGTCGGTGCCGTGGTAGTGCGTGACGGCCAAATCGTCGGCGAGGGCTGGCACCAGCGCTACGGCGAAGCGCATGCCGAGATTCACGCGCTCGCCGCCGCCGGCGAAGCGGCCCGCGAGGCCACGCTGTACGTTACGCTCGAACCGTGCTGTCATCACGGCAAGACACCGCCTTGCACTGAGGCCATTTTGCGTGCCGGCATCCGCCGCGTTGTCGCTGCCATGCCCGATCCGTTTCCCGCCGTCGCCGGCAAGGGGGCCGAGCAGTTGCGACAAGCCGGTGTCACCGTCGAGTTTGGTATCGGCGAGGCGGAAGCGCGGCGGCTCAATGCGCCGTATCTGAAACTCCTGACAACCGGCCGACCGTGGGTGCATGCGAAGTGGGCCATGACGCTCGATGGCAAAATCGCCACGCGCAGCGGCGATTCCCGTTGGATCAGCAACGAGGCGTCGCGCCGCCGCGTTCACGAACTGCGCGGCCGCATGGATGCGATCGTCGCCGGCATCGGCACTGTCCTTGCCGACAATCCGCAACTCACGGCCAGGCCGCCCGGATCGCGCACGCCAACGCGGATCGTCCTCGATAGCCAAGGACGCATTCACGACGATTCCATCCTGATCCAAACCGCGCGCACGACACCGACCCTCGTGGCCGCGACGGATCGCCTCCCGGACGCGAAATGCGCCGCGCTCCAGGCCCACGGTTGTGAAGTGCTGAGGTTGCCGTCCGTCGAACGGCAAGCGAGTGTCGCGGCGCTGCTCGCCGAGTTGGGACGCCGGCGGTTCACGAATGTGCTGGTCGAGGGCGGCAGCGGTGTGTTCGGCAGTTTTCTCGATGCGGCAGCCATCGACGAGTTTCATGTGTTCATCGCTCCGCGCTTGGTGGGAGGCGCGGCGGCGACTCCAGCAGTCGGCGGGCACGGCGTCGAGCGGATGGCGGAGGCGTTGCGACTCGTCGAATGGCGGCATGAAGTTCTCGATGGCGATTTGTATGTCACCGGATTGACTCAACGGCCGCCAACTTGACAAAAAAACGACATTTCTGGTCTTTTTCGACAATCCTTGCAGGTTAGACTCGTTACAACCGATATTACCGTTATTCGTCTCCATATACCCGTTCCGCGCCGTGACGGCGGGATAAGGTGGGTGACTGGCGGCGGGTAGGCGAACCGAGTTGAGCAGGTCGTTCCGAGAGGGAAGCCGAGTAATGAGGCCGATCCGGTGGTTAACCTGGCCGCTCGCGCTCGCCCTCCTCAGTGGCTGCGGGCTGGTCGTTAGCCACCAAGTCAACGAAGAAGTTCGCACCCTTTCCGCCAAGGTCGATGATCTCGAAATGTCTTCCGGCATCGTGCATGCGTTGCCTCCTCCCCCTCCGTTAATGAGCAGCACAACGACGGAATCTGCGCCGTTGGCGCAAGCCGCCGGCGCATCCACCTCAGCATCAGCGGAGACGAAAGGCGAGTCGCCAACAAGGAACGATGCGCCTTCCGCGCCGGCGGGAGACGTGCAACAGGTTGCGTTTGCGCAGGTGGACCAGATGCCGCAACGACGGCAACGACTGCTGATTCCACCCGGATTACCCGGTGCGAACTCACCGGAGATCGAGATCCCGGATGATCCCAAGGAGAGGCAACGCTATTTCGACAAGCTCTATCCCCCCGTGCCGAACCTACCGCCCATGCTAAAACCCGCGCCGGGACCGGAGGGCCATCCCCTAACGCTGGCCGAATTGCAACAACTTGGCGAAACGTACAGCCCGGCGATCAAAAACGCCTACGCGGCCGTCGAGGCCGCCAAGGCTCAGGCTTACGATGTCGGCATGTATCCCAACCCGATCGTCGCTTTTGAACACGATACGGTCGAAACCGGGCCAGCGGGTTATCCGGGCGGCTACATCAACCAACTCATCAAGACCGGAGGCAAGCTCACGGTTGCGCAGGCGGCGGCGACGATGGATGTGTTCAACGCCAAGCTCGCTCTTCGCAAGGCCAAGGCCGATATGTGGACGCAAGTGCGCAGTAACTATTTCGCCGTTCTCGTCGCTCTCCAGAGCATCCGCATCAATGAAGCCTTGTTCAAGTTCGCCGAGGAACTCTATGAAGTTCAGACCGATCTGACACGCTTCAAGGCTGCCGCCGGATACGAGCCGATGCAGGTGCGCGTGCTGGTCCTGCAAGCTCGCTTGAACATCATTCAAGCCCGCAATCAGTACGCCGGTTCCTGGCGTCAGTTGGCTGCCACGCTGGGACTGCCGGATATGCCGGAGACGGAGTTAGCCGGACGGCTCGATATGCCCATTCCGGTATTCGACTACAACGGCGTGGTAGCCCGGCTCAGCAACCACACCGACGTTCGCACGGCTCTCGTCTCGGTGCAGAAAGCGAAATATAGCCTACGCTCCCAGCAGTTGATTCCCTTGCCCGATGTGGGTATCCAATTGTTGACCCAGAAAGACTATACAACGCCTCCTAATCAGATCGCCCATAGCGCCATGATGTACATGACCGTTCCTCTATGGGACCAAAATCGCGGCGGCATTCGTCAGGCGGAGTGGCTGCTGGCGCAGGCGGCCGTGGGACCGGCTCAGGCGCGGAACACCCTCATCGCCACGCTCGGCGACGCCTTCAATCGCTATTTGACCGCGCGCCAGCAAGTGGACATTGCCTTGCTCCAGATTCAGGACATGGTGCGCGTCTACCATAGCGCTTGGTTGCGCCACCAAAAAGTGCCGCAACAAGTGAGCTTCAGCGATCTGTTTCCCATCCAGCAAGCGCTGGGCGGCTACGTCGGCGCTTACGTCACCGCCCTGGGATTGCAATGGCAGGCCGTCGTCGATGTGGCCAATCTACTGCAAACCGAGGATCTGTTTCAGGCGGCCAAGCGGGTCGAGGTTGTTCCTCTCGCTCCGCTGGAAGATTTGCTGAAGCCGTTGCGCAACTTCCCGCGCGCGCCGATCGCGGGGAACGCATCCGCCCCGCATGGGCCGCCGCAACCGAAACCGGAACCGACTGCGCCGGCGAATGCCCCCGCGCTGTTGCCCCCGATCACCGAAGACCAGCGCCGCGCCGCCGTGGCAAAGCCGGCTCCGTGAGCGAACGCCGAGGAATTCCGTGGTTCTTTTTGTCCGGGAGAGTCCGATGAGTGCTGCCATCCGTGGTTTGCTGATCGCGGCGACCCTCGCGGGCCTCGTCGCGCCGCACACGGGGGCGTCTGCTCGCGCGGGCGATCCGTCTGCCGATTCGCCACCGGTAGCGCAGCCATCGACGGTCCCGGAATCGGATACGCTGCCTTCGCCGACGCCTGTGGAGGGACCACAACAACCGGCCTACGTGCTGCCGTCGCCTGCCTGGCCGACGTTCGATTTCTCCAAACCCGATCCGCTGCTCAATCGGCCCAATGCGCCTCAACCGGGCTGGTATGCCAACGTCGAGGCAAACGTCCTCTTCATCCACCTGCGCAATCAGCTGGGTGGCCCGGTACCCAACACGCTCACGGGCAACATGGACTTCGTGAAGTTCGCCGGCAATCCGTACAATCCGACGGTGTCGCCGCGCTTCCAGGTCGGCTACCGCCTCGCGGACAACTGGGGTTCGATTCAATTGGGCTATCGCTTTCTGGCCAGCCGTGGAACCGACCAGGTAACGAGTGGTCCCGAAGACAATATCCAAGCGCCCGCCAACCAACTCGGCCGCGTGGACTTCAACATGGCTGATTTAACCTACGTCAGCCGCGAGTTCGCTCTGGGACCGTACTGGAACATGCGTTGGGGAGCCGGCTTCCGGGCGCTGTATCTGTTTTTTGACTCACAACTCCAGTTCATCAATCCGGCCTCGGATGAGGGCACGATTTTGAAGCAGACGGAGAGCAATCACCTACGCGGCTACGGCGTGTGGGCATTTCTCGATCTCGAACGCAAGATGCCCATTCCCGGCCTGGCCCTCTTCGGCCGCCTTGAGGGTACGGACTTGATCGCGCGGACCAGTGAAGTGTACACCGAGACGGTGGCCGGCGCTCCCGGCGCTGGGCCGATCGGATTCGTCAACCGCTTCGACGGGTCGGTGGGACCATCGATTCTGCGTGAAGTGGGAGGCGTCAGTTACACCGTGCCGCGCTGGAACTACTCGCGATTCATGCTGGGCTACCAATATGAGACCTACTTCCATATCGGTCGCCAAAGTCCCACCAGCGGCATTATCGACACTCGTGGGCAGCTAGACCTTCATGGATTTTTCCTGCGCGCCGAGTTCAACTTTTGAAGTCCGTCCGTTATTCCTATCGCTGGCTTTGGAGTATGGTCGTCCTCGAATCAGGTTGATTCTTCGGCGTCCAACCTTGACGGTAAACGAACGACGAAACACGCGGCGGCATCTTTTTTCCAACGCCTACTAATTTCAGGACTTGCACCACGTCTCGCCCGGCATTTTTTGACTGGCACCGAACTTGCACGGATGAGAGGCGGGTATCACGTCGTCGAACGGATCAGACTATGCGCCTTGGCTCCGAGAAAGATATGAGTGCGGCAACCATTCTTCTTGTCGATGATGACGAAGTGCTGAGCCAAGTGCTTCGTCGCGTGCTGACGCGCGACGGTTATACGGTCGTGGAAGCCGGCAGCGTGGCTCAGGCGTTGGAGCGCGCTCGCGAGCAGCCGCCGTCCCTGGGGCTGGTCGATCTGCGCTTGCCCGATGGCGACGGCGTGGAATTGGCGCAGAAACTTCAACAGCAAATCGGTTCGTTCCCGCTCATTCTCATGACGGCCTATCCGCTGCGTCTGCGCGATCAGCCGGAATTGGCGCGGGGATTCGCGCATGTGCTAACCAAACCGCTCAACCTTGAGGAACTTCGACAGACCATCGAGACGAGCCTGGGCGCGACCGCGCCGGTGCAAAGGATTGACGCGGATAAGAGGGACGAAAAAAGTCCGGATAACGCCGCCTCTGGCGAGCCACGGCCGTCAGCGCCCGGCGATGCCGCACCCCGCAAGCAAACGTCTCCGGCTCGCCGTGAAGCGCCGAAGCGACGGCGTCTGCGTTGGGCCGTGCTGGCGAGTGTGGTTGTGGTGATCGCAGGGCTGGCCGTGGCTCTGCCCGCCCTGGGAATGCCGGACTTTCAGCGTTTGCTCAAACCCTTCAACGCATCGCTCTCAGCTTCCGGCAATGATAGGCGGGCCAGCCTGGTATCCGAGACGGACGAGGCCATTGAATTGCCGCGCGAGGTGATCGTGCGACTCGGAGTGACAACGGAGCCGGTTCAGACGGCGGCGGCCCCGCGCTCGCTTGAGATGGCGGGTTCATTGTCCTTCGAACCCAATCACCTTGGCCGTGTGCAAGCCCGCTTCGGCGGTGAGGTCATCGCCCTGGGCAAAACATTCCAACCCGGCCCAGACGGCAAGACACACGAACGATCACTCCGCTATGGCGATTACGTGACGAAGGGGCAAATCCTGGCCGTCGTTCTCAGCAAGGATCTCGGCGAGAAGAAGAGCGAACTTGTCGATGGTCTGGTGCAGCTGGCGCTCGATGAGGGGCGTCTGAAGGATCGCAAGGAGTTGTACAAAAGAGGCGCTATTCCGGAGGATACCCTCAACCAGACGCGCATCGACGTATCCAAGGGGCGCAACGCCGTGGCGAAGGCCGAACGCACGCTGCACACCTGGCGCGTTCCGCAGGAAGAAATCGACAGCGTCAAGGAGGAAGCCCGTTTGATCGCCGAACACAAAAAGCAGCGTGACCCGCGAAAAGAGACGGAGTGGGCCAAGGTCGAGGTGCGCGCGCCGTTCAACGGCACCATCGTCGAAAAAAACGTGGCCTTGGGCAACATTGTCGATACCACGTTCGATCTGTACAAGGTCGCCGACTTGCGCAAGCTGGGGGTGATCGTGCATGCTTACGAGGAAGACCTGCGCGAGTTGCAAGCACTGCGGCCGGGTTTCCCCTGGCAAGTCCGCGTCGGCGCTGAGAAGGGCGGTGAGCTACTCGATAGCGACGGGGTGCAGCAAATTGGTCTGGTGATCGACCCCACGCAACACACCGACCCGATCATGGGCCGGGTAAGCAATAAGGATGGTAAGCTGCGCGTCGGCCAGTTCGTGAAGGCGACGGTTGAATTGCCCGCGCCGCCGCATGTGGTTTCTCTGCCGGCGTCGGCGCTGGCGGAAAACGGCGAGGAAAGCGTCCTCTTCGTGCAGCCCGATCCCGCGCAGCCGCGTTATGTCCTGCGCCGCGTCTCAGTTGCCATGCGCTTGCGCGATGTGGTCTATGTCCGTAGCCGGTTAACCGAACACGAGCGAAAGAAGGGGCTGCAAGTCGTCGAGCCAGGCGAATACGTCGTCACCGAGGGCGTCCTGGAACTGCAAGCGGCGCTTGAAGATTTGCAAGCGAGAGCGAAAGCTCAAAAATAGTGTTCAGTGTTCAGTGTTCAGTGTTCAGTGTTCAGTGTTTGCTCTCCTGACAACGGCAGCCGAAACCCTTGAACACTGAAAACTGAACACTGAACACTGAACACTGAACACTGAACACTGATTATGGTACGCAAACTGATCGAATGGGCCGTCGGTAGCTCTCTGATCGTCGTTCTTCTGGCCCTCGGTCTGGCCGGGTTCGGCGTTTATGCGTTCAAGCACGTCAACGTCGAAGCCTATCCCGACCCCGCGCCCGCCATCATCGAAGTCATCGCCCAGTATCCGGGTTTCTCGGCCGAAGAGGTCGAACGCAAGGTGACGATTCCGCTGGAAATCACCCTCGCCGGCATGCCGGGGTTGACCTACACGCGCAGCAAATCGTTGGCCGGATTGTGTCACCTGCGCAATCAATTCGACTACGGCGTCGATTACCTTACCGCGCGCCAGGAAGTCATCAATCGCCTGCAATTCGTGCAAAATCTGCCGAGCAACGTCACGCCCCAACTTTCGCCGTTCACGCCCACCGGCGAATTGATTCGCTATACGCTGGGAAGTCCCAAGAACGTGCGCGGCAGCGATATATATTCTTTATCCGATCTTAAATCGCTGCAAGATTGGACGCTGCAACGCGAGTTCCGCCGTATCCCGCGCATCGCCGATGTGTCGAGCTTCGGCGGCACCGTCAAGCGCTACGAGGTTCAGCCCGACCCCGATCGCCTCAAGCGCTACGGCATCAGCTTGCAGCAATTTCAAACGGCCATCACGTCGAGCAACGCCAACGTCGGAGCCGGCTATCTGCGTCAAGGTCCGATCGCCATGAATGTCCGGGGCATCGGCCTGCTCGGTCGCGGTCAAGATCCCATGCAGCGCGCGTTGACCATGAAAAGCCCCTATGTCGCCGCCCGCCATTTGCGCCAGCAGGAAGAAGAGCGCGTGCGTGAAATCCGCGACATTGTTGTGGTGACGGTGAATAACGTGCCTGTTCGCCTCGAAGATCTGGTTAGCGGCGGGCCTGCCGATGCCCACGATGTTGTCGTGAAGCAGTCCCGCCAGGGCGAGGGCGTCGTAGTCGGCTACCAGCCACGTCTGGGGCGGGTTAGTGTGTGCCGGCCGAAATACGATGACGATGGCAATCTGGTCCGCGATGCCGAGGGGAACGTCGTTTGGACGGACGAAGAGGACATGGTACAAGGCATTGTTTTGATGCGCAAGCACGAAGCCACCTTGCTCGCCCTCAACAAAGTTAAGGAAAAGGTCGATGAGCTAAACGATCCGCGCGGAGGGCTTCTCCTGCCCGGTGTCACGCTGGTTCCTCATTTCGATCTGACTGGACTCATTCATGTCACCACGGAAACCGTGCAGGAAAACCTGATCGTGGGCATGCTGCTGGTGACGGTTATCCTGTTCATGTTTCTCAGCAATGTGCGCAGCGCGTTGATCGTGGCCATCAACATTCCGCTGGCGCTGTTGTTCGCCTTCTCGGTGTTGTTCGTGCGCGGCAAGTCGGCTAATCTGCTCTCCATTGGGGCCGTCGATTTCGGTATCATCGTTGATTCATCCGTCATCATGGTCGAGAATATCTATCGCCATTTAAGCTCCGGTGAGTATGCGGAATTGCCGTTGAAGGAACGCCTCATTCGCGCCTGTCACGAAGTCGAACGGCCGCTGTTCTTCTCGACGCTCATCATGGTGTGCGCCTTTCTGCCGCTGTTCACGATGCGCGGGCCGGAAGGACAAATCTTCGGGCCGATGGCGGATACCTATGCGTTCGCCCTGGGCGGCGCCCTGTTGCTGGCGCTGACCGTGGCGCCGGTGTTATGCTTTCTCTTTTTCAAGAACCTGAAACCGGCCCCCGATAACTGGCTGGTGCGCTGGCTGAAACGCGGCTATCTGAAACAACTCGAACGCTGCCTCAATCATCGCCTTATTACCCTGTCGTTGTTCGGGGTCCTCACGGTGGCCACGTTCGCATTCCTGCCCTTCCTGGGGCGCGAGTTTATGCCGGAACTGGAAGAGGGCAACCTGTACATCCGCGGCACTTTTCCGGTGAACGCCTCGCTGGAGGAAGTGACCGACAAGACGCGGCGGGCGCGGCAGATTCTTCGGCAATATCCCGAAGTTGTCCTTGTCGCCTCGCAGGTTGGCCGGCCCGATGACGGCACCGATCCCGCCGGTTTCTACAACGCCGAATTCTCTATTCCGCTGCACCCCGATAAGCATTGGCCTGCCGTGGTACAACGTCCCGGCTGGCTGAGTTGGCTCGGTCCACGCGCCCGCACCAAGCCGGAATTGATCGACGCCATGAACAAGCAGATGCACGGCGAATTGATCGGTGTGGACTGGAATTTCTCGCAGTACATCCGCGATAACGTCATGGAATCGCTGTCCGGCGTCAAGGGCGACAACTCGATCAAAATCATCGGTCCCGATCTCGATGAACTGGAAAAGGTAGCCGGCCGTGTCAAGGGCGTACTCGATGCCGTGCCGGGGTTGGAGAATGTCGCCGTCTTTCGCATCAAGGGACAGCCGAACCTGGAGTTCACCGTTGATCGCTCGAAGTGTCGTTATTGGAATGTCAGCGTGGCGGACGTGGAAAACGCCATCGCCATCGCGGTCGGCGGTCAGGCGTGTACGCAGATGGTCGAGGGCGAAAAATCGTTCGACATCAGTTTGCGCTGGCCGGAACGACTGCGCGGCAACGAGCAGGCGATTCTCGATATTCCGATTGAAGTGGCGAACAACACCGTCACGCCCGGTTACACGCCCGGCAGTCCGCAGACGCCGGTGACGGGAGCGAGTATCGGCGTCAATCCGATCGGCACCAATATCCCCATGCCGTCGTTGTGGGGCAACGTCTTCAACGCGGCCATCAACAGCGTCAGCACCGTGCCGCGTCTGCGGCTGGGGCAACTGGTAACGCCGGTCAATGAGGAGGGATTGCCCGATCCTCAAGGCAAGTTTCTGCGCTCAGGCGCTTCGACGATTTATCGCGAGCAAGGCAAGCGTTTGATCGCCGTCAAGTTCAGCGTGCGTGGCCGCGATCTGGCGGGGGCGGTGGCCGAGGCGCAAGAGAAGACGGCCGATCTGTTCAAAGCGGGTTATCGGGCCGAATGGAGCGGCGAATTTCAGGAGATGCAAGAGGCGGAACATCGCTTAATGTTTATCGTGCCGCTGTCGTTGGCGGCAATTTTCGCTCTGCTCTACCTGGCCTTCCACGATCTGGTGGATGCGCTGCTGGTGTTCTCAAACGTGTTGGCGTTATGTCTGGGCGGCGTGTGGGCGCTGCTGCTGACGAATACCAATTTCAGCATCTCGGCGGCGGTCGGCTTTATTTCGATCTTCGGCGTGGCGATCATGGACGGTTTACTGTTGGTGTCGTACTTCAATCACCTGCGCGCACAGGGGTTGCCGCTGCGCGAGGCCGTCATGCAGGGAGCCGAGAAGCGTGTGCGGCCGGTGATGATGACGGCGTTGACGGCGATTTTCGGGCTGCTGCCGGCGGCGCTATCGACGCGCATCGGTGCGCAGACGCAACGACCGTTGGCCATCGTCGTCGTCGGCGGCATGATTACGACATTGTTTTTGACGCGCTACCTCATGCCGGTGCTGTACAGTTTTTATGGTCATCGCGAACCGCGCTCCGGTAGCGGCAGCATGGCACATTGAACGCGTCCGCTGGTATTTCCTTAACGGCTACACAATGTTGCGGATAGAAAAAAGCCGAGTTCGGCGAAGAGGAGGAACCGCAGAGGGACGAGCCATACTTTCCTGAGCAGGCCATCGCGGTTTTGCGGCCGGCGCGATATGACCCGTCGGCTCGGCCTAGCTTGGAACTGCTTAGCGGCTCGTTCATTTGGCACGACGAGGAGTACAGGTGGTCATGAGAAAATCCAATTTGCTTATCCTACGCCAGAATCTTCTTGATAACTTCGCCTGACACATCGGTCAGACGGAAGTTGCGTCCATTGTATTTGTACGTCAAACGTGTGTGATCGAGTCCGAGCAGGTGCAGAATGGTGGCGTGCAGATCGTGGACGGAGGCGCGATCGACGGCGGCCTTGTGGCCGATCTCGTCGGTTTCGCCATGATGGACACCGCCCTTGACGCCGCCGCCGGCGAACCACGTCGTGAAGGCGTGCGGATTGTGATCGCGGCCCATCTGCTTGGTGTTCTTGGGACGCTGCGCCACCGGCAACCGGCCAAACTCGCCGCCCCAGATAACCAGCGTCTCTTCGAGTAATCCTCGCTTTTTCAGGTCCGTCAACAGGGCCGCAATGGGAATGTCGGTCTCGCCGGCGAACTGCCGGTGATTGGCGGCGATGTTGCTATGGCCGTCCCAGCTTCGTTCGTTTTCCATGCCGCCCGAGAAAATCTGCACGAAGCGCACGCCGCGTTCGACCAGTCGCCGCGCCATGAGGCATTGTTTGGCGAAGTGTTTGCATTTGGGATTATCGAGACCGTACAACTTGTGAATGGTCGCGGGTTCCCTGCTGATGTCGAGGGCTTCGGGAGCGGCCATCTGCATGCGATAGGCTAACTCGAAACTCTCGATGCGCGCGGCCAGTTCCGTATCGGCTTCGTGCTGTTGTTGATGATCCTGGTTGAGCCGGCGCAGCAGATCGAGTTGGCGGCGCTGCTGAGCAAGGTTCATACGGCGATCGCGCGTCAGGTTGTCGATTGGCTCGCCCTGCGGATTGAGGGCGGTGCCCTGGTAGATGCCGGGCAGGAAACCGGCACCCCAGTTTTGCGCATGGCCCTTAGGCAGACCACGGCCGAGCGTGTCATACATCGTCACGAACGCCGGCAGGTTTTGGTTCTCGCTGCCCAACCCGTATGTCACCCAGGCACCGACGCAGGGGAAACCCATGCGGCTCATGCCGGTGTTTATCTGAAACAGGGCCGGCGAATGATTGTTCGTCTCGGTCCAGCACGAATGCACGAAGGCGATGTCATCGACGTGTCGTGCCATATGGGGGAAGATTTCCGGCACCCACGTCCCGGAACGGCCGTGCTGCTTCCAGGCGAACGGCGACTTCATGAGCGGGCCGACCTGATCGGTGAAAAAACCGGTGTCCTTATCGAAACCCTTCAATTCCTTGCCGTCGGACTTCGCCAGTTCCGGTTTGTAATCCCAGGTATCGACCTGGCTGGGACCGCCATTCATGAACAGCCAGATGACGGATTTCGCCTTCCCGGAAGAATGTCCGGCGCGCGGTGCCAGCGGATGCAGATGGAGGTTGACGTCCACCGGCGCGGGGGCGGCGAGCAGTCCTTGCTGCTGCATCAGTCCGGCCAGCGCGAGCATACCGAAGCCGCTGCCGCTGCGGCGCAGGAAGTCGCGTCGTGAATGCGGTGTTGCGAACAGGTGAGGGGTATTCATGGTTGTCTCGTGTCAAAGGATTCGCCGTCGCCGGCACGCTTCCTGGTAAGTCGCCTCGAAGTCGATGGGAACAAAGCGGTCGCCGGTCAGTCGCAACGGCATGATCGGCAGCGCGGCACCAACCATGCAGGGTGAGGTCCACAACTCGATTTCCCCTTGCTCCTCGCGCTGGACCGGACGATAGGCCACGGCGTACAGATCCACCTCGGAGGGAAGATCCATATCGTTCGGCATGAGGAAACCTCCACGGAGCAGCTGCCTATCAATCGACATAGATGAATTCGTTCAATTCCATCAGCACCTGACAAAAATCCGTCAATGCGAGATGTCGCGGTTCGGGCTTGCGCTCGGACTGATACGACGCCATCTGTTCCTTGACGAACCGCAATGACTCGGCCAACTCCTTGTCATCGACTGCACGGCCAAGAGCAATCGCATAGCCCGAACGCAAAGCATCCTCCAGTTTCACGCTATCCGATGGACGGATGCGCTTCGCCAACTCCTCGGCACAACTACGGACCATCGCGTTGTTCATCAACAACAGCGCCTGCGGAGCGATGGTTGTCGTCGTGCGCTGCTCCGTTCCTTGTAGCGAATCGGGACCATCGAAGAGAACCATTGTCGGAATGAGCTTGCTGCGCTTGATGAAGAAATAAATCGAGCGCCGTTTGTGGTTCGCATCAAGGGTGCCGGGACCAAACAGGTGTGTATCGAGGCGGCCGCTGACGGCCAGGAGCGAATCGCGGATGATCTCCGCTTCCAAACGCTGCGGCATGCGCCGCCCGTACAATCGATTGTCCACGTCCAGCCGCGCACGCTCTTTGTCGAAGCGCGTACTCTGCCGATAGACGGCGCTTTGCATGATGAGCTTGTGGATGGGCTTGAGCCGCCAGCCGTTGGCGATCAACTCCGTGGCCAAGAAATCGAGCAGTTCGGGATGCGTCGGCTTCTCGCCCTGGTAGCCGAAATCGCTGGGCGTGCCGACGATGCCGCGACCCATGTGATGCTGCCACAGACGATTGACGATAACGCGCGCCAGCAGATGACCGGCACCGTATTCGACATCGGTGATCCAACCGGCGAGGGCGCGGCGCTGATAGGAAGTGCGCCATCCAGTCGGCGGCTTGACCTGCCAGTGTTTCGCGCCGTCGGGGGCACGCATTAACACTTGCAGAAAACTTTGGGGGGCGATGTCGCCTTTCTGATTGGGATCGCCGCGATTGAGGAAGTGCGTGTTGGGGAGGAAATCGCCGCCCTGCGTGTGCGTCCGCAGGGCCGGTACGCCCTCGCTGCAAATCAACGCCTTGATCTTCGCCGGCTTGGGCTTCGTTTTGTCGAGGACAATATCGTAATCCGAACGAACTGTCTTGGTGAACGTGGACAGCAGCCGATAGTAATCCTTGGTCGGGATCGGATCGTATTTGTGATCGTGACAGCGAGCGCAACCGATGGTTAGTCCAAGCATGGCCGTGCCCACCGTGCGAGCCATGTCATCCAATTCGTCGTAGCGTTCCTTCTCGACTTGGTTCTTGGTGATCTGCGTGCTGTGAACGCCGGCCGCCAGGAAGCCGGTCGCCATCAGAGCCAGCGGATTGTCCGGCTCCATCTCATCGCCGGCCAGCTGCCAGCGGACGAACGTGTTGTAGGGCATGTCTTGGTTGAACGCCTTGATGACGAAATCGCGGTAGTGGTAGGCGTTGGGTCGATCATAATCCTGCTCGTAGCCGTGGCTCTCGGCGAAACGGGCAAGATCGAGCCAGTGACGCGCCCAGCGTTCGCCGAAGTGCGGGCTGGCGAGCAAATGATCGAGCAACTTGTCGTAGGCATCCGGCGAACCATCCTTGACGAAGGCGTTCACCTCTTCCGGCGTCGGCGGCAGACCGATCAGATCGAAAGAGGCGCGGCGGATCAATTTGCGTCTATCCGCCTCCGCATTGGGCGTCAAATTCTTTTCTTCCAGTTTGGCGAGGATGAAGCGATCGATGGGCGTGCGGCACCATGCCTCGTTCTTGATCTTCGGCACGGCCGAACGCTGAAGCGGTTGGAAGGACCAAAACCGGCGATCCTCGTCGGTGACGACCATGACCTTCTTGGCCGCACTTTTATTCAGAAGCGGCCGATCGTAGGGCGCGCCGAGGTCGATCCAGGCGGCGAGATGCGTGAGTTGTTGAGGGGAGAGTATTTCGCCCTTGGGCGGCATGTGGGGTTTGTCGAGATGAGCGGCGAGTTGAAGGAGGCGGCTAACCTTCGCTTGATGGGGCACGACGACGGCTCCGTTGTCGCCGCCCTTGAGCAGCGTCTCACGGCTGGTCAGATCGAGACCGCCACGGGTTTTTTCGCCGCCGTGACATTTCACGCAACGATCCATCAACACACTTCGGACATGCGTCGTGAAGACTTGTCGGCCGCGCGTCATCTGGGCGACGTGGTCGGCCGGAACCTTCGGCGGTGGAGCGGCCGCCAACTGTCCAACCGCGAGCAGCGCCAACAAGGCCGATGCTCCCCAAAGTAAACCACGTTTCCGCCACGCATCGGCTGCCGTCCTCATGCTGTACTCCGAGCCACGAAGTGTCATCAAGGGAGAGACGAGAGAAGCTAAAATAGAAACAAAGACCATCTGGTAGGAATCAATCGTAGCGAACGATTTCTCGGCCCTAATCGCAGGCTATATCAAGCGTGCGTCGGGGTCAAGCAAATCTCTTGTTGCCGGACAAAACGCTGCCAGCCCGCAGCGCCAGCAAGGGAGTGCCCCTTGCTGGCGCTGCGGGCTGGTCAAAAAGCTAGAGTTTTGAACGGTGTCTCCCTTCATTTCCGCGTCGCTTGGGGCGTTTTCTGGGCCTTCAATCGAGCGCGAGCCGCGTTCACGACCGGCTCGCGGTAACGGCCCCATCGATTCATGGCCTCATCCGCGGCGCGCGCCTCCGTATTTGACGGACTTGCCAGTTCTTTGACCAGTAGATCGATAGCGTCTTCCCGTTCCGGCGTGAGAATGTCGTGCCGGCCAACGAGGACACGGACCAGCGCACTCGGCTGGGGCGCAATGCGCAACGGCAAGAGTGCGTTGGTCACGGAGGGGGGAACCAGATACAGGATTCGCGTGCCTTCCTCGCTGAACCAGTCGGAACTCCACGTTTTGACCATGGCGCGAGCCTCTTTTTCATACAAGCCCTCGCGCATGAGCAATTCGATCATCGTGGCTCCGAGTTTCTCGACCGTCGAATCCTCCGCGGATTCCTGAACGGTTGCCTCCGCTCCCGCCGAGAGATGCGAGACAGTCTTGAAACGCACCTTGCCGCCCTGCACCCGCACGAGCAGGAAAGCGGGCAGCGCCTCCTTCGCGCTATTTTTCACCGTAAACTCTCCTTTGCCCCGCGCACGCACGGTCAATGGCATCGCGAAATCCCCCACGCCACGATAGAAAAGAAACTTCTCCTGCTCACTTTTGTCTTTGCCGGCCGCCACGCGCACCGGCGCGGCGTCGGTTTCCCGAGCCGCGTAATAGCGACTCTTGCCCGCTTCGCTCGGAAGCTTCACCTGACTTCCCGGAGTTATTTTGATGTTGTCCCAGATCAGCCCATCAATCGGCGGGCGACTCGCCTGCGGATACCATTCGGTCATCCGTCCTTTCGGGAAATCGACACGAACCGACGCCGTCATCTCGCGGTCGGTGTAGAAGTACAGTACCGGCGTCTCCAGGCTGACGAACACATCCGGCAGTCCTCCCTTGATGTACCGTTTTCTGTTGTAGACGAATCCAGGGAGATCGTGGTCATCGGGATAGAACTTCAAGTAAGTCCCATTCGATCCCGAGAAGGTACTCAACGTCCCCCATTCGTGAACGATGAATCCTTCGCGAGAATCCGTCTTCGCCGATACGTCCGGCTTGCCTCCGCACACGGAGACGGTCGCGATGCAGCAGCCGAGCATCATCGCGGTTACCACGAACATTCGCCGATAGGACATGGTCGATCCTCCAACAAGAGAAAAGAAACGTGGCGACACTGTCCGTAGTGTAAAGCGAGGGCTATCCAGCGAAAAAATGTTTACACTCGATTCCATCAAGTAATATCTTGTGTTTGCTGAGGCACGAACATTTTTGGCCAGCCCGCAGCGCCAGCAAAGGATTGTCCCTTGCTGGCGCTGCGGGCCGGCAATCCATTCTTTCCGAAGATTTTTTTTGTAGCGAATCGTTCGCCTCTGCCGATGGTGACAGTGTCTCGTGGGCAAAATCCTCCCCGCTGCGCGCGAGCAAGGGCGGCATATCCCCTCGCTTCTGAGGAGAGCATGAGCGATAACCAACGGCCGCCTCAAGGGAATCGAGATAAGACGGACGCCCTTCACCTTGCGGAACGATTGGCCGCTATGGAAGCGAGTTCCGCCTGGGCTGTCGCCCGTCGCCTGTCGCAACTGCGGCAGCGATTGGCGCCGGAAGGGAGTTGGCGTTTCACGGGTTTCCACATCGGGATGCGGGGGCTGCGGTTGTGGTGGCGTGAAGGCACAGGCGTAATTTCCCGACGCGCGGCGGGGAAACTCATGCACCGACTCCGCCGCGCCGCGCCCGACCAGGAAGCGGCCGGATCAAGCCCGCCGGGGGAGTTTCGCTTCGATCATGGTCCCGACCGCACCGGCGCAGCCCATGTACCTACCGAACGCAAGTTCCGCGTTGTGTTCCTCGGCTCCAGCGCCGCTTGTGAAGCCCAATCCATGCGCTATCGCGCCCATAATGTGATCGCGGCCCTGGCCCTGGCCAACCGGGAGGCCGTTTTTGTGCCCCAAGAGGAAATCCCGGCGCGCCTCTCCTTCATCCTGAGCCACGATCTGATTGTGCTGGCGCGGATGATGGACAACGAAAACGTCGCCGCGCTTATCGAGGCCGCCCGCCGCTACGATATTCCGGTTGTGTACGACATTGATGACTATCTCTTCGATCCCTGGATCATGCCGTATGTCGAAGCGTTTCGCGGCCTACCGCGGTGCGATGCCCTGCGAGCCATGAACCTGCTGGGCGCGTGTCTGCATCACTGCGAGTATTTCACGGGATCGACCGCTTACCTCGCGGAGAAGGCCGCGATCCTTGGGAAGAAGAGCTTTGTGCTTCACAACGGTCTGAACGACGCCCAGATCGAGCTTTCGCGTCTGGCTCTTCAACAGCAAGCCGCCTCGCGGCCGGATGGTGTCGTCCGCATCGGCTACTTCAGTGGGACGCGAACGCACCAGGCCGATTTTCGTGTTGTCTACCCAGCCCTGATGGCCTTGCTGCGCGATCAACCTCAGGTCCGGCTAACCGTCGTGGGCGACCTGGATCTCGGCGAGTTCCCCGGTTTGGCCGTGGTCGCGGATCAAATCGACCTATTGCCCCTTCGCGATTGGCGCGAATTGCCGGCCGAAATCGCCCGGATTGACATCAACCTCATTCCACTCGAATTGACGCCGTTCAATGAGGGCAAAAGCAATTTGAAGTATTTCGAGACGGGATTGCTCAAGGTTCCCTCCATCGCCTCGCCGACCGGCATCCTCCGCGAGAGCATCATCCACGGGCACAATGGTTTGCTGGCGCGGACCACGGAAGAATGGTACGACGGCTTGAAAGACTTGGTCACAAAAGCCGACCGGCGTGAGCGCATGGGGAACCATGCGCTTGAGCATGTCCTCCGGAGCTATGCTCCCGCGACGACAGCGAGCGAAGCGGTCGAGGCTTATCGGCAAATCATTCGTATCCACCGAAAGAAACGTGGGATTGCGGAACATGCCCTGAGCATCGTCATCCTCCTGCGCGGGGACGAGTTCGGGGTCATCCTTCATCGAGCCAACGAATTGGTAGCGGCGGGCCACGCCGTCACCGTACTCGCTTCGGCGAGCGAAGCGTTCGCCTCCGCCGCGGCATGGAAGCAGCAGATTGCCGAGCCGTTCTTGGAACCTCTGTTCGCCATCCAGCTTGGCGGCGAGGTGCCGTGCTGCGATGTGCTGATCGCTACCGATCCGCACACCGCGGATAGAGCCAAGGCGAGCGCGTCACGCGCCCATCTCGTCGTTTCCCTCTTGCCAGACGACGAGGAGATTCCCAGCACGGTTGACCGGCCCATCTCCCTCACGATACGCCAGACCGCGCCGAACCTGGAACCGTTGCTTCGCGAATGGGTTCAGAATCACCCGGCCGTGTATACACCGAATGCGCCTCTGGCTGCCTGAGCCGGATGAGACACGGCAAGGAATCCGGTTCCGAGAGGGGAACGGCGGGAGTTCTCGAAACGCCGTTCGTTCCCTTGCGACTGAAGAGAAGGATCGGATTTTGCCGATTGTTCTCAAGACGGCCTCTCCGTTAGAGACACGAACCGAATGAGCGGCAAAAAGGTTCGTGTTCCTTAGCGCAGGCGGCCCTGGTCGGGTGGGCTGTTGCCGAGCCTCAGCGGAGAGTACCTGAACATTCCGGGGAGGGGGAGACGGTGGAGAACCTGGGCATGGATCAAGCAAAGTTAGCGAAGGCGCTGCTCGCGGAGTTGAGGTCGAACGAGCAGGCCGTGCAGAGCTTGGAAACCGAGACAAAAGCCATCGCCCATACGCTGCGAAAGACTCGCGCGGCGGCGGCGAGGGCTCGCCGTTCGCCCGCCGCTCCCGGGATGGAGAGCGTGCCGGAACTGACCGAACAACTGAACTGGATGACCCGATTGCTCAAGGTTCTGAAAGCGGAAAAGGAACCCGTCGAACAGGATCTCCGCCTACGTCTGGCTTCACTGCGCAAACACCTCGGCTCAGCGACGATTTCTCCACCACCGCCGGAGGAGGCACTCCGCGAGCGGAGCGCGTCTGTTGTCACCTCGCATCCATTGCGTAAGCGGGTTCTCCATCTGAGCCTTCGCGGCGCCCGCGTTTTGAAAAACGAGGGGGCTTTGCCCTTCCTGATCAAGACGGCCCGGCGAGTCTATCGGAAGTTGGACGCCTGCCGTCCTTCCTTCTCCCTTTCGCGGCGGCGGCGGCTGGCGCTGGCGGCTTGCCCCCACATTTTTCGGATGGCGGGAGACGGGCTGGATGCGGAGTATGCGGAATGGATCAAGCGCAACGAGCCGACACTCGTTGACCTGATTCAGCAACGACAGACGATATTCCCCATTCAGCCCCGGATCAGCGTGGTGGTGCCCGCTTACAATACGCCCGTGCCATTCCTGCTGGCCATGATCGAATCGGTTCGCGCCCAGACGTATCCGCACTGGGAGTTATGCATCGCCGACGGCGGCAGCCAGAACCAACTCGCCAAAGCGATGTTGAGAGACTACGCGCAGAACGATTCACGCATCAAAGTGACCTTCCTCTCGGAAAATCAGGGCATTGTGGGCAACTCGAACCAGGCGATGGCGTTGGCCACGGGCGATTTCCTCGCTCTCCTCGATCACGATGACACGCTCTCCCCCTTCGCTCTCTTTGAAGTTGCCAGCGCCATCAACCGTCACCCCGACGCCGATTTCCTTTACAGCGATGAGGACAAGATCGGGGTTGGCGGCCACGAGCGCTTCTGCCCCCACTTTAAGCCCGGCTGGGCGCCCGATACGCTGCGGAGCATCAATTACATCACCCATATGTCGGTGTTCGGGCGAAGGCTCATGGATAAGATCGGAGGGTTTCGCGCGGGCTTCGACGGTTCGCAAGACTATGACTTGATCCTGCGCGCCACCGAGCAGGCTCGCCAGATCGTGCATATCCCCAAGGTACTCTACCACTGGCGCAGCCATCCGGAGTCGGTGGCGGGTGGGATTGAGGCCAAGATGTACGCTTTCGAGGCAGCCAAGAAGGCTCTCCGCGAACACCTGGCTCGTTGCAGCATCGATGCTGAGGTCCAGTCCGCTCGCTGCCTGGGCACCTATCGGATTGCCCACCATCTCCCGCGTCGCCCTCTCGTTTCGATCGTCATCCCGAGCAAGGACCACCCGGAGATTTTGCGCTGCTGTCTCGATTCCATCGCCCGATCGACTTACAAGAATTACGAGATAGTTGTAGTAGAAAATAACAGCCAAGACCCACGGACGTTCGCTTATTACGCCGAGGCGCAGAAGAGGCCGGAAGTTCGGGTAGTTCCCTGGAACCAGCCGTTCAATTATGCGGCGGCGGTCAATTTCGGGGTTCGGCAATCCCGAGGCGAAATCCTCCTCTTTTTGAATAACGACATGGAGGTCATCAACGAAGATTGGTTGGAGCGTCTCTTGGAGTACGCTCTCCGTGGCGACGTGGGAGCCATCGGTGCCAAACTGTACTACCCCAACGGTATCATCCAGCATGGCGGCGTGGTGATAGGCCTCGGGGGGATCGCCGGCCATTGCGGCCTGTTCCTGGAGGGCGCTAACGCGGGCTACATGGCGCGGTTGCTCACGGTGCAGAATCTGAGTGCCGTGACAGGAGCCTGTCTCATGACGCCGCGCCACGCCTTCGAGGAGGTGGGCGGGTTGGATGAGCGTTTCGTGCTGGCTTTCAACGACATCGATTATTGCCTGAGACTGCGGGAACGCGGGCACCTGGTCGTCTGGACGCCTTACGCGGAACTCTACCACTACGAGTCGTTGACGAGAGGGCCTGAGGATACACCGGAAAAGCAGGCCCGCTTCCACGCGGAGATTCGCTTGTTCACCGAGAAGTGGAACGAGCTGCTGGAAGCGGGCGACCCCTATTACAGTCCCAATGCGACTCTTTCGGGCCACGACTGGTCCGTCCGCATGGACGAGGCCCGTCCCCAACAACCCCGGACCGTCGCTACTCAGCGTCTCCCGACAGCGGCTGCTTGAGAAGTCCAGTCGGTAGTCGGTGGTCCCCGCCAAAAAGATACCTCTTTGGCGGGGACCACCGACTTTCCTTCGCTTAGGGCTAGCGGACAAAACCGAGCCGCGACCGTAAGGGAGCGGTGGTAACTTCCAAACCTCTGCTCCCTTACGGTCGCGGCTCGGACAATACCAGGGGTTCTGTCCGCTAGCTCTTAGCGTCCGCTGGCTTGTGGAACGAGTTCGACCACGTCAAGGTCCGAACTCACTCGGGAGAGCGCGAGCGCGAGAACGTGTTCACCAGGTTCCAGTCGCAGAGGATCGGCCAGCAAACAGGGTTGATAGTCCGCCGCGGCAGGGAAGGTCTGTTGATGAATCCGCACCCCATCCACCACAACGGTCAGGGAGTGTTCCTTCGAGGCACGCATTCGGCAACACAACCGATAGGCACCGGCCACAGGTACCTGAATGTGATAGACGGCCAACGCTGGTTGTTCGCCGGATGCGCTGACGTGTAGGGTGCGCAGTTGCGTGGCGTCCTTGTCCGGGATGACCTCCCAGTCAGCTCCTAGCTGGCCGCTGTCGGCTTTCCACGCCTGCGGCAGAGGCACACCCGCACGCCGTTTCCTCCGATTGATCGCCCGAAAGATACTCTGATCGCTCTGGCGAATTTGCATCATCCAGCCGATCAAATCCGGGACCGAGGAGAGGCCGACATCATGGCAATAACGCCCACAGAGGTCGCTTAGGGGCACATCGCCCTGGGTGAGTGTCTGCACTAACTCCGCGGTCCTGGTTCGGGCTGCTTTTCCCTCTGCCAGCACGGCGGGCCAGCACCAGCCACAACAGACCGCCATCAGCACAGCCAGCGTTTGAGGGAAGGCCAGCGGCGCCCGTAGTCGCACGAGGAAAAAATAAAGCACAATGCCGATCGGTATTGTCAGCATAACATAACGGGAACTCCAGAGCGTCAACGGAATGCGGGCACGTCCATAGGCGATTGCTGCCGCCACCGCCAGCGCCGCCAACCAGACCGGAACGAGGTCGAGCCACTCGCGCATCGGCCGTCTATCACCCCGGCGCCATGCGAGAAGGTCGCGGCCGGCCCGACCCGCCACCCACAGGCTCGGCAGCAGCACGATCAGGAAGGCCCAGGGCCAGAGTACCTCCAACACCGGCATGCCCAGCCAGCAAACGGTTTCTCTCGCGGTAGCCTTCAGGGTGGTTAGCAGGGAATCGCTCAAATAGTTGGCGTGGTGCGGGGTAGAGGGGATAAAGGCCAGCAGCAGCCCCGAGACGATCACGATCAGACTCGCTCCAGCACCGGCTGAGACTTTCCAGGCACGGGAGGCGGTCTCGCGGAAACCGGGTGCCAGGGCGGCCGCCAGACCCAGAGCCAGAAGGTTGCCGGGGGGACCGCCGGCCAGCGAGACAGCGAGGACGGTCAGTACATAGGATGCCAGGTGCGTCAGCGACCGCTGCGGCCAGCGCACGGCCGCCAAGCTCAACGCGATGCACGTCAAGCCGCCCGCCGCGCCGTAGGCATAACCGTACTGCCAGACCGTCTCCCACTGCCAGGGAGTGAGTACCACCAGGCAGAGAAAAGAATCACTGAGAGTCGATCGGCCACGGATCGATCGGGCGGCGCACAGCATGGCCAGCGCCCCCAAGGCCATGAAGACCAAGCTGACGTAATGCATCGCCTGCCAGTTCCAATGAGCCAGCCGACCAATGACGAACACGTTCAGACGGGTCAACGGCGCGCGGTGTTCGTTGGCCGGCTCCAACAACCACCCCACCGAAAGGCTGTGTTCGCCGGAGGCGATCGGAGTCAACCGCCACTCGTCACACCACGGCAGCGACCTGCCGAAATGGGCGATGCACAGATAGACGGCCAGACAGCAGAGCGCCCAAATCACGAGTAAGCCGTGGAACGGACGATCAGCGATCGCGCCAATCAGCCAACGGCGCAGCGCGGACGGGCGAGGGAGAAGCTCCTCTTGCATCCTCAACTCCTCGATCTCTTTGTCATTGGGTTCGTGCCTTCGGTCATGCCGCGGACTGGCCGGCCCGTTGACCTCCGCGCAGAAAATCGCGGAACGCTTCTTCGACGTAATCGAGCATCGCCGGTGTCAGACCCGGATAGACGCCGAGGAAGAAGGCATCGTTCATGATTTTGTCCGTGTTGGTCAGTCCGCCGACAACTCGATGCTTCACTCCTCGGAAAGCGGGCTGACGCAGCAGATTGCCGCCAAACAACTGGCGCGTCTGAATTTGTCGTTCTTCCAGATGGCGCACCAATTCGGCGCGGGTGAAAGGCGCACCGTCGCGAACCGTCACCAAGAACCCAAACCACGATGGCTCGCTCTTGGCCGTCGGTTCCGGCAGGATGAAATGTTCTTCGTGGGGAGCCAACATCGCTCGCAACCGGGCGTGATTGACGCGCCGCGCGGTGGTGAAGGCTTCCAACTTCTGGAGTTGCTGCCGGCCAATCGCCGCCTGAATGTCGAGCGGTTTCAAGTTGTAGCCGAGGTGACTATAGACATACTTGTGATCGTAGCCGTGCGGGAGATCGCCCAACTGCCAATCGAAGCGTTTGCCGCAGGTGTTGTCTTTGCCGGAAGCACACCAGCAATCGCGGCCCCAGTCGCGGAACGATTCGGCGATGCGCTTCAGCCGTCCACTGCCGGTCAACACCGCTCCACCTTCGCCCATAGTCAGGTGATGCGGCGGATAGAAACTTTGCGTGGCCAAGTGGCCGAATGTGCCGGTACGCTTGTCGTTGTACAAACTTCCAAGAGCATCGCAATTATCTTCGATGAGATAGAGATCGTGACGACGGACGATGTCGAGTACGCCATCAAGATCGAACGGATTGCCCAGCGTGTGCGCTATCATGATGGCTCGGGTTCGCGGCCCCACGGCGTCGGCGATGCGCTCGACGATGGCGTCGGCCGTGTTCAGATGGACATCCACGAATACCGGAATGCAACCATACTGAATAATTGGCGCCACCGTGGTGGGGAAACCCGCCGCCACGGTGATAACTTCGTCACCCGGCTTCAAGGGGCGATCCAGTTGCGAACTGGTTAAGGTGGCAAAGGCGACCAAGTTGGCGCTGGAGCCGGAGTTAACGAGGAGGGCATGGCGGGTGCCCACGGCGGCGGCCAACTCGCGCTCGAAGGCTTCTCCCTGTGGCCCCAGGGTGAGCCAAAAATCGAGAACGGCGTCCACGGCGGCGACCATCTCCTCGTCATCGAAGACACGGCCGGCGTAGGGCACCTTGCTGGTACCGGCGACAAAGGGTTTTGGGCCGTGGCGCAAGTAGTAGTAATCGCGTACCAACTCCAGAATCCGCTTGTGCTGTTCCTGCCACATACGAGCGGCTCCTCCGTAAAAAAGGTCACGCCGCCGGCGTCAGCCCTCGCCGGCTGTCCGAAACACGCCGGAGGAAATCCTCCACCTGAGAGGCAATCGATTCCAGATCCAATTGATGCTCGCGCAACAGATACTCATAACTGCCGCAGAATTGCGAGAAGCGGTCGGTGATGCCGACCCGACAGACCCAGCACGGCGCTTCCGTGCAGGCGATCTCCGCCACGGCCGATCCGAGACCTCCGTAAATGGAGTGTTCTTCGAGAACCACAATGACTTCGTGGCGGCGGCAGATAGCCGAAATCCCTTCGGAAAGCAACGGCTTCAGTGTGGGAGCGCTCCAGACGGCGCTGCCCGGCCACCGCTTGGCTGCGGCGAGCGCGGGCGGAACCATGGACCCGGTAGCGATCCAGGCCAGACGGCCGGCGCCCGGTCGAACGGAGCAAAGCTCTCCCCACTGGACGGCCGGCGGTCGCTCGTGGACGCGCCCTAGATCGGCCTTGCCCATGCGCAGGTACACCGGGCCGGCCGCGCTCAGGGCTAGCCGCATGCACGCGGTCATCTCCAGATCATCGGCCGGCGACAGCAGCGATAAATGCGGCACGGCACGTAAGGCGGCCACGTCCTCCGTGCATTGGTGACTGCTGCCCAGAGAGCTATACACCACTCCGGCCCCATCGCCGATAAAAACCACCGGGAGTTGTTCGTAGCAGACATCCATCTTGATTTGTTCGAGGACGCGAATGGGCACGAAGGCACTGAGTCCGTAAACTACGGGGCGAAAGCCGGCTTTAGCCAGGCCGGCGGCTACCCCCACCATGTTTTGCTCCGCCACGCCGGCGTTCAAATACTGGCCGGGACACGCCTGGCGAAACTCATCGAATAGCGCGTAACCGTGATCGCCTGTCAGCAACAAAACGCGATCGTCCGCCTGCGCGGCTTCCACCAGGCACCGTGAAAAGGCCTTTCGCATGTCCTTCTCCTAGCGATCAATTTCGCAGCTCTGCCAGGGCGGCCGCGTAGGTATTCGAGTCGAGACGGGTATAGTGCCAGCGGTTGTCCCTCGCCATGAAGGAAACGCCCTGTCCCTTGACCGTGTGGGCCACCAGGGCACGAGGCCGCGAGCCAGGCAAGTGCGTCAACTCGGTAAACGCGGCATCTAGCGCGGCCTCATCGTGACCGTCTACCTCGCGCGTCTCCAATCCGAAAGCGGACAACTTCGCCGCGATGGAGCCGAGGTCCATGACCTCGCCGGTGCTTCCCATTGCCTGAAAACCGTTGGCGTCCACGATTAGCACCAAGTTGGACAGCTGCCAATGCGAGGCGAACAGCAGGGCTTCCCAGATAGCGCCCTCGTTGATCTCGCCGTCGCCGACCACGGCGAAACAGCGCTGCCCGCTGCCGGTGCGTTTGGCCGCCAGCGCCAACCCCACTCCCACGGAGAGACCATGTCCCAGCGACCCGGAGCTTACTTCCAAGCCCGGTACGTGGGCATCGGATAATCCCTTGAGACGCGTGCCATCGCCGAAGTAGTGGTCGAGGTCGTCGTCCTTCAGCCAACCCAACTCATACAGGCAGGCGTATTGGGCCATGACCCCATGCCCCTTGCTGAGTACCAGATAATCGCGCTCCGGCGCGTCAGGACCAGCCGCGCCGAGACGCAGGTGGTTGCGGTACAGAACGGCCAAGATCTCGACGAGCGAGAACGCGCAGCCGATATGCACGGTTGCGCCAGCGTGTGCCATCCGCAAGATGGTGCGACGCAGCTGACTGGACTCAAACTTGGTCACGAGGTTTGCTCCCTCTTTCGTTCAGAGGCGGTTTTGCGAACCGCCACTTAACAGAAGTTATTCCTGGACTCGCCCAGAGGATGAACGCGACAGTATTTCAACTTCTGGCTCTTCTACCAACAACACGCCTGCGGGACGCGGCGAACTGATTGGTTGGGGAGGGGTTACGGTAAACTCCAGGATAGATTCCTCCGTCTCAAGGGGGAGGTGCCACTTCGCCGTCAGTACATGGGGCCAGCTATGCTCCGGCCCGACGTGGACCGGAGATCCTATTGCCTGTCCATTGACGCGAAGCTGAATATCCTTCGGTATCTGCTGGAGCGTCGCAACCTTCAGTCTAACTTCTGCCTGCGTCCCCGGCCGAGACGAATACGCTTTGACCGTAAACGACGGTTTCATTTCCGTGATAAAGACTGGCTTCCCTTCCGCCGACATGCGTTGGTTAAACTCGTAGCTGCCGTCGAGTACTTCCGCGCAGCCGAGTCCGACCTCATGCTGCCGGCGCATTGAAGCGAGAGAGAATCGGTAGAGCCTCCACCGGCACCAGTCGGTAGCTATGGGGCGTTGAGCGGCGATGTTACGCGTCGTGAGCAACAGGATGTCCCGATCGTGGGGCGTTTGGCTTGAGACGATTTGCTCCAGTCGCTGGGTGGGAATATCCGTCTTCGGTACATGGATTTTGGCTCGCATATCGACCCCAGTAAAAATGTATGGCGGTTCGTGATGCAGAGCGAGGCTCGGTCTATCACGGAGTTCCTGGCAGATCCGCTTCCCGAGACTAGAACCGTTTCGCTGGTTGAGATGCGATTCTCCCCAGTACGCGGACGCACCCAGGCTGGCGAACGTCCACACCCCGAACAGCGAGACGAGACTCAACACCTTTCCCCAACGCCAGGGGAGACGAGCTAACCCCAAGGGCACGACGACCGCCGCGAAGTAGCCGGCGGCACGCCAACTCTCGGAGAGGCCAAAACAGTGTCGAGGCATGGTGAAGGCGGTCAGCGAATCCGGCATGAAACAGACGAGCCGGCACGGCAGCGACGCGAGGGCCAGAATACCCAGAGTGGCGATACAGCCCAACAGCATCACCCCCCCGCCGTTCGCGCGATAGCGGAGCGCAATTACGAGGATCGGTAAAACATAGGGGATGAGATATTTGTTCCAGATGAGCGGGGGTTCCCCCAGACTGGATTCGAAGAACAGGAAGATGCACAGGGCGGAGCCAAGGACGCACAACAGCGTGAAGCTGATAAATGGATCCTGTACGAGCAGACGGGGACGCAGCAGGCACAACGCGGACACGAATACTCCCGCGAGGGTCAAGGACCCCGTCAGATAGTAGAGGAGGCAGTTCACGAACCAATGGACATGCAGAGAAAAGTCCGCTCCGGTACTCATCGTCTCCTTCATGGCATTCAGGACTATCGCTCCGTATCCGCGATTGTCCGGCATCACAACGCAGACGGATTCCATTAGCCGCCAAGCGAACACCATGAGGCCATACACGCAGAGGGCGGCGGTGTACTCGGACGCCGTCCGCGCCCAGCAGCGCGTTCGCCTGAATTGACGAATCGTGTCGAGCAAACCGACGGCCAGAAAGCTTATGACAACCACGCCGCCCGCCGCCCGGGTCAGGTGGCAGAGTCCGAGGATAAGTCCCAAGGTTGCGGCGCGACGGAAAGAAGGCCGTTCGAGGAACGTAACCAATCCGTAGAAGAACCAATACACCAGGGGAAGATACAGCACTTCGGTGAGGAGGATCGAAGCCCAAGGTAGGGTACATGGCAACAAGGCGAGAAAAACACTCCCCAACCACAGAGACCGACCTTCCAACCTACCGTAAGATTTCAGGAGACCCCAAATAGGAAAGAAAGTCAGACTGTAAATCAACACATTGATGAGCCGGAGGACGATGTTGGCCGCCCTGGGGTTCGACAGGAGATAAGCGGGGCTGAGCAACAGCGAATACAGGGGTGGATACGCCAGCGTCGTGCCCGGACTGAGGTTCAGGTTCCCCTGCAAGGCGATGTGCTTGGAACGGTCCACGAGGAAATAGCTGTCAGCTAGAATGAGGACGAGTCCCGTCTTATAGCAATAGATCGCCGTGACAGCCAGGACCAATAGGTATCCGCAAACCATCCAAAGCCCGCCGGCGCGCGCGAAGTCTCGCGGGGCGGTTTGCTTCCCCTCACCGGCCGCCGTCCTCGTTGCCGCGTCCGGATGCGATAGCGATGAAGGGACGTGGTTCCGCAAACATTCCCATACCGGGAACGCCAAAATTCGGCCCCACAAGCCAAACAGTCGGGCCGTCCAGACGCTGCTTCGCTTGCGAATGCGAACCTGCCCGGACGATTCTTCGATGATCCCCCACTTGCGCATCCTCTCCAAACGCTTTTCAAGTACGTAACTTGTGGAGTAAGCGGAATGTATTTCCTCGGCTGTGATCCCCGGCGAATGGAAAAGCAACTCTAGTACTCGATAACGGCGACCGCTCTCGGTGTTACAGAACATGACGAAGTAGACGTAGGCGACCGCGCCGGACAGGGCCGTGGTATACAGAACCGAGGGCCAGAAATAGGGTCTGTGCCGAGCCAACACCCCGCTGACGGCGGCGGCGAAGACGGTAGTGAGCAAGGCCGCTGTCAGGGCCGTCCCCTGGGTGATACGCCGCCCTCTTCGCTGATGCCATTTGCACAGTGCCCAATGGATGATGAAAGCGAACGGCAGCGAAGCGGCGACAATTATCAGACAGCCGAGAATCTCTCCCATCACCCTTCTCCCTCTGGAAGCCCCAAGAGGTATCGCCAAGCGAGACAGACGCGCACCATTTGCATACCGCGTTTCGCCAAGAACAACCGTCCCTCGACAGCACAAGCAAACCGCTCGTCGAGCAGACGCGGCACCGTCTCGCCACAGATGTCCGCGTTCTCTAGACTCGCCACTAATTCCTTTACCGACATACCCGCCTCACCGCGCTGAGCGAGGCGGAGGGCGACGAGCATTGTTGGCGATGCCGCCTGGGCCGCCGGGTAGGAGATAATGTAGACCGCCGCAAGAGAGACAATAAAGCCGAGGATGAGGAACGAATCGACCATCAGATGCCGGATACTGCCCGCGTACCACAACCAACTTCCGCCAGTGAATTGGATGGCAGCCGGCAGCAGAAGCAAACACAAAGCCAGAGCGCTGATATCGTCCTTGGGGCGGCGCAGACGCCACCAGAGGACATGAATTGCCAATCCAATCCCAAACAAACCGCCGCCCCAGAGCAAATGATTGTACGCGATCATTGTTTACGTATCCTACCGCTTGCGGCTTAGGAACCGTCCAAAAACAAGTTCCAAGTGTAGCCCCGATGCGCAGCGGAGCGCGTTTACGTTTCGCGCGAAACGTAAACAATACGAGAAGTTATTCTTGGACAAACCCTAACCGAAGTTAATCGAGGGCAACTCCTCAAGCGGCGGCGGGCGGCTTGACAGTCGCATCGCCAAGGGGTTGAGCGACCGGAATGCCCAGCATTCCCGGCGGTGCCGCGTTCAGGGTGTAATCGACCAGCCACATCGGCCGCCGCTTCGTTTCGTGATAAATCTTGGCGATGTACTCGCCCAGCACGCCAATCCCCAGAGAACCCAGACCGAGGTTGCTCAACAGCAAGAGCAGCACGGTTGTGATGCCGGGAGGCGGCGAAGTTACGAAAGACATGACGATGTATACCAAGGCCAACAGGCTGGTCAATGCCAGGATGACCGCTCCGGTGAGGCTAAACAAACGCAGAGGCTTGATGGAGAAATTGAAGACGGCGTTGAACATGAACCCTATCAGGTAGATTGGGTTGACCTTGCTGTAACCCCCGACCCGTCCGCGACGCACATAGGGAATGCCAATCTGCCGGAAGCCCAGCCAGTGGATCATGCCGCGCACGTAGCGCGTCGTTTCCGGCAATTGGGCGAAGGCGTCGCGCACGCGCCGCGAGATGAGCCGAAAATCGCTGCTATTTAAGGGCAATTTGACATCGTCGCTCATCCAGGTGATGAAGCGCATGGCCATCATCGTCGGGAAAACCCGCGCGATCGATTCGCCGGTTCGCTTCTCACGGACGCCGTAGACGATGTCATGGCCCTCCTGCCAGCGGGCGATGAATTCGGGGATCAATTCGGGCGGATCCTGCAAATCGGCGTCGATAATCATGATGCCATCGCCGGACGCGGCCAACATACCGGCGGTAATCGAGTTCTGATAGCCGAAATTTCGGCTCAGTCGAATGTATTTCCAGCGCGCATCGACGGCACAGATGGCAGCCATCATTTCGGGAGTACGATCCGTGCTGCCGTTGTCCACCACGACGACCTCGAAGGGCATGCCGATGCCCTCCAGCACTTCGTTGAGCGTGGTATAGGTGCCGTCGAGTACATCCTCTTCATTGAGGACGGGAACGACGAGGCTGAATAACTGCTGCCCTTCAGCGGTCATCGATTGATTCTCCATTGAGGGGAGGATGTCGTCAGGCGGCGGACAGGTTGTTTTGCGCCGTGAACCAAGCCCAGGTACGTTCCACGCCCGCTCGAAGGTCATGGAGGGGAGTCCAGCCCGTCAAGGCCGTCGTTTGTCCGATGTCGGCCAGCCAGTGAGCTGGCTCGCCGGGTCGAGTTGTCTCGGTGCCGAATCGCGCTGTCAGACGTGCGCCGGTGCAAACGTCCATGATCGTCTCGATCATATCGCGGACCCGATGTTGCTGTCCTGTACCCGCGTGCAGGATATGGCCGGCTGTCTGCGGCAATCGGGCCACGGTTCGCAACAAGGCGACGACATCCTCGACGTGGATGAAATCGCGCGGCTGTGTTCCGGCGGTCACCTGCGGCGTTTCTCCGCGCCGACAGCAGCCCATCACATAGGGAACCAGGCGAGTGGGGTCTTCCCACGGCCCATAGGCTGAGAAGATACGCACGGTGGCCACGGGGCGACCCCGGAAGGCTTCCGCCTGACACAGCAGCGTCGAGGCCGCCTTGGCGACGCCATAATCCGAGCGCGGCTCCAGACGGTCGTCGGCACGCATCGGGGTGTCCTTGTGGCCGTACTCGGAGGAACTGCCGACGTTGACGAACATGCGGTAATCGTGGCCGTCCAGCGCGTCAAACAGGTTCGCGGTTCCCAGCACGTTGGAAGCGAGAATGGCGGCGCGATCGCGTTGCGACGGATACGCGCCGTGAGCCGCCAGATGATAGATGATCTCCGGCCGGCTGGCCTGAATAGCCTGGCGCACGGCCGAGCCGTCACGGAGATCGGCCCACTGAGGCGTGTAGCGTCCTTCCAAATCGGCCAACCGCCACGGCTGCGAACTTGGTCGCAACAGCAAGTGAACCCGGCGCCCCTCCACGATGAGAGCTCGAGCCAGGCAGGCGCCAACAAAACCAGCGGCCCCGGTGATCAAGACGGTTTCCATACCAGTCCTCGCTTTCAGGAGGCGCGGAAATTGTGATTTTTTCGTGAGCGCCGGCCCTGAAGGGCCAAGGATCGCGATAGAATTTTTTGTTAGCCCAGCCCTTCAGGGCTGGGAATCGCGGTGGAACGATAAAATTATCCCGGCCTTTAGGCCGTTGCCGCAGCATCGAAGGCCAAGGGCTTAAGCCCTCGGCGAGGGGCTAAAGCCCCGCAAAACATCGAATGTTCCCTGCTGTTCCCAGCCCTGAAGGGCTGGGCTAACGAAAATACACGCCAATCCACTATGCCCCCCAAGCTCGCAGTGGCTCACGCTGCCTTACTATTGCCCATTAGACTACTTGAGCTATCCAAATAATCTGTATACCAGAGAATGGTTTCGCGTAGAGCATCTTCCAATCCGTAAGCCGGCGTCCATGCCAACATTTGTCGCGCCTTGGTTGCCGAGAGGTACTGGTGCTTAATCTCATGGCTCGCCTCGCCGCGAATGTCCGGCTCCAGACGGGAGTTCATCAAGTGCAGGATGGTCCGCACCATTTCCAGCACGGTGACTTGAATCTCGGTCGAGAAGTTGAAGGCGTGGCCGAGAACTTCGGGTTGACGAGCCATGCACTCAGCCAGGTGCAGATAGGCCGCCGCGCCATCCTTGACGTAGAAGTAATCGCGGACGTAGCTGCCGTCGGAACGAATGATCGGCCGTTCCTCGCGCAAGGCGGCGCGGATGGTGCCGGGCACGATGCGGTTCCAGTTCAGGTCGCCGCCGCCGTAGAAATTACCGCAGCGCGTCACGCACACCGGCAGACGGTAGGTGTTGTGATAGGTCAGAGCCAGGATGTCCGTGCAGGATTTGCTGGCGTCGTAGGGATGCCGGCCCTGTAAGGGTGCGTCCTCGGTATAGGGTAGGTTGGCCTGCTCGCCGTAGGCCTTGTCTGAGGAGGCGATGATGACCTGCGGCGTGGCACCGCAGCGGCGGGCGGCCTCCAATACACACCACGTTCCCTTGATGTTGGTCTCGAAGGTGGACAGCGGACTGCGGTTGGCGATGCCGACAATGGTCTGAGCCGCCAGATGAATCACCGTCTGAATTTCGTACTCGGCCAAGGCTCGCTCCAGCAAGGTGTAGTCCTCGACCGAGCCATGCACTACATCCAGATGTCCCGTGTGTCCGCCGCGGTATAACTCGGAGCCGGGTACATGATCGCGCACCAGGCCAACTACATGAGCGCCGCGCTGCCGCAGTTCGCGCACGGTCCAGGCTCCCACCAATCCCGTGCATCCCGTCACGAATACACGCCGATCCTGCCAGAATCCCTTGCCGGCCGTCATGCCGCTGCTCCTCAAAAACAAGTTCCCTGTTTAGCCGCGACCCGACGGGGAGCGCGGAAGGCCGCGTTCCCATCGGGTCGCGGCTAAACGAAGTCATTTAGGCGGCCAACCGAAGACGCTGCGGTTCCCAGGTACACCAGGAAGCGTTACCATCGGTCCACAATTTGTTCAGGTAGTGATAATCGCGGCTGTTATCCATTGGATGCCAGAAACCGTTGTGGCGATAGGCCATCATCTCGCCGTCACGAGCCAGCCGGCCGAGCGGCTCTTGCTCAAGGATCAGACTATCATCGTCCGTTAGCCGTTCGAGGAAGGCACGCTGGAACACGAAAAAGCCGCCGTTGATCCATCCGCGCGACGCCAACGGCTTCTCATTGAACTCGTTCACTTGCGGTCCATTCAGGTCGATCTCGCCGAAGCGACCCGGCGGACGGACAGCGGTCACCGTGCCGATGCGCCCATGCTCGGCATGGAAGGCCAACTGCCGACCGATGTCCACATCGGCCACGCCGTCTCCATAGGTGAGCAGGAAGGTATCGTCGGTCAGATATTTCTCGACGCGCTTCAGACGGCAGCCGGTCATGGCCTGCGCGCCCGTCTCTACCAACGTCACCTTCCAGTTATCGAGGTGGCCGGAACCGTGAATTTCAATCGACGGCGTGCCGCCCATGCCGATGCTGAAGTCGGCATCGGTCAGATGGTAGTCGAGGAAGAAGCGCTTGATCGTCCAGCTTTTGTAGCCCAGACAGAGGATGAAGTCTGTGCAGCCATGTTGGGCGTAACCCTTCATGATGTGCCAGAGAATCGGTCGGTTGCCGATGGGGATCATGGGCTTAGGAATATCGTCCGCGACATCGCGGATGCGCGTACCTTGCCCCCCGCAGAGAATGACAACCTGCATGCCCGCCTCCTCACTCTGTGTCTGGAACCATAGCCGAACAGCCGGCTTCTGACAGCTGTAAGCGTTTTATCGGCTGAAGCGGCGGCAAACTTTTGTCGGATCGGATTCCGATTGAAGAAAGCGTACGTGAATTCGTCTTGCGAGTTTTCTGAGGCTGTGGGTATAACAATCCGCCTGTTCGTGGACGGGTTTTCAAGGTGCGAAAGGACTCGCATGTCAACCTTGCTCGTGACCGGTGGCTGCGGCTTCATCGGCAGCAATTTCATCCGCCATCTGCTCGGCGCGGATTCAACTGTCACCATCCTCAACTTCGACGCGCTCACTTACGCGGGCAATCCCGCCAACTTGAGCGACCTGGCCACTGAGCCGCGCTACCGCTTCATCCGTGGTGACATCACCGACAAGGAAGCGGTGCGGGCCGCCTTCGGCCTGGGCGTCCGCCATGTGATCCACTTCGCGGCCGAGAGCCATGTCGATCGCAGCATCCTGGATTCGGGACCGTTCGTCCGCACCAACGTCCTGGGCACGCAAGTTTTGCTCGACGCCGCCCGTGAGTTCGCCGTCGAACGCTTCGTCCAGGTATCCACCGATGAGGTCTACGGCAGTCTCGGAGCGACCGGCCTGTTTACCGAACAGACGCCGCTCGACCCCAGCAGCCCCTACTCGGCCAGCAAAGCCGCCGCCGATCTCCTGGTGCAGAGCTATGCCCACACCTTCGGATTTCCGGCCCTCATCACGCGCTGCTCGAACAATTACGGCCCCTACCAGTTCCCCGAGAAATTGATCCCGCTGTTCATCACCAACTTGCTGCGCGACGAACAGGTGCCCGTGTATGGCGACGGCCAGCAGATCCGCGACTGGATTCACGTCCGCGATCACTGCGCCGCCGTCGAGTGTGTCTGGCGTGCCGGCCGAGTTGGTCAGGTGTACAACGTCGGCGGTCATTCCGAGAAAGCCAACCTCGAATTGACGCACACGCTGCTCGACCTGCTCGGCAAGCCGCGTACCTTGATCCGCCACGTTCAGGACCGTCTTGGCCACGATCGGCGCTACGCCATCGACTGCGCCAAGATCGAGCGAGAACTGGGTTGGCGGCCGCGCGTCACCTTCGCGGAAGGGCTGCGCGACACGATCGAGTGGTATCGCGCCAATCCCGAGTGGGTGGCGCAAGTTCGCTCTGGGGCTTACCTGGAATACCGTGAACAGCAATACGGGCAGCGCGGCGCCGCTTGATCGGGGGGCAGAACTACTAGCCCGGAGCGCAAGCGACGGGTTCTTCTTGGAGGGATCGGGCATGCGTGGAATCATTTTAGCGGGCGGCAAGGGTAGTCGGTTGGGCGAGTTGACCAAGGTGACGAACAAGCACCTGCTGCCGGTCGGCCCTTATCCGATGGTTTATCATCCGCTCAAGAAGTTCACCGGCGCGGGCCTTCGCGAGATTCTACTCGTATCGGGCACCGAACACATGGGCGACTTCGTGGAGCTTCTCGGCTCCGGCCGCCAGCACAACTGCCGTCTGACCTATCGCGTCCAGGACGAGGCCGGCGGTATCGCGCAGGCTCTGGACTTGGCCGAGTTGTTCTGCACCGAAGAGCGCTGCGCGGTGATCCTCGGCGACAACATCTTTTACGATCCCCTTAGTTCCATGTTGGCCGAAGCCGATCGCCATCCCGACTACGCCTGGGTCGGTTTGAAGAAGGTACCCGATCCGGGACGCTACGGCGTGGCCGAACTCAAGGGCCGGCATGTGGTTTCCATTGAGGAGAAGCCCGCCAGCCCCAAGAGCGATTACGCCGTTGTTGGCGTGTATATCTACCCGCCGGACGTGTTTGATGTTATCAAGACATTGAAACCGAGCGGTCGCGGCGAACTGGAGATCACGGACGTCAATCGCTTCTACCTGGAGCAACGGCGGTTGGGCTATTCCGTCCTGCAAGGTTACTGGACGGACGCCGGCACCATCGACTCGCTGGCCCACGCCAACGAATTGGTGCAGACCGAGCCGCCATTGTGGACGGATGCCGTGATTCCTTCGGCCCGCGCCGCTTGATATATCCCGACGAGACTGTCGAAGCCCCTGTGGAAACGTGTCATGCAAATAACTCCTCTGGAGATCCCCGAAGTCGTCGTGATCGAGCCGAAAGTTTTCCAGGACGATCGCGGCTTCTTCCTCGAAACTTTCCAGGCCAACAAATATCGGGCGGCGGGGATCACTGCGCCGTTGGTGCAGGACAATCATTCGGGATCCCATCAGGGCGTACTACGCGGTCTGCACTACCAACTCCGCAATCCGCAGGGCAAGTTGGTGAGCGCGGTGGTCGGCGAGGTGTTCGACGTGGCCGTGGATCTGCGCCGCTCCTCGCCGACGTTTGGCCGCTGGGTGGGAGCAACACTGTCGGCGCGGAACCATCGACAGATTTGGGTTCCGCCGGGCTTCGCGCACGGCTTCTACGCCCTAAGCGAGTGGGCGGAGATTGTCTACAAGGTGACCGATTTTTACGATCCGGAAAGCGAACGGACCTTGATCTGGAATGACGCTGCGGTCGGCATTCGCTGGCCGCTGCTGGACGGCCGCCCGCCGCTGTTATCGCCCAAGGATGCCTGTGGGCATCGTCTGTCCGAGACAGACCTATTCCCCTGAAAAAAAGCGACATCTCCGCAATCATCTATCCCGCCGAGCTAGAGTGACCAGCCCGAAATGCTGGCGACGGCTTTGAAGAAGCCGTCGCCAGCATTCCAGGCTCCTCTCGCTTCAAATTATTCATTTTTTCCTTGACCGCTTTTGGAAGTGTTGGTAAAAGATAACAGACTCGTCAGAAATTAGACTTTTTTCAGTAGTATTGAAATCTCCGCCTGGCCCAGGGGGCATGATCCGCATACCGCATCCTAATCTCCGCGCTTATTAATGAATAGAGTGTCTCTTTTGTCCTTTTTTTCTTGAGGAGAAGTCGCCATGTCTCTGTCGCCACGAACAGTTTCTGTTCCTATTTCCCCGCGCGGAGGAGGTCGGCGCGCCGGCTTCACGCTGATCGAATTGCTGGTGGTGATCGCCATCATCGCCATTCTCATCGGCCTGCTGTTGCCGGCCGTGCAGAAGGTACGTGAGGCCGCCGCCCGCACCCAGTGCCAGAACAACATGAGGCAATTCGCCATTGCCCTTCATGCCCACCACGACACCTATCAGAAACTCCCCGCCGGAACCTCGCCTACGCGCAGCGGTGGTGCCTGGGGATTCTCCTGGCAGGTTTACGTGATGCCGTTCATGGAGCAGCAGAACGCCTACAATCTCTTCAACCTCAACAACAGCGTCTGGAACGACGGCAACAACAGTAATGTCCTCAATCAGTTCACTCCGTCGGTCCTGTATTGTCCTTCCAGTCCGCTCACGAAATTGACGGCTGCCGGCAACATGGCAGCGGGTAATAGCCAGTATGCCACCACGAACTACGTGGGCATCGCGGGAGCCGCCAACGATATCGCCGGTCGTATCTGGAATGGCAACGCGGGTATTGTCAGCGGCGGCGGCATCCTGTTCCCAAATAGCCAGGTCCGTCTCACCGACATCAGCGATGGCACCACCAATACCATCATGATTGGCGAACATGGAAACTATATCGTGGCCACCGATGGCAGCAAGAACGACTGGCGCGCTTCTCTGCCGCATTCTGCCTGGATGGGATTCGATCAAGGGGGAACCCCAAGTGGTGGAACGAACGCCGGAGACAATCGGGCCTTCAATACCACGACCGTTCGCTACGCTTTGAACCAAACAACAGGCTGGACTCCGGGGGGAGACTGCGGCAATCAGGGAGTTTGCTGGAACGAGGGCAATAATATCCCCATCAATTCGGCCCACACGAATGGTGCCATTTTCGCGATGGGAGATGCCTCCGTTCGCTTCATACCGAGTTCCATCTCGCTGCAACTTCTACAGTTAATGGCCACGCGCGATGATGGTCAAGTTATCACACTCCCTTGATTCGTGAAGATGGCCTCGCGGCTTCGGAATTTCTCGGGCTGGCCTGAAACGCCAGCCCGAGAAGGTTCGCTCTCAATCCGTACCTCGATTTTTTCTTTCTTGTTCCCCATCCTTAGAGGAGACGAATCGCCATGAAAGTGTTTGCCCGAACCGTATTGTGTACCGTCCTGTTGACGGTGGTGGCCGGGGTGTTCGGTTGTAAGCCGAGTGCCGCCCCCTCTCCTCCTCCAGAGGAGGCGATAAAGGGCATGGAGAAGTTCACGAAACCCGCACCAAGACAATAGAATTCGCCATTCTTCCGCGAGATGCGGCCGGCACCATGCGCAAGTATGTCCTTCAATCGATTGTCGGTGGAAGCTGTCTGCTGCTTCTCGCGGGGGTTGGCTATTTTGCCCTTTATCCCCACTGGCTGGCGTATCGGCATACGACTCAGGCTCAGCAAGCGCTGGATCGATACGATCTCGCTCAGGCTCAGGTACATTTGGAACGTGTTCTCCAGCTTCAGCCTTCCAACGCGGAGATGCGCTTTTTGATGGCGCGCACCTGCCGGCGAGCGGCAAATTACCCTACCGCGAACCATCACCTGAGCGAGGCGCGACGCCTGGGTTGGGTCGAGGATATGCTGGAACTGGAAGAGCATCTGAGCGACGCTCAGCGGCAAGGGCCGAGTGGTCCGAACGAAAAGGTGTTGCAAGCGCTGGTTCGTGCCCGCCATCCGGAAGATCGCGCCATTCTGGAAGCCCTCTATAAGGGATACCGCAATGCTCTTTATCTGAACGAGGCAACCACCTGGCTGACGGTCTGGATCGAGCGCTACCCCAACGACTGGCTACCCTATCTCTGGCGCGGCGACCTTTTGCAGAGCTTCCGCCATTTCGACAAAGCGCGAGCCGACTACCAGCGCCTGCTGGAATTGAAAGCGGACTGTAGTGAGGCGCACCTGCATCTGGGACAGATTGCGCTGGCCAATGCGGAGGAATCCGAGACGGCCCTGCATCACTTCCGGACGTACCTCGGCAGCCATCCTGGAGATGCGGAAGCGTTGCTTGGAATCGCTCAATGTCAGACGAACCTCCACCATCCCGAGGCTGCCATCGCCACCCTTCGGGAACTGCTTGTCCAGCATCCCGAGCATGCGGCCGGAATGCGTTTGTTGGCTATGCGGGAGATGGAGCAGGGACGAACGGAAGAGGCCGTTTCCTGGCTGCGTCGGGCCATCGCCCTGGTGCCCAACGATCAAGATACGCTGTACCAGCTCACGCTCGCCCTTCATCGCCTGGGGCAAGATCAGGAAGCCGAGCGGTATCAGAGCCGGTTCAAGGAACTCGATGAGACCTCGCGCGCTGCCAAGGCGACGCTCGACAAGATCCTTGCCCAGCCACACAATGCGTCGCTACGCTGTGACATGGGGAAGCTACTGTTGCGAATCGATAAGACACAGCAAGCCGAACGCTGGTTTCTCAGCGCCCTGCACGAGGATCCGGAACATCGACCGACCCATCAGGCGCTCGCGGAGTATTACGAGAAGAAAAGCAATCCTCCCGCACGAGAGCGAGCGGAGTTTCACCGCCGCAAGGCAGGTTAGGGGCTTGCGGACAATCCCCTTGCTTGCCAGCCCGCGGCGCCAGCAAGGGAACCCTTGCTGGTGCCGCGGGCTGGCAAAATTTTGTCGATTCCTATTTTCCTCATGGATTCTCTTCGTGAACGTGCGCGGCAGACGGACTCGGATTGTCCTGATTCTCTTCCTTTTGCTTCCTATTGGTTTCGGCATCGTTCAGGTTGGACGATACCTACAGGCTCTTCACGATTTCCACCAGGCACAGCACGCTTTGGAACAACGAGATTTTGCTCAGGCGCAGGCTCGGTTGGCTCGCTGTCTGGAATTTTGGCCCAGCGACACGGAAACCTGTTTCCTGGCCGCCCAGACCGCGCGGCGGCGCGGTGCCGGAGAAGAGGCGGCGCATCTCTTACGTCGCTATCGGGAACTCGGCGGTGTTCCCGAAGCGCTGGATGTGGAGCTTCGACTCCTGCGTTTACAGAGCGGCGATCTCCGCGAATCGTCTCGTTACCTTTCCTATTGCACGGACCATCCCGATAGCCCGCAGAGCGGGTTTCTTCTGGAGGCGCTAATCCAAGGCGGTATCCGGGTCGGCGACCTGCCGCTGGCGAACACGGCAACCGAACTCTGGTTGAAGCACTTCCAAAACACGCCGGATCAGATCCAGGGTTGGGTCTGGCGGGGCGATTGTGCCCGACGGCGGGGAGACATGGAGGAAACGCAATCGGCTTACCGCCGGGCATTGGAACTCGATGAGAACCAGGAACAGGCCCGCTTGGGGTTGGCAGAATCCCTTATTCGCCAGGCGCCGCAAGAGGCTTTACGACATCTTGAGCGACTCCATCAGCGGCAGCCAAACGATCGGGCCATCCGCTTGCACCTGGCCCGCTGCCGGCGCTGCCTGGGCGAACTGGATGAGGCGATTCGTCTCCTGGATGGATTGCTCCAGGAGATGCCGGACGATGTCCCGGCCCTGCTCGAACGGGGCCGCGTTGCCCTCGACCTGGGACAGGAAGAACAGGCGGAACGCCTCTTTCGTCAGGCTCAAACGCTGGCACCGGACCAGCGCGATCCCACTCTCATGCTGGCTCGCTGTTTGCGCCTCCGCAACAAAAACACCGAAGCAAAACAACTAGAGGTCCGACTTGAGGAGATCAATGCGCGATTGAAGCGAAACACGGAGAGACTGCTTCGGGAAGGACGACTACCATCCCCACAGAAAATAGAGAGCGGCCTTCCGATTGAGTAAGTATGTGTAGGGTGTGCCGAGAGCTTCTGCGAGGCTCGCCAGCGGGGGCGTGGTGAGCCTCGCAGAAGCTCTCAGCACACCCTACGAAATACGACCGACGCAAGAACGGGAATGCATCCTGGACAGCGTCTCGTTTTCACAAGCAACGAAGAGCAAGGAATTCATGACACCTCCTGAGACCAATTCGACGCAAGGGAATCGTTCACGCGCCAGATGGACGAGTCTTGTTCTCCCGATAAGTGTCGGTCTGAGCCTGCTTACGCTCCTCGCTCTCGTCTGGATAACCTGGGGAAAACAACAGGGCAACTCACCATCTCCTCAGGAAGATGGGTTTGAGGAAGCTTCCTCGGAGTCGTCGTTGTTTTGCGATGTGACGGACGAATCGGGAGTGAACTTTACCTATCGCAACGGAGAAGAGGCGAACCATTACACCATCCTGGAGTCGCTGGGAGGCGGTGTGGCTTTGCTCGATTATGATGGCGATGGTCGGCTGGACATCTTCCTCACCGGCGGCGGTCATTTCGGCGGGACCGACGGCAAGCAAATCCTGGGCTATCCCTCGCGGCTGTATCGAAACCTCGGTAATTGGAAATTTCAGGATGTGACCCACGAAATTGGACTGGCCGTACTCGATTTCTACACGCATGGCGCAGCCGTGGAGGACTACGATCGGGATGGCTGGCCGGATTTGCTGGTGACAGGTTATGGCCGACTCGCGCTGTTTCACAACGAGAGTGATGGACGGGGCGGCCGGCATTTCGTGGAAGTCACCCGGAAGGCTGGTCTACGCAAGCTGACCTGGCCGACCAGCGCCGCCTGGGGCGACCTCATGGGGAACGGCTTCGCCGACCTCTACATCTGTCAATACGTCGACTGGTCTATGGCCAATCATCACCCTTGCACGACCAGCACCTCGGGCGCGGCGCACGATGTCTGTCCGCCTCAGCAGTTTCAGCCGTTACCCCATGCGCTTTATCGCAACAATGGTGACGGAACCTTCCGAGAGGTAACAGGGGAAAGCAAGCTCAGGCACGATGGCAAGGGATTAGGCGTCCTCCTCACCGATCTCAACGATGATGGCCGCCCCGATCTCTACGTCGCCAATGACGCGACGGACAATTTTCTCTATCTCAATCGCGGTGCGGGCCAATTCGAGGAAAAGGGACTTCGCGCCGGCGTCGCGGTCGATGAGCATGGCGTTTACAATGGCAGCATGGGCGTCGATGCCGCCGACTACGATGGCAGTGGTCGGCCTTCCCTTTGGGTCACCAATTTCCAGGGCGAATGGCACGCCCTCTATCGGAATCTGGGAGAAGAACAGTTTCATCATCATTCGCAGGCTGCGGGCATTGGCGCGCTGGGGCAGCAGTTCGTCGGCTTCGGGACCGCCTTTGTCGATGTCGATAACGATGGCTGGGAAGATCTCTTCATCGCCAATGGCCACGTACTGCGTCATCCCGCAGGCGCCTCGGCACGGCAACGGCCTGTGCTGATGCAAAATGTGGAGCGGCAGGGGCGTCGGTTTTTCAAGGACTCTCCTTCTCTGGGTGGTCCCTACTTCCGCACTTCCGTCATGGGGCGAGGCGTCGCCGTCGGCGATCTGGATGACGATGGTTGGCCGGACTTGATCGTCAGCCACGCGAATGCTCCGGTTTCCCTGTTGCGCAACGAGGGAGGCCGCAAGGAAGCCAATAGCCACTGGCTCGGCATCCGGTTGATCGGTCGGAATCGGCGTCCGGTCGCCGGAGCTACCGTGACTCTGGAAGTGGGGAACCGGCGGTTGACGCGCTTTGTCAAGGGTGGGGGGAGTTATCTCTCCTCAAGTGATCGCCGCTTGCTCTTTGGGCTGGGATCATCACTTGAAGTTGGGACGCTCCGCGTGCGCTGGCCCTGGGGGAGTACCGAACGCTGGAAAGGGTTGAAGCCGGATCAATACTGGGAGATCCGCGAAGGCGAAAAGCTTCCCCAGCGGTTTTCGTCTGGGAAAGGGGAATGAAGAACGGAAAGTCATTTCGACGGCCGGCCACGGATTGGCGCGGATGGGATCGATGAGAGTCGGTACAATAAGAGCCGAGATGTTTTCCGTTCCCCGTCACTCCGGGCGGAGTGCGAGTTCATGGCCGAATCTCTGCAACCCGAACGCTGTGCCCGTCTGCTCAAGGCCCTGGCCGACCCGGAGCGACTGCGCATCATCGATTGTCTGCGTCAGGGACCGCGCAACGTCAGCGACATCGCCGCTCTGCTCGGCGTCGAAATCGTCAACATTTCGCACCATCTCGGCGTTCTGCGCAACGCGGGACTCGTGTTGGATGAGAAGCAAGGACGATTTGTCGTCTATCGACTGCACCCCGACATTTTCCAATCCGGCGAGCATCTCAACTTGGGCTGCTGCCGTCTCGAAATCCCCAAGGAAGGCAGTTGAATTTCGCCAGCCCGCAGCGCCGGCAAGCGAACCCTTGCCGGCGCTGCGGGCTGGCGAAATTCAACCACCCATCACGTTGTATCCGCAATCGACATAGAGAACGTGTCCGCTGATCGCGGAGGCTAGCGGGCTGCACAGGAAGACCGTGGCGTTGGCCACTTCTTCCGGCTTGATGCCGCGCGGCAGCGGCGAACGCTCGGCAGCATAGGAAATCATCTTGTCCATGTCGCCGATGGAGCGCGCGGCGCGCGAGGCGTAGGGGCCGGCCGAGATGGTGTTGACGCGGATGTTTTTGCTGCCGACGTTATGGGCGAGTTGCTTGGTATCTATTTGCAGCGCCGCCTTGGCCGTGGACATACCACCGCCATAGTGCGGCACCACGCGATCGCCGCCCAGATACGTCAGGCTCACCACACTGCCGCCATCGGGACGGTTCTCCATGAGCGGCAATCCCGCGCGCAACAGAGCCGTCAGCGAATACGCGCTAATGCTCAGCGCGGTAAGATACGCCGCGCGACTCGTGTTCAGAGCCAGGTTCTTGATTTCGGGGCTGAAGGCGATGCTGTGAATGAGAATATCGATCGCGCCATGCGACTCCTTCGTTCCCTTCATCAGTCCTTCGATGGAGTAATCGCCGTATTGATCCTCGACGCGCTTGAAGCGCCGATCCGACCGCGTTGCTTCGGGAACGTCCGCCATCGTGTCGTAGCTGACATCGCAGGGCAGCACTTTCTCCACGGTCAGATTGCCGGTCCCGTAGGGGAGGGCACGGCTCCTGATGTCGTCGGGGGCGTCGCCGGTGAGGAAACCCTCGACGATGCGAATCATGCGCGGATGCACGGCGAACACCAAACGCGCGCCGGCCGCTTGCAACGCCTTGGCGATAAACCAGGCGAAACTGTCGTTGTCACCCACGCCGGTGACGAGGGCCACTTTACCGCTTAAATCGATGGGAATCATACCTTTTTCCGCGTTCCAATCCTTGTTTATCAATTCGCCGTCGCCACGAATGCCGTAAGGTCTAGCAGATTGGGGGGATTTGGACAAGACGAAACAAACCAGCCCGCAGCGCCAGCAAGGGTTCTCTTGCTGGCGCTGCGGGCTGGTAAAGATACCCTTGCTGACGCTGCGGGCTGGTAATTTATCCGCCTTTGCCGCGATGGTTGACCCACGGGAAGGGCGTGACGACCTCGACTGGCTTGGTCGAAATCTTCTCGTTGAGGATGCCCTCGAAAATGGTGGCATACAGCTTCTCGATCTTGTTCATCGAATGTGCGGCCATGAGCATATGCACACGTCCTTGATTGCCGAGTACCCATCGCCCGCCGCGACGATCCAGCATGGGACGAGCGCCGGCCGCCTTGCCTTCGGCCGTTTGCAAAGCGCGGGCCGCCCGAATGGTTACATCCGGTCCATCGACCGGCGGTACCGTCAGCTTGGGAGCCAACGGCCGGCCGCTTGGATCGCGATAGGTCAACGCGCCGGTGGCATCTTCCACCGCCGGCGGATCGAACGTGACCGGCTCGACCGTCAGGCCATGCTCGGCCTTCAGTCGTTCGGCGTGCGCCTTACGGAAGAACGCCTTGAACTTGGCGCCGTCGCCCTTGGCTTCGTCCATCGCCTTTTTGGTGTTTTCGACGACCCATTTCGACTCGCGCAGCAACGTGGCGGCGTTAACTGGCCCGGCGATGACGTGCAAGACGCGGCCATCGGGGGCGCAGAAATAACTGGCGACATTGCCGCCTTGCTTTTGTTTGCCGACGATGCGGAAGGTAGCGACTTTCTGGAAGGAGGACACGAAGTATTCGTTGAGGTACTTGCCGACTTCGGGATTGGCCAGGGCGTTCACACGGAGCGCCTCAGCGTTGTTTCAGGTGAAGCGCGGGTCTTCAAAGTTGCCCGATACGTGCAGCACGAAGACGAGTTTCTGCTCTTTCTTGGCGATCTTGGCCGCCTGGCTGGGTGTATCGACAAAATCGACCTGCGTGCCGTGCGAGCCGCAAGTGGCTGCGGTTTTGTCGGTGATGACCGACTGGACGGTTTTAATGGGCTTGACCGGTCGAACGACGGGTCCAGGTACGCTGGGTTTGCCGTCCAACTCGGAGCCGTGGACCAGTGCCAGACCCACAAGCGGGGCCAGACAGAGTCCGGTAATGCGGAACAGAAGACGACGCATAACGCTTACCTCCTCCTCGGAGCTTGCCAACCTCCCCGAAATCAACCCAGCGAGGCCGGACGCACTCTCGCCATTATCTACCATGTAAGACGTTGGGCGAAGGCAAAAGTTTGCTCACGCGGAAGGTTGTTACAATTCGCGCCCCATTACTCGGATCAGCCGTTTTCGCCGGGGTGAACCCATTCCGTTGAACCATCGGCCCAATTTTCTTTCTTCCAGATGGGCACCAATTCCTTCAAACGATCGATGGCGTGACGACACGCCTCGAATGCCTCGACGCGGTGCGGACAACTCACGGCCACGGCCACGCTTACATCGCCAACCTCAAGATGCCCCAGACGATGTACCATCCCCATGTCGCCGATGGGCCAGCGCTGCCGTGTGTCCGCTTCAATCTCGGCCATCTTCTTCTCGGCCATGCCTGGATACGCTTCATAATCCAGTGCGACGGTGACACGCTCGCCGGTCAAATCGCGCACGGTGCCGAGAAATAGAACGACGCCGCCGCAGTTGGGTCGTCGCACCTGCTCGGTCAGGGCGTGATAATCGATGGCATCGTGAGTTAGTTGAATCATGGCAGGAAATCCGGTTGTTGGCCGCGAATGTCTGGCGGTTTATCGTGCAACTATTGTAGCAGCAAGAAGCCGCCGACCGGGTTCTCCTTCATAGAATGGTCGCTAGTTTGCTGACATTGTCGGTTGCGGAGAACCATCATGTTGCGCTGCGTGCATGCGTTGGGTGTCATCTTGTGCCTTGTCTCCGTCGCTGTTGGCGAGGCGCCGCGCATCCATGATGTCACGGTGGACGACTACTTCACGCTGGCAACCGTCACCCAGGTGACACTATCGCCCGACGGTAAACACGTCGCCTACCTGGAGGCTCGTTGGCAGAAGGCGACCAACGATCGCCGAGCCGACCTGTGCGTGATCGACACGGCATCCGGGAAAACGCAGCGCTTGACCGACACGCATCCCGGCTATCGGGGGCTGCGCTGGGGCGCGGATAACCAAACTCTGTATTGCCTCGGCAATCATCGGCGTGAGGGCGATAAGACGCCGCCCTACAACGGCACGGCCCAGGTATGGAAGCTCCCTCGCACGGGCGGCCAACCGGTGGCCGTGACGCTCGTCGAAGGCGGCATCGACGCCTTCGATCTCAGCGCCGATGGGCGAACGCTTTTCTACAGCGTCAAAGCGAAAGCCGCGGATCGCGATGCCTTCACGCATTTACGCGAGAAATACAAAACCCTGGAATACGGCCACGGCTCGCGGCGTGTCTCGCAGTTATGGAAACTCGACCTGGAAACGGGACAAGCGACGAAACTACTCGACGCCAGGCGTTTCATCCACGAATTTTCCGTCACTCGCGACGGCAAGCGCGTCGCCCTCATCACCACGCCCGACGACAAGGTCATCACCTTCGAGGGCCGCTCACGCATCGACATCCTTGAGGTGGAAGGCGGCAAGGTCCACACGCTGCCCGACAAACTCTGGCGGGCCGATGCGCCGTCGCCTTACGCCTGGCTGGACAACCTAGCCTGGTCGCCCGACGGCAAACGATTGGCATTCAACGCCGTCTTCGACGCCTACCCCGCTGAGATTATCGTTACCGAGTGGCGGGAAAATGAACCGATTTCCACCCGGCTGCCGCGCGGCGGACGGTCGGTGCATGGTTACGGCTCGCCGCTGCAATGGCGGACGCCGACGCGATTATGCTGGCTGATCGAAGAGAAAGCGCACGTTTCTCTCGCCGAGTATTCGTTGGACGCGAACAAGCCACTCGCTTGCGCGGGCAAGGAATCCGTCGTCTCCGCGTTCAGCTGCGATGCCGCCGGCGTTCGCCGAGTGGTGCTGAGGGGCGATGCCACGCATTTCCCCGAACTCTTTCTGCTCGAAGGCGGCGGAGAGCCGCGCAAGCTGACAGACCTTAATCCGCAAACGGTTGCCTGGAAACTCCCCACGGTTTCTGTTGTGTCCTGGAAGGGGGCCAACGGCGATACGGTTGAGGGTGTGCTGGAATTGCCGTCGGACTACAAACCGGGGCAGAAACTGCCGCTGGTCGTCGGCATCCACGGCGGCCCGACTTCGGCCGTCTATGCCAATCGCGCGTTTGAGATTTGGGCAGGACGCGCGTACCTGCCTGCGCACGGCTATGCGCTGCTGCTGCCCAATTATCGCGGCTCGACCGGCTACGGCGACAAGTTCGTCACCGATCTCGTCGGCAAGGAAAACGATCTCGACGTGCGCGACATCCTTCAAGGGGTAGAGGCATTGATCGAGAAGGGCATCGCCGATCCTGAGCGCCTCGGCGTGTTGGGTTGGAGCAACGGCGGCTATTTGACCAATTGCATTCTCGCCAAAACGATGCGCTTCAAGGCCGCCAGCAGCGGGGCAGGTATCGTCGATGTCGTCCTCGAATGGGGCACCAATGATGAGCCGGCCTATCCCACGGTGTTCAAGCGCGGTTTCCCGTGGCAGAAGCCGGAAGATTATCGCAAGACCTCGCCGGCTTATGCGCTCGATCGCATACACACGCCGACCTTGATCCACGTCGGCGGCAGCGACGAGCGTTGTCCGCCGGGCCATAGCCGTATGCTCTACCGGGCGCTCAAGGAATACCTCAAGGTGCCGACGGAGTTGATCGTTTATCCCGGTGAGCCACACGGCTTGGCGAAATATACCAACCGCAAGGCGAAAATGGCGTGGGATCTCGCCTGGTTCGATCGTTACATCCTTGGCAAACGCGAAGAGGAAAGACAGCGTTAACCGCGTACTTGTGGCGCATTTTTTGCTGACTCGTAGGGATGGATAACTACCCTGGAGGCTTCAAGCAACTGTCATCGGGTCGTGTGACCCGGCAGTCTCATCGTAAAGGAGTTAGACGTGAAAGTGCGCACAGGTCTAGTCGTGGCGTTGATTTTCGGCATGGTCGTGGGCGCCTTCCTGGTGGGAAGTTACGCTCCACCCGCGTTCAGTAGGGCCGACGCCGACCGAGGAGCCGGGGGATCTCCTCATTACAACGTGGTGGAAACGGAGGGACACAATCTAATCGTCACAGACAATCAGAAGGACAAACTCTATTTCTACACCATCGACAAGGACAAGGAGATTGGCACGGAATTGCGACTGCGCGGTACGGTTGACCTCACGCAGGTCGGTAAGCCGGTGATTACACCGAAGCACAACAGGGCAGAGAAGTAAGGCTTGGGTTCGTCGCCCTTCGGAGGTGACTGTCATGAAACGCATCATCGCAATGGCTGCTGGGCTAGTGCTGACATTCGCGCTTACCTCAAGCGCGAACGCTCAGTATTGGGGCGGCCGGTATTACAACCCCTGGACCGGCGCGGGCGCGTATGGCGGCGGGGTCTACAATCCGTGGACCGGCGGTGCCTATTACGGTAGCCGAGGGTATAACGCCTATACGGGCCGCTATTATGGTGGCGGAGCCTTCATCAATCCCTATACGGGCACCTGGGGTTACTCCCGTGGTTACTACAACCCGTGGACGGGACGTTATGGTTACCGCTATCGCTATCGGTAACGGGTCGCCAGATCCTCAGGCGAACGGCCGGCGTCAGCCGGCTGGTAAGGCATGTCTTATCAGCCGGCTAACGCCGGCCGTTCGCCTCAAAATGGTTAGGAATGCTTGCGGCGTGGTCTGCTCTCCGCTGCCGCCGTCCAGGGATCTTCCGGCCAGGCGTGTTTCGGATAGCGGGCGCGTAATTCTTTGCGCACTTGCGGATACGTATTGGCCCAGAAACTGGCGAGATCATCGGTAACTTGCTGCGGTCGATAATTTGGCGCGAGCAGATGCAACAGGACGGGCACGCGGCCACCAGCGAGGCGCGGCGTCTCGGCCAAGCCGAACACCTCCTGAATGCGCACCGCCAGAATCGGCGGACGCCCTAACTCATAACGGAGCGTGATGTGGCTGCTGGAGGGCACCGCCAGGCGTTCCGGTGCTTCGCGTTCCACCGTTTGCCGCTGCGTGTGCGTCAAGCGATTCTGGAAGGCTTGCAGCCAGTCGGCCTTGCGCAGATCGGCGAACGAACGGCAACCGTGGCAGAGCCAGAATAATAGTTCCTGCAACTCCGTATCATCCAACGCCGGCAATTGCAGTTCGGGCATCCACGCACGCAGACAGCGAACGCGCGTGCGGTACAGTCCGGCGGGCGAATCGTCCGCCGGGGTCACTTGCTGTAGATGCTCCACGGCCGCCGCAGCCAGCACGCGAGCGGTTTCCTCGTTATTGGGCAGAGCCGCGTCGGTTTCCTCGATCACCAGGTCCGCGAAGCGTGTGCGCCGCTTCGCGGACACGCGCTCCGTCTCCGCATTGAACTCCACGTCCACCGAAGTACACACTTGCTCGGCGGCCAGCCAATCGCGTTCGATGGCGGACGCTTGCCGCACCAATATCTCCTTCTGGCCGGCATCCACATCAATGCACAGAAAGAATTCCGCATCGAGAACTCCGCTGTTCGGCGTCAGATGCACGCCGCGACCGCCGACCATCACCCCGCGTCGTCCGCCTGCCTCGCGTCGTCGAGCCACGCGATCGGGGAACGCCGCCAGCAGCGAACGCAGCACGACCTCGTCATCCGAAACGGGAATCCTCGCATGGTCGCCGCGCGCGCGCCGCAGCGAACACAGCAATTGATCGCGGGCACGCAGGACGAAACGAGCCGAGGCTCGATTCAGCGTCCCCAGCGCCGACGAAGTGCGGCCGGTGCGTTCGTATTCCTCCAGCGCCTCGATGCGATCAAGTACATCGGATGGGGTGGCATGACGAGGGCCGGCGGGCGCAGGTTGATCGAGAGAGCGAGCAAAGGGATCGCGTTCGGACAAAAGTGCAGCGGCCAGCGCGACGCGCTCTACCTGGCCAAAACGCTGGCCTTCGATCAACAAACGGCCCAGGCGTGGATGCACCGGCAACCGGGCCATAGCGCGGCCCTGTTCCGTCACACCGCGTTCATTGATCGCGCCGAGACGACGCAGCAGGGCGAGAGCTTGCGTGACCGTCACCTCTTTCGGCGGTTCCAGCCAGGGGAAGTGCAGCACGTCCATCTCGCCCAGACACAACAACTGCAACACGGCTCCGGCAAGATCGACGCGGCGAATCTCCGGCTCCGTTTGTTCGGGCCGAGCGCGATGAGCGCCCGCACTCCATAGCCGCACACAGACGCCCGGCTGGGTGCGTCCCGCGCGGCCAGCGCGTTGATCGGCGGAGGCACGCGAGATCGGCGTCAATTGCAAGCGATCCAATCCGACATGGGGATCGAAAACGAGCATTCGCGCCAGCCCAGAATCGACGACGGCGGTAACACCCTCGACCGTGACCGACGTTTCCGCGACGTTCGTCGCCAGGACGATCTTGCGGCGAGATTGTGGCAACAGCGCCGCGTCCTGCTGCTCGGCCGGCAAATCGCCGTGAAGGGGCAAAACCGCCAGATTGCGCTCCGTGGCGAGCGCTTCGAGATGTCGCGCCGTTTGCCGAATTTCATACATACCAGGCAGGAATACGAGCAAATCGCCTGTTGTGCGTTCGAGTGTGTTTTCCACCGCTCGCGCCACGGCGAGCGGCCATGATTGCTGCCCTGATCGCGGCTCATGAACAATGTCCACCGGATAAAGCCGGCCTTCGCTGGCGATGATCGGACAGTCGCCGAGATACGCCGACACGGATTCGACCGCCAGCGTCGCCGACATGACGACGATGCGCAACTCCGGCCGCACCGTTTGCTGCACGAGACGAACCATGCCCAGAGCAAGATCGCTTTCCAGTCCGCGTTCGTGAAACTCGTCGAAGAGAACCGCGTAGGTCGATTCAAGAAAGGGATCATCGTGCAGCAGACGGATAAGGATGCCCGGCGTGACGACGAGGATGCGCGTATGCGGGCCGCACTGACGATCGAAACGCACTTGATAGCCAATCTCATCGCCGAGTCGCCCACCGCGTTCGTCCGCCATGCGTCGAGCAGCGGCGCGAGCGGCGAGACGGCGCGGTTCCAGCATGAGAATGCGTCCTCGTGGCGTCCCTCCCGCATCGAGGATGGCCGGTGGTACGCGTGTCGTCTTGCCCGCGCCGGTCGGCGCACGCAGCACGACGCTCGCCTGCTGCCGCAGCGCGGCCAGCAAGTCGGGGAGGATCGGATCAATCGGCAGCGGCACGCGCGTCAAGATGAGCCTCCACGGGGCGTAGTCACAAACTGATCACGGGAGAGCGGTTTCGCTGGTGCTTGTTGTAGGAGAGCGGCACCGCGAAGTAGGTAGGTCCAGCTTGCCGAGTTGGACTTGTTGTATCCATGGCAGACTCCTGCGATCTGGGACACCATAGGTCCGGCTCGGCAAGCCGGACCTACAACGAAACGTGGACAATCTCCTACAACGCTACGGTAGCCGGAAGATCGCGGGAGAGATATACTGGAGCGGCAAGGAAGCCGTCCGCGACGGCATCACCCCAGCGAGAAATACCGTGATCTATCCCAAGATGGTTCGCATTCGCCAAACCTTCGACAGACCCAAGGTAGCCGACATCGCCACGGCCGTCACGTCGGCGCTGGAACCACTCAATTTGAGTCAGCGCATCAAGCCAGGCCAGAGCGTCGCGCTGACGGCCGGCAGTCGCGGCATCGCCAACATTCCACTCGTATTACGCAGCACTGCCGCGTTCCTCAAGAAACTGGGTGCCAAACCGTTCCTCATTCCCGCGATGGGCAGCCACGGCGGCGGCACCGCCGAAGGACAACGGCACATTATCGAAAGCTACGGCATTACCGAAGAGTTCGTCGGTGTGCCCATTCGTGCCTCGATGGACACGGTTCAGATGGGTGTCACGGCCGAGGGGTTCCCGGTTCTACTTGATCGCATCGCTTCCGAGGCGGATCACATTGGCGTCGTCGGCCGCGTCAAGCCGCACACCGGCTATCACGGACCTCTCGAAAGCGGCCTGATGAAGATGATGATGATCGGTCTGGGCAAGCACGCCGGCGCGCTCGCTTGTCATCGTATTCTGCTCGATTATCCCTACGATCAGGTCGTCCGTTCAATCGGTCGGACGTTGCTGGCTGCCGCGCCAATCGCCTTCGGCCTCGCCTTGGTCGAGAACGCCTACGATGAAACCGCGATCATCGAAGGTGTCGCCCCGGATGCGTTCGAGAAGCGCGAGGAACAATTGCTCGCCGAGGCGCGCCGGCTGCTTGCTCGGTTGCCGTTGCGGAAGGCCGACTTACTTATCGTCGATGAGATCGGCAAGAACATCAGCGGCTCCGGCATGGATACCAACGTCGTCGGCCGTAAACGCGCGTTCCGCACTCAAGCGGCGCTCGAAGGGATTCCGATCATGCGGCTGATTTACGTGCGCGGTCTGACCGAGAAGACGCACGGCAATGCGACCGGCATCGGCCTGGCCGACTTCACTTCCACGCGCCTCGTGCAGCAGATGGATTATCGGGCCACGACCATCAACTGTCTGACGGCCGGCTATCCCGAAGGAGCGTTCGTGCCGGTGCATTTCGGCACGGATCGCGAAGTGATTGACGCCGCTCTCGCCATCATCGGCACACGCGCACCGGAACAGGCTCGCATCCTGCGCATCCATAACACGATGCACCTCGACGAACTGGACGTGTCCGAACCGTGCTTGATGGAGCCGGAACGTCAAAGCGAATTCGCCGCAGTCGGCCGGCTCAGGCCGTTCGAGTTTGACACCACAGGCAATCTGCCGTCGTTGTGAGCGAACCGGGCCATTGAGTTGAGTTGGGGGCGATTTTTTTCTTTGGTAAAAATTCACACTCCCGCGTTTTGGCGAGCCTCCCGCGTTTTGGCGAGCCTCCCGCGTTTTGGCGAGCCTCCCGTGTTTTGGCGAGCCTCCCGCGTAAGCGGGGGGAGTTGCATCCTCCCCCCGCTTACGCGGGAGGCTCGCCGTTTTGTTAGGGCCGCTAAAGGATGAACAAGGAAACGACATGGAACAGGTTCCGGACATGGCGACGCAGGGAGTTAAGGCGTCTACCTCTCTCCTTCCTCTTTCCTCCTTCCGCGCGTGGTGCTACCTCGTCTGGCTGAGTGTGCAGCGCCAGGCGCGCGTGCGACAGATGGTGTGGATCGCCCTGGGGCTGTTAGTGTTCGCGGTGCTGCTGGTCGCGATCAATACCTCGGCGGGATCCTGGAGTATGCGGCACTGGCGTTGGCCGTTTCGCCACGGACCTACCTTCTTGCAATGGGCGGACGAAATTCAAATTCTGACGGCGGCGCTGGATCCATCGGCAGGTGGTCAGGGAGTGCAAGCAGCGCTGGCGGCATCTGTGCGCGGCATCGTCGATCAATCGGGCTTCCTGATTTTCTCGCGCTGGGTCGTATTCTCCATCTTCCTGAGCTTTCTGTTGCCGCTGTGGAGTCTGAGTTTCGCCACGGAAGCGCTGGGCGGCGAGCGCGAAAGCAACAGTTTGATCTGGCTGTTGAGCCGGCCCCTGCCGCGACCGGCGATCTATCTGGCGAAGTTCATCGCCCTGCTGCCGTGGAGTTTCGGACTGAATCTTGGCGGTTTCGGCTTGATCTGCCTGGTCGCGGGTCCGCCTGGAGCGATGGCCTTCCGACTCTTCTGGCCGGCGGTATTGTGGGCGACGTTGGCGTTTTCGGCGCTATTCTATTTGATGGGTGCCTTCTTCCGCCGACCTGCGGTGGTGGCCATCGTCTATGCCTTTTTTTTGGAAGTGATTTTCGGCAATATGCCGGGATATTTAAAACGTATCAGCATCGGCTTCTATACGCGCTGTATGATGTTTGAGGCGGCCCAGGAGTTCGGTGTGCAACCAGAGCGTCCCGACATCTTCTTGCCGGTGGATGGCAGCACGGCCCTCCTGGTGTTGATTGGTCTGACGATCGCGCTGCTTGGCATCGGCATGGCGGTCTTTTCGCGGTCGCAGTATCAGGAGATTGTCTGACGTTTCGCCGCTTGCGGCTTAGCGCGAACCCGGTGAAGAATCATGCACCAACCTCCCCCCAGCCAAGAAGCGAGCGAATCGCCGCGCCACGGTTTCCAGGGCGATCGCGGCGCACCACCGCCGCCGCGCTCCGGTCCCTCGACGTTGACCATTGCCTTTAGCCGCGAGGCCGGCGCGCGCGGCGGCACCATCGCGCGGCGCGTCGGCCGCAAGCTCGGCTGGCAGGTCTACGATCAGGAATTGCTCGAATACATGGCCCAGGATGCGGTCGCCAGTCAGGGCGTGTTGGACGATCCGACAACGCCTGTCGATTGGGCCGAGGCACGCGTGCGGCAATTGCTCCGCGAGCAGACGATCCACGAGCATCCGTCCATTCTGAACATGGCGCGCGTCGTCCTGGCTCTGGGAGCGCAGGGGCAGGCCGTGCTAATCGGTCGCGGTGCCGGCTGCATCCTACCCCGCGAGACGACGCTGAATGTCCGCATTGTCGCTCCCTTGCACGAACGCATCGCTTACATGGGCCAATGGCTGCGTCTCACGGTCGAGGAGGCGACCGAGCGCGTGCGTTTGCGCGATGAACGGCGTCGGGAGTTTGTGGTCAACAATTTCCATCGCGACCCCGGCGACGTGCATCAATACGATGTGGTACTCAATTCCACCTTGTTCGGCGAAGACGCATGCGCGGAATTGATCGCCCAGGCCGCGCGAGCGCGCACCGCGCAACTACTGCAATCCTAACCGCTTGGCGTTTCGCGCGAAATGCCCAGCGGCACGGCGAAACAAGAACACCTTTTTTCGCATTTTGGGAACCATGTTCGGAACCAGTACGTCCAATCGCTATCGAGCCTTCGACAAGAAGGACAACAAGCGAACATCCTTGACATCCCAAGAGGTTCGGACCAAGCTGGTATTGTCGGCCGGTAGGGCGGGCTGCCCCGCCTACGCGATCCGAACCGGCTCGCCATCATGAAACAGGGGGTATCCATGTCAGCGGGTATGAATCGTCGGCACTTTCTCAAACATGTGGCGGCGGCTTCCGCCATGGCCGTTCCCGGCATGCAATTCTGGCAAGGACTGCAAGCAGCCGCGCCCAAGCTCAAGAAAAACAACAAGAGCTTGATTGTTCTGTGGATGGGCGGCGGGCCTAGCCACATGGATCTGTGGGATCTCAAGCCGGGCGAGCAGACCGGCGGCGAGTTCAAAACCATCAAAACGCCCGCCTCCGGCATCGAGATCAGCGAAATCCTGCCGACCATCGCCAGCCAATTCAAGCATTTGTCCATCGTCCGCTCGCTGGTTACCAACGAGGGCAGCCATGAGCGTGGCACGGTACTGATGAACACCGGTCGGCAGCCTAGCCCGGTCGTGCAGTATCCGGCCATCGGTGCCACGGCCTCGTCGCTGTTGACCGCGAAGGATTTGGCGCTGCCGGGCTTCATCGGCGTCGGCGGCACTGCCCAACGTATCGGGCCGGGCTTCCTTGGCATGAATTACGCTCCCTTCACGGTGCAGAACGCTGGTCAACCGCCGCAGAATATCAAAGCGCCCGGCAGTCTGGGCAACGCCGATGAGACCACGGAGCGCCTGCGCCGTCGGCAGCGTCTGTTCTACACCGTCGAGGACTCGTTCAACCAAAATGCTTTCCCGCATCTGAAGAGTAACAATCCCAACCACGATAAAGCCGAGAAAGAAGAGGCCGCCATGCGCGAGGCGGCCGGCAGCGCCGCCCAATCGCACGCGGCCATCTACAAAAAAGCGTTCGACCTGACCATCTCGCCGCTGCGCACTGTCTTCGAGGTGAACAAGGAGCCGGCCAAGGTCATCGAGGCGTACGGCGGAACACGCAATGGTTTCGGCATGGGCTGCCTACTCGCCCGCAAGTTGGTCGAGCAGGGCGTCACCTGCGTCGAGGTCGATCTGGGTGGCTGGGACAACCACGGCAATATCTTCAACACGCTCAAGAACGGCAACGGTCCCCGATTAGACAAGGGCATGGGCCAGCTGGTCAAGGATCTGGTCGATCGCGGCCGGTGGAAGGACACCGTCGTGGTGTGGATGGGCGAGTTCGGTCGCACACCGCGCATCAATCAGAACACGGGCCGCGATCACTGGGCGCGCTGCTGGTCGGTTGTACTCGGCGGAGGTGCCATTCAGGGCGGCCAACTCTTCGGCGCCACCAGCAAGGACGGCATGGATGTCAAGGGCGACGACCGAGCCAGCATCGGCGATCTATTCGCCACGCTGTTCAAGGGTCTCGGCGTCGATCCCGGTACGAAGGTTCGCGATAATCTCGGCCGACCGCTTGAGATCGCCGACGGCAAGCCCCTCAAGGGACTTGTCTAACCATTCACTCCTTGGACGCCATCACCGCGAGCCGCTCCTTCTTTGGGAGCGGCTCGTTGTGTTTTTTGCTTAAAAAACCGTAATTTTTTGACAAGCTGAGCGCTTTCGACTCATGCTCGCTAACGCGCGCGGCTCGCCGGAGAAAAGCGACCTAACGAAAAAGCAAGGAACATGTGAGCAGATTTGAATGCGTAAAATGCAACACCTGAAGTATCCTTGCACAGGGGGCGAGATGGAAAATCACGCTCTCTTGCTCCGGATGAGAGCCGCGAGAAGCGAGGTGGTTCATTCCAAGTAACTTGAGCAGAAGAAGTTATCGCCAATTCTACATAACAGTGATCCGCGAACTAAAGGATTTGTGGAGGTATCGGCGCGAGACTTGCTATTGGGTAACTTGCCCTTTGCTCGATTGTTGAGGAGTTCTTCATTCCTTACCTATTTTTTCGCTTCGCTCAAGCCGCCCGAATCGCCATCCCCTGTTACCGGCGAGAATCTTCCTGACGTTCACTTGAACGCGAATAGGGATCTGCTTTGACAGAGATCCTCGCCCTACAATCCGTCCGTGTTCTCGCATGCCGTCGTATAAGACATTTTCCCTCTCCCTCCGGGAGAGATGGGTTCGTTCGCCTTTTGTCCTCGTTTCACAGGAGTTATGACGTGCTGAGACAGTCTTCCGGAAAACGGTTCCGTGGCTTCACCCTGATCGAGTTGTTGGTTGTCATTGCCATCATCGCTATCCTCATCGGTTTGCTGCTTCCGGCTGTTCAGAAGGTGCGTGCAGCCGCCGCCCGCGCGCAGTGCAGCAACAACTTCAAGCAACTCGGCCTAGCCACCCAGAATGCCAATGACACCTACAACCAACTGCCCCCTCTCCTCGGAGCCTATCCACAAGGTTCCACGGCGGCAAAATACTCCGTCCACACCTGGCTGCTCCCCTTTATGGAACAGCAAAACGTCCTCACCAACGGGATGTGGACCGCGCCTATCAAAACTTACATGTGTCCCGCCGACGCGACGAATACCACGAGTTCGCCGGGATACACTTCGTATACGGCCAACGGCCTCGTGTTCGGAGGGACCAGCACTACCGCTGCTGGTGTCTATGGCACCACGGCTCCGACGGACGTAGCAAGCAGTTTCACGATGTGTCAGCGCTACCCTGCCTGCGTTCCCGACGGTACCTCGAACACTATTTTTTGGACCGAGACGCTTGGCGTTTGCAGTTCTACCACTTACACTTGGTCGGGTGGTAGTGCTTACTTGGGCAGCTCAAGTACCTTTTTTTATCCAGGCCGTAATCAGAACAACTGTAGCGCAGGATCAGCGAACAGCGCCCATAGCGCCGCCGTTCTGGCGGGATGCGGCGATGGCAGCGTCAGAACGCTTACCACAGGTTTGAGCCAATACACTTACAGCCTCGCCCTGATTCCCAACGATGGTTGGCCCATGGGTTCCGGTTGGTAATTCCTCGGTTAGCCCTTCCAGCCTCTCGATGCTTTAGAGGCAGTAACAAAATGGCGAGCCTCCCGCGTGAGCGGGGGGAGGATACAGTGAACCCTCCCCCCGCTCACGCGGGAGGCTCGCCAAAACGAGAGCGTCTCTCCAGGACTGTTCAGTTTGAA
>Ga0134126_10000357_pt1 | contig 59670 bp, 47 predicted proteins | sample KB31752_FD_96881 | JGI IMG/M metagenome (GOLD analysis project Ga0134126, IMG submission 96881) | Terrestrial soil microbial communities with excess Nitrogen fertilizer from Kellogg Biological Station, Michigan, USA - KB3-175-2 | ecosystem: Environmental > Terrestrial > Soil > Unclassified ...
CTCGACCAGCGCCGATCCGCCGCCGGAAATCAGGAAAAATACGAGCGAGCGATCGTTGCAGCGCGCCAGGCGATCGAGAATCGCGCGGCCGGCGGCGAAGCTGCCTTCGTTCGGCACCGGGTGTCCGCCGATAAAAGAGCGCCAGCCCGGAATTTCTCCCGGAGGCTGGGCCGGAACCACGAGGATGCCCTGCGGGCGAAAATCGGGCGCAAGCGCGGCGGTTAGGCCCTCGGCCATGGCAAATGAGGCCTTGCCGAAAGCGATTCCGAGGATTTCGTCGAAATGGCGCAAATCGAAGGCGGCGCCATTGATAAAAATACGCGAGCCCTGGCGGGCAAGCTTGCGTTCGATCGTGGCCGGGATGCGGATCGCGGCCAGCGTCTCGCGGAAGGCGCGTTCGGCAACCCGCTTCACGCCTTTTCGAGCGCCGCTGCGCCCGCGCGGGCGACATCGCAATCCTGATCCTCGCTTCCGGCGCTGACGCCGATGGCGCCAACGGACTGGCCATCCACGACGAGCGGGATGCCGCCGCGAATGGGCGTCTGCTGCGCGGGATTTGCGAGGGCGAGGCCGATGGTGAGCGCGACATTGACCTCGTTGCCGGACATTGCCGGGCCGGTGGGCGCGCGACGGGCGGCGGCTGCACGCGCCTTTACGAGCGAGACCGAAATGGAGGAGGGCTTCGCGCCGTCCATGCGTTCAAAGGCGAGGAGTTGGCCGCCATCGTCCACGACGGCGATATTCATAGGGCAGCGGATTTCCTCGGCGCGGCGGTGAGCGGCGTCGAGGACGGCGCGCGCGCCTTCGAGCGTGAGCTTGGGCTGATTGCGCGTCACGAGAGACATGGAAAAGGCTCCTTTCGCGGCCACCGGCGCGACCGGCGGCTAGGGGGATTGTAGCGCGTCTGCATTAAGGGCGTTGGGCGGCCGGCGGCCTCGCGCGAATGCGCGGCGTTTTCGGCGGCGAGGATCGCCATATTGGTTCGCGTTTCCACCGAGCGCGACGGCGGGCCGGCCTCGGAGGAGAGGATGTACAGAAACGAGGTCTTTACCGTAGATTAGAACGGAATTTATGTTGCAGGGACAGGGGTTAAGGTGATTTCTAATCCCCGTACCGTAGATTAGAAAAGAGCGGTGGCTGCTTGGCTGTGCTTCTGGTGGTATCTGCCGCCCTCCTCCCCTTGGCGAGAAACCCCCGCGCTTTAGTTCATAGCATACCTTAACGAGAAAGTCAATCGAAATCGGCGGCGCCGAACGATTGAGGGCGGATTTGACGGGCGGTGAGATGGGCGACTATAGTTGCCGCGTCATTCACGCGGGCGCGCCGAAAGGCGAAAGCGCACGCCCGCGCACCGGATTTCGATATGGATGCCCGCCTTCCGCGCGACCTGCAAAAGCTCCTTGGCCGAGATGCCATCCTGCATCGGCCGGAGGACCTGCTGCTTTACGAATACGATGGCTCGGTGGAAGTGGCACGGGCGCAGGCCGTGGTGTTCCCGCAAACGACCGAGCAAGTAGCCGGAATCGCGAGGCTCGCGAATCGCTACCAGACGCCCATCGTGGGCCGTGGGGCGGGCACGGGGCTTTCGGGCGGGGCGCTGGCGAGGCGGGGCGGAATTTTGATCGTCTTCTCGCGGATGAACCGCATTCTGGAACTTGACCTGGGGAATCAGACCGCTCGGGTGCAGCCGGGGGTGGTGAATGCGGACCTGAGCGCGGCGGTGGCGCACGCGGGGCTGCACTTCGCGCCCGATCCATCGAGCCAGAAGGCGTGCACGATCGGCGGAAACGTGGCGGAGAATTCGGGCGGGCCGCACACGCTGGCGTATGGGGTGACGGCGAACCACGTGGTGGCGCTGCAGGTGGTGACACCCGAAGGAGAAGTGGTGCGCATCGGCAGCGCCGCGCCGGACGCGCCTGGCTACGATCTGGCGGGGCTCTTCGTAGGGTCGGAGGGCACGATTGGCCTGGCGACAGAAATCACGGTGAAGCTGACGCGGCTGCCGGAGGCCGTGAAGACGCTGCTCGCCGTGTTCAACACGGTGGACGACGCGACGGAAACGGTGGTGGAAATCACGGCGCGGGGAATCACGCCAGCGGCGTGCGAGATGCTGGACGGCTGGACGCTGCGCGCGGTGGAGGCGTACGTTCACGCGGGATTTCCGCTCGATAGCGGGGCGGTGCTCTTGATGGACGTGGACGGGCTGCGCGAAGCCGCGGAGTCGCAGGCGAAGGCCGTGGCGGACGTGTGCCAGGCGCACGGCGCGCGCGAGGTGCGCGTGGCGCGAGACGCGAAAGAGCGGGATCTGCTGTGGAAGGGCCGGAAGAACGCGTTTGGCGCTGTTGGACGGCTTTCGCCAACCTATTACGTCCAAGACGGCGTGATTCCGCGAACCAAACTGCCCGCGACGCTGCGGCGAATTGACGCGATCGGGAAAAAGTACGGCTTCGAGATCGGCAATATTTTTCATGCGGGCGACGGCAATCTGCATCCGATCATCCTGTTTGACGCGCGCGATCCGGAGCAATTCCGGCGCGCCGTGGGGGCTTCGGACGAAATCATTCAGTACTGCATCGAAATGGGCGGCTCGATCACGGGCGAGCACGGCGTGGGGATGGAAAAGGACCGGCTGATGCCGCTGCTCTTCAGCGAGGCGGAATTGGATTTGATGCGGCGCGTGCGAGACGCATTCAACCCGAAGGGCATACTCAATCCAGGAAAGATTTTCCCGGCGGGCAAGGGATGCGGCGAGATTCACGTCCGGCCACTGCCTACCGCGGGCGCGGCGACGCCGGCATGAGCGTCGCGCGCGCAAGCTGCGCCGCACGGCTGGGCGAAATCGCCGGCGCGGGGCACACGACCGAAGACCCGGCGCAGCTTGCGGGCTACGCGATTGAAGGCGCTGCGCCGCGCGCCGCGGTGCGGCCCGCATCGAGCGCCGAAATTGCGGAGATCATAAAATTCGCGGTTTCGGAAAGGCTTGCGATTGTGCCCTGCGGGGCGCGAACGAAACTCGGCATCGGCTTGCCGCCGCGGCAATACGATATTGCGCTGGACCTGACGCGCATGGACCGCGTGATTGCGTTCGATCCGGGCGATTTGACGCTCAGCGTGGAGGCGGGCATTCCCTTCCGCCAAGTGCAAGCTGCGCTCGCCGAACACGGGCAGTTTCTGCCGCTCGCGCCGCCCTGGATGCGGCGCACCACCGTGGGCGGGACGATTGCGGCGGGGATGGATGGGCCGCTGCGGCAGCTTTACGGAACGGCGCGCGATTTTGTGCTCGGCATGGAGTTTGTGACCGGGGACGGCGTGGCGGCGAAAAGCGGCGGGCGCGTGGTAAAGAACGTGACCGGCTACGACCTGCACAAGCTGATGATCGGGGCGCTGGGAACGCTGGGCATCCTGACGAGAATCAACTTTCGGACGTTTCCGGCGCCGACCGGGGCGCGGGCGATGATCGCGTGCTTCGATGCCGCGAGCGGGGCGCTCGATCTGCCGCGGCGAATCGCGCAATCGCCGCTGCGTCCGCTGACGGTGGACGTGCTGAGCCCGGCGGCGCACGAACTGCTTTCTAGCGCGGTGGCGGGGCAGGCGGATTCGCGGCCACCGGGCGAAAGTGCGTTTCGCGAGGGGTGCTGGGTGCTGGGCGCGGGATTCGCGGGCGATGAATCGGCGTGCGCGCGCTATGAGCGGGAACTGCGCGCGATGGCGGCCGAGGCGGGGGCAACGGGCGCCGTGGTGCTGAGCGAAGAGGACACGCGAGTCTTTTTTGCGCGCCACCGCGAATGGATTCCGCTTGTGCTCGAATCGTTCGCGGATGCGGCGATCCTGAGGATTGGAGTGCCGCCGGCGCGGATGGGCGAAATTCTAGAGATGGCGACGAATGCGGCGGGGGAGCAGGGGCTGCGTTGCGCTGCGATCGCGCGCGGGGCGGGCGTGATTTATTTTGCTCTGCTGGCGGATGCGGCGAGAAGGGATGCGGAGAAGGCGGCGCTGGCGGCAGGGCTGATTCAGGCGGCGTGCGCTTCCTTGGGCGGGCATGCGACGGTTCCGTGGTGTAAAGCAGAGTGGAAGGGGTCGTTCGAGGTGTGGGGGGGCGAATCGGGGGCGGTGGCACAGATGCGGAAGATGAAGGGTGTGTTTGATCCCGGCGGGGCGCTGAGTCCGGGGCGATTCGTGGGAGGGATATGAACCGCGTGCCATCTCGAGTGCGAAGACCATGACTACACCGGTGCAAGCGGCGCCGCCGCAATCGGATGAAGAATCGCAGCGGGAGTTTGCCCGGACGCTGAGCGGATTTTCGTGCCGGGATAAGCCGGAATATGAGGATTACGCGCGCTGCATTCATTGCGGGCTGTGCCTGAATCACTGCCCGACCTACCGATTGTGGGGCCGGGAAGCCGATTCGCCGCGGGGCCGCATTCGGCAGATTTTGCTGGTGGATCAGGGGCGGCTGGAGCTTGGTCCGGCTTTCGTGCGGCACATGGACCTGTGCCTGGATTGCCGGGCGTGCGAGACGGCATGCCCTTCGGGCGTGGAATACGGGAAGCTGGCGGAACTGGCGCGGGCGCAGATCGAGCAGAAGTACCGGCGAGGATGGCGGGCGCGCGCGGCGCGCGAGATGGCGTACCGGCGGCTGCTGCCCTATCCGCGGCGGATTGCGGCGCTGGGACGAGCGATTCGCTTCTATCAGCGCTGCGGCATTCGCGCGGCGGCGCGCGCCAGCGGCCTGCTGTGGCTCATGGGTCTGCGCGAGCGCGAGATGCTGCTGCCGCGGATGGATTCGAAATTTTTCTTTTCGGAACTGGGCAAGACTTTTCCGGCGCACGGGGCAAAGCGCGCGCGGGTGGCATTTTTTGCGGGTTGCGTGGCGCAGGTGGCATTTGCGGAGCTGAACCGCGCGACGGTGCGGGTGCTTCAGGCGAATGGCTGCGAGGTGGTGATCCCCGGCGGCCAGGTATGCTGCGGGGCGCTCGGGGCGCACGCGGGCGTCCGCGAGACGGCGCGGGAGCTGGCGCGAGCGAATTGCGCGGCGTTTGCGGCGAAAGACTTCGATGCGATCCTGACGAATGCGGCGGGCTGCGGTTCGACGCTGAAGGAATATGGAGGGCTGCTCGGAGCGGATGCGGGGCGCGGCGCGGCGGAGGAGTTTGCCGCGAAGGTCCGCGACGTGACGGAATTTCTGGACGACCTGGGGCTCGCGGCGACGCCGCGGCCGGTGCCGCTGCGCGTGACGTATCAGGATTCGTGCCATCTGGCGCACGGCCAGAAAATACGCGAGGCGCCGCGGCGGCTGATCCGCGCCGTGCCGGGCGTGGAGTTTGCGGAGATGGCGCTGGCCGATCAGTGCTGCGGGTCGGCGGGGGTGTACAACGTGACGGAGACGAAATCGTCGCTGGAGCTGCTGGCTGTGAAAATGGATGCGGCGCGGGAGACGGGCGCGCGGGCCATCATTACCGCCAATCCCGGGTGCATGTTGCAATTGCGGGCGGGGGCAGAGCTGCACCGCACGGGGCAGGAAGTGCTGCACGTGATTGAGTTGCTGGACCGGGCATTGGCAGACGCCTGACGCCATGCTGCGTTCATGAGCCGGCTGAACGTATGCCTTCCCGGACAGGGACGAGATCGCCGAACCGATTGGCCCTACCGGTTTTGCCGTATGGACCGGCGGCTTTACGGGGGATAATCTTTGGATTTTCGGCCGGATTTCGGCCCCGGTCCAGCCCGCGGATTTCCAGTTGCGCCCTGAGGATGCCCGAGTGTAATCATGGCTGGATAGAGGTGCATGTGAGCAAAGAAAGCGATTTGACGAAATCCATGCAGGGTGCACCTGGCGCGACAACGGAAGATCAGGTTCAAACTCAGGTTCAAGCGCCCTCGGGATCATGGCGGCCGGAAGATCCGTTCCGGCTTCTGGTGGAATCGGTTCAGGACTATGCGATTTTCATGCTGGACCGGCACGGGAACGTCAGCACGTGGAATATCGGCGCGCGGCGCATCAAGGGATATGAACCGGAGGAAATCATCGGGCGGCACTTTTCATGTTTCTATCCGGAGGCGGACGTGGCGGCAGGCAAGCCGCAGCGCGAGCTGGAAATCGCGGCGGCGGAGGGCCGGATTGAGGACGAGGGCTGGCGGGTGCGCAAGGATGGATCGCGGTTCTGGGCCAGCGTCACCATCGCCGCGCTGCGCGATGAGGCCGGGAGGCTGGCGGGCTTCGCGAAGGTGACGCGCGATTTCACGGAGAGAATGCAGACGCACGAAAATCTACAGCGCGAAATTCAAGAAAAGGTGGAAGCGCAGAATAAGCTGGCGACTTCCGAGCGGGCGCTGCGCAAGCTTTCGTTGCATCTGCTGCGCATCCAGGAAGATGAGCGCCGGCGGATCGGGCGCGACCTGCACGACAGCCTGGGCCAAAGCCTCTCGCTACTGAAGATGAAGCTGGACATGCTGGATCGGGCGATCAGCGCGAGGAAGATCGAGGGCGCCAAGGAGACGGTAAGCGAGTCTTCGTCTCTGGCGGCGGAGGCGATCAAAGAGGTGCGCACGATCTCGTACCTGCTCTATCCGCCGATGCTGGAGGAGACCGGGCTGAAATCCGCGATCCTGTGGTATGTGGAAGGATTTACGAAGCGAAGCGGGATTGAGGTGACTCTCGATGCTGATCCCGGCTTTGGGCGATTGCCGCGCGACGCCGAGTTGGCGATCTTCCGCGTGCTGCAGGAGGGTTTGATCAACGTTCACCGGCACTCCGAAAGCTCGGTGGCGCGCATTCGGCTTTTGCGAAGAGGCGGCGTGGCCGTGCTTGAGATCGAGGACCAAGGAAAAGGCATTCCGCAATTCGAGGAAGGCGCGCAGGATTGGCGGGGATCGCTGGGCGTGGGCATCCGCGGAATGGACGAGCGAATGCGGCAGATCGGCGGCAGCCTTGAAATCAATACGACCGGCGAAGGAACCAAGCTGACGGCAATGGTTCCGTGGGGCGAGCCGAAGGCCGCGGCGGGCGCGTCGTCGAGTTGAGGCAAGAATTGGCGGCGAATCAGCCTGAAAGTTCGAACTGACCCGCGGCGCGAAAATTTCAAAAAAGTTCCCCACCAGCAGCCCTCGGCGCTGTAGAATCACGCCCATGGCTAAAGGATGGGAAAGCAAGTCGGTGGAAAGTCAGGTTCAGGACGTGCAATCCAGGGTTTCCCGCGGCTCGACGAACCGCTTGAGCCCGGCGCAGATGGATACGCTGCGGCGTAAGGAAGTGCTGCTTCTTTCGCGCACGCGGGTGGAGCGGGAGCTGCAATCCATTAACGACCCGCGGTATCGCGATCAGCTCAATCGGGCGCTTTCCGACCTGAACGAGCAACTTTCGGCGCTGGCCGAGATCGCCTGAGCTTTCACCGCCCGAGTGAGCAGCGGGCGCTTCGGCGGCCCGCCTCGGAACGGCAATTGCAGCGGCGCGGGCAGGCTATTCGCGCTGGCTGCCCGGTTCTATTTCTTCGCTGAAAACCACCCCTACGCCCGTCTGATTTTCTTCGCTGCCCGGATCGCAGTGAACCACCGTGCCGCGAAGCGAGAGCAGGCTCGAGCGATTCTTATCCCCCGCCGCTTCGATCATCACTTGCAATTCGGATTGCAGGCGGGGGCGATTCGCAAGGACAAGATAGGCGCCCTGAAGGCTTAGGTCGCGCACGGTGGCTTGCTCCTCGAAGGGGGCGCCGGCGTCGGATTGGCCACGGACCGTGGCGCTGAAGCGGAGGCGGCGGCGCTGGCCAAGGCGGGATTCGCGCAGGGAGAAATCCACGCCGCGTTCGCTGAGGGCGATGGACATGCCTTCGGTGGCGGCCCAGGTGGCGGGAAATTCCCGGCGGGCGGCGGCGAGGAAGCCGTCCACGATTTTATCGGATGAATCCGGGTCGTGATGGAAGAGGACCAGGTTGCGCGCTCCGGCATCGCGAGCGACTTTGACGCCTTCGAGCCAGCTTGAATGGCCCCAGCCTTTGCGGTCGCCGGCGACTTGCTCGGGCGAATACTGCGCATCGTAGATCAGCACGTCGGCGCCGCGGGCAAGTTCGCGGAGGTTGCGATCGAACTCGGGGACGCCGGGCTCGTTGTCGGTGGCGTAGACGACCGAGCCGCCGGCGGTGTCCATGCGATAGCCGAGGCAGCCCTGGGGATGATTCAGCCAGGCGACGGAAATTTGCGTCTCGCGGATTTTCCAGCGGTCGCCGCCGGCAACTTCGCGGAAGGAGCGCGCGGCCGACATCATGCTGACGTCTACGGGGAAGTACGGGCTGGCGAGCTGGGCTTCGAGGACCTGGCGAAGGCTATTGGGGCCGAGGGCCTTCGATTGGAAGCTGCAAAAGTGGAAGCGGTTCTGCGGCTCGAAAAACGGATGGAAGAACGGAATGCCCTGGATGTGATCCCAGTGATAGTGCGTGACGAGGACGTGGGCTTCGATTCCGACGGCGGCGCGCGCCTGTGCCCACTGATTGCCGAGCATGCGCAGGCCCGTGCCGCAATCGAGGATGAAATGGGAGCCGTCGGGGGCGGTTAATTCAAGGGAAGGCGTGTTGCCGCCGTAACGCCAGGTGTCGCGTTCGAGGGTGGGAGTGGAGCCGCGCACTCCCCAGAAGACTAGTTTGGTGACCTTATGCGCCATCGCCGGGCGAATCAAGATGCGCGCCCTGTCCCCCCGCGGATGTGAACCGCCACGACGGGAGTCATGGTAGGCGGTGCCACGGAGCGAAGTCAACGCGTTTTGCGGGGGGCGTTTTGCGGGGGGCGTTTTGTGCGACGCGGAGGGGCGCTTCCGCGCGCTTGTGGCCGATGGCACCCCGGCCGAGTATAATCACCGGATGCAAACGGCGCGCGGAAACGAAAAAATGCACGGCACGACCGTGCTGTGCGTCCGCAAGGACAACAAAGTGGTGCTGGCGGCGGACGGGCAAGTGACGCTGGGCGAAGGCGTGATCAAGCATAACGCGCGCAAGACGCGCCGCATCTACAACGATAAGATCGTGGCGGGATTCGCGGGGAGCACGGCGGACGCGCTGTCGCTTTTCGGGCGCTTCGAAAATAAGCTGCAGGAATATCACGGCAACCTGCCGCGCGCGGCGGTGGAGCTGGCGAAGGAGTGGCGCACGGATCGGTCGCTGCGCCACCTGGACGCGCTGCTGGTGGTGGCGGACGCGAAGAACACGTTTTTGCTTTCGGGCAACGGCGACGTGATCGAGCCGGACGATGGGATCACGGCGATTGGGTCGGGCGGGCCCTACGCGCTGGCCGCCGCGCGCGCGCTTGCCAAGCATACGAAGATGAGCGCCAAGGAGATCGCCCAGGAAGCCATGCGCATCGCCAGCGAAATCTGCATCTACACCAACGGGAATTTCAGCATCGAAGAAATATGAGCGATAAGAAACCGGAGAAGGACATGGTGATTTATTTGTCGGGCGATTCTCCTTCGGCCGAATCCGAGCCGCTGCCCTCGTTCGACGACTTGACGCCGCGGGAAATCGTGGCGGAACTGGATAAATATATCGTGGGGCAGAACGCGGCCAAAAAGGCGGTGGCTATCGCGCTGCGCAATCGCGTGCGGCGGCAAAAGCTGGCGCCGGAACTGGCTGAGGATATTCTGCCGAAGAACATCCTGATGATCGGGCCTACCGGCGTGGGCAAAACGGAGATTGCGCGGCGGCTGGCGCGGCTGGCGGGATGCCCGTTCGTGAAGGTGGAAGCCTCGAAGTACACGGAAGTTGGATACGTAGGGCGGGACGTGGAATCCATGGTCCGCGACCTGGTGGAGACGGCGATTGACATGGTCCGCGAGGAGAAGCTGGACGAAGTGGCCGAGCGCGCCGAGCAAGCCGCCGAGGAGCGGCTGCTGGATTTGCTGCTGCCCTCTTCGCCTGCGCCCGCCGAGGCAGCGGCCAGCGAGGAGGCCCAGCGCCGCGAACAGGCGCAGAGGACGCGCGAAAAACTGCGCGGGCAACTGCGCGAGGGGAAGCTGGACCAGCGCATGGTAGAGGTGGACGTGCGCGAACGCTCGATGCCGTCGTTCGAGATCGTCACCAACCAGGGCGTCGAGGAGATGGACATCAACATGAAGGATATGTTCTCCAACTTCATGGGACAGCAAAAAAAGAAGCGCAAAATGACGGTTTCCGAGGCCTTCGATTACCTGATCCAGGAAGAAGAAAGCCGATTGATTGACATGGACCAGGTGACGCGGATCGCGGTGGACCGCGTGGAGCAAATGGGAATCCTCTTTATTGACGAGGTGGACAAAATCGCGGGCCGCGAATCGGGCCACGGCCCGGATGTGTCGCGCGAAGGCGTGCAACGCGACATTCTGCCAATCGTGGAGGGCACCACGGTAAACACGCGGTACGGAATGGTTCGCACCGAGCACATCCTCTTCATCGCGGCGGGCGCGTTCCACACGACCAAACCCTCCGATCTGATCCCGGAGCTGCAGGGGCGCTTTCCGATCCGCGTGGAACTCAGTTCTCTTTCGGAGGCGGATTTCGTCCGCATCCTGACGGAGCCGAAGAACGCGCTGATCAAGCAGTACGTGGCGCTGCTCGACACGGAGGGCCTGAAGCTCTCGTTTACCGAGGATGCCGTCGCGTCTCTTGCGCGGTTCGCGGCGATTGTTAATGAGCAGACGGAAAACATCGGCGCGCGGCGCCTGCATACGATCCTTGAAAAGGTGCTCGAGGAGATTTCGTTCGAAGCGCCCGAAATGAAGAAGAAAAGCGTGAAGCTCGACGCCGCCTACATTCAGAAGCAGCTCGCGACAATCGTGAAGGACCAGGACCTGAGCCGCTACATCCTGTAAGAGCCCTGAATCGTGCAGAGCGCCTGCACTGCCTCGATGGCCGAGAAAACGCCCGATTGCCCTCGCGGGGCGCGGATTCGCGAACGGCGCACCGCCGCCCTGCTGCCGTTCATCCTTCTGCTTTCGATTATGACCGCGATGTGCGCGGGCGGGTGCGCTTCGCCGGGCGAGCCAGTGGCGCGCAAAGCAGCCGTTCCGCAGGCCATCGCCGATCTCGCCGTTCACCAGGAAGGCAACGACGCCGTCCTTTCGTTCACGATGCCGAAAGAGACGGCACGGGGGAAGGCGCTGACGAAGACGCCCTCGATCGAAATCTACCGCGCGTTTCAAAGCCCCTCGCCGAATCCCGCGGGTTCGCAGGCAACGGCTGCGCTGATCCTGACGATTCCTCCCGCCATGGTGGCTCGCTACGCGCAAGATGGCGGCGTCCGCATCTCCGATGCGCTGGAATCCGCCGACCTCGCCCGACATTCGGGCTGGACCGCCGAATACACGGTGCGGACAAGCATTTCGGGAAAGAAGCTTTCCGCGCCGTCGAACGCGGCGAGCATTCGCGTCTACCCCGCCGCGAATCCCATCGAGGATCTGAAGGCCTCGGTCACGGAGCATGCCGTACTGCTCTCATGGACCGCGCCGCAAGCAACGCTCGCGGGGGCTGCACCGACACCAGCGGACTATCATGTGTATCGGATGGAGAAGCCGGCGGCCGGCGCGGCTCCCAAACCTGCCGCTGCCCGTCCGGAGACTCCATTTTCCGCGCTTGAAGGGAAGAAATCGGCCGGGCAGGCTGGCTTCGTGCAAATCGGGGAAACGACCGCGCCCGGCTACTCAGACACGCACTTTCAATTCGGGGCAAGCTACGTCTATTCGGTGCGGAGCGTGCTGCCGTACGACGGCGAAAAATTGGAATCCGCGGACTCGAATGTGGTGGCCCTCACGCCGCGCGATGTGTTCCCTCCGGCGCCGCCGCAGGGGGTAGTGGTGGCTTACGTCTCGCCGCAGGCAGGGCGTCCGGCATATCTGGACCTTTCATGGGCGATCGGCACTGAAACCGACCTGGCGGGTTACAACGTCTATCGAAGTGAGGAAGCAGGCGCGCATGGAACGCGCGTCAACACCCAATTGTTGCCAACCCCATCATTTCGCGATATGAATGCCCAGCCCGGCCATCGCTATTTCTACACCGTAACCGCCCAGGACGGCGCCGGCAACGAAAGCGCGCCGAGCGCGGCGGCAAGCGGCGATGTCCCCGCGGAAAGCCAGTCCAGCCATGACAACCGATGATGATTTGCAGGCGCACGTCCGCGAGCTTGTGCCGCAGGAGATTCGACCCCATCCCCGCCGAAGCATGGGCCGCGCGATGCTCGTCACCGGGCTCTACACCGGCGCGTGCCTGATCGTGGTGATGCTGGGATCGCTGGTGGCGGCCAACAGAATTCCGCGCCTGGAGCCGTATGCACTGGAGCGAAACGCCGTTGCTTACTGCGTGTTCGTGCTTCTGATGTTCGTGCCGGTGGCGCGATTCCTGAACCGGCCGGGCCGGATGTTTGGAGCGGCGGTGATCGGATGGACGATGTTCGTGATTGCCTATGATTTTGCCGGACTGTATTTTCGCGATCTTTTCAACGTGCTTCGAACGCCCTTCCAGGCATTCGTGGAAGGGACGGCGGTGTACGGCATTCTGGCGGCGGCCGGATGGGTGGCGGCAATGATTTTGCACGCGCGCAACCATCCCATAACAAGCCGGCGGCGCCCGGCGAGCGGCGGCGCGAGGGATCGAGTGCGATGAAGCTCTGCCGATTTTATCCGCTGGAATCCGCGGGCGCCGAAGTGCGCGGCGGAATTGTGGAAGGCGACCGCGTACGCGAAATTCACGGCGAGCTTTGGGGAGCGCGTGAACTGACCGGCCGCGAATGGGCGGCAAGCGCCGTGAAGTTTATGCCGCCATCCGCACCGACAAAGATCGTGTGCGTGGGCAAAAACTATTCCGAGCACGCCGCCGAAATGGGAGGCACGCCGCCGAAGGAGCCGCTCATTTTCCTGAAGCCTTCCTCGGCGGTATTGCCGCCCGGGGGCCAGATCGTGCTGCCACGGATTTCCGAGCGCGTGGATTATGAGGGCGAACTTGGCGTGATTATCGGGCGGCGCTGCTCGCAGGTGCAGCCCGGCGAGCCAACCGGCGGCTACATCCTCGGCTATACGTGCCTGAACGACGTGACCGCGCGCGACCTGCAAAAGCGCGACGGGCAGTGGACGCGGGGGAAAGGCTTCGACACGTTCTGCCCGTTTGGTCCCGTGCTGGAAACAGAGCTGGACTTGGCGCAGGCAAGGGTCGAATCTTCGCTGAATGGAACCAGGAAACAGTCCGCGCCGCTGACCGAAATGATTTTTTCGGTTGATGCTATAATTCGATGGATCGCGCAGGTGATGACGCTGCAGCCCGGCGACGTGATCGCAACCGGAACTCCGGCGGGCGTGGGACCGATGGCGGCGGGTGACGTGGTGGAAGTGACCGTAAGCGGCGTCGGTACGCTGCGAAACGAAGTGGTCGCCGCGCGGTAGAGAGGCGAAGCCATGAAATTCTTCCTCGATACAGCGAATCCGGATGAAATCCGGCAGGCGGTTTCCTACGGCATCCTCGATGGCGTGACCACGAATCCCACGCTGGCGGCGAAAGAAAAGAAGCCCTTCAAGCAACTGATCCTGGAAATTTGCGACCTTCTCAAGGGCGGCATCGCGAATGCCGAAGTCGTCTCGACCGATTATGAAGGCATGCTGCGCGAAGCCCGCGAAGTGGTGAGCTGGCATCCCAACATCGTGGCGAAAATTCCGATGACGCCGGACGGGGTGCGCGCCCTGAGCACGCTTTCCCGCGAGGGCGTGCGGGTGAATATCACGCTGGTGTTCTCCCCATCGCAGGCGCTGCTGGTGGCGAAGGCGGGCGCCTACTTCGTGAGCCCGTTCCTGGGGCGGCTCGACGATATTTCGTGCGACGGGCTGGGAGTGCTGCGCGAGATCATGGAAATCTATCGCGCCTACGATTTCAAGACGCAAGTGCTGGCCGCGAGCCTGCGGCATCCGCTGCACGTGATCGAGGCGGCGAAGATGGGCGTGCACATCGGCACGATGCCCTTCAAGGTTTTCGAAATGTTGTTCAAGCATCCGCTTACCGACCGCGGTCTCGAGACATTTTTGAAGGATTGGGAGAAGGCGCGCGAAACGCTTGGCGGCATCGCTGACTCCGCGAGCGCACGCAAAGCCGCACGTTGAAAGACATCGTGTCCGATTGGCGGAATTTCCTTCCGGCCGCCGGGGCTGCCCTGCTGGTCGTGGCGGGCGCCTATTTTTGCCTGCGGCGCAAGCCGGAAAGCGTGAGCGATATCGAGCGCGGACGGCGCGCGTATCTGAATCGGGTGGGACGCATCGTGGAAGGCCAGATCGTGGAGATCACCGACCGGCCGGCTGGTTTGCCGGCGCCGAAGGAGGGCGGTTTCCTGAGCCGCAAGGGCTCCGCCGTGACCAATGGGGCGCTCAAGCTGCTCTACTACAGCTACTCGATTTCCGGCGTCACCTACGAAACCGCGCAGGACGTGACCGGGATGGAGGAGCGCATTCATCTGAGCCGGGTGGTTGCGGGCCAACCCGCCAGCGTCAAGTACGATCCCGCGAACCCCAGCAACTCGATTCTGCTTGCGGACGATTGGTCGGGCTTGCACTGAAATCGCAGGCATTCGTAACGCGCCATGATGCGAACGGCTGCGCGGCTGCCTTCGAGTACGACATTCACCCCGATTGTGAATAGACGGCTGCGCTCTTCCTCTCCGATTCCTTCCACCGCCGTCTAACTCGGAAATATTCGGGCGACGCGGGACGTATATTAAAGATGGCGCTGCGGGAAGGATTGGCCCCGCCGCGAGATTGGATGCGGCGGGCGCTTATTCGCAAGGTAATCGGCGGGACGGAGGCAGGAAGATAGGCATGAAGGGATGGCAAAAAGGGGGGATCGCGGCGGGCGGCGTGCTCGCGCTGGGCATCATCGCGTGGGTGAGCGCCTATCAGGCGAATAAGGGCGTGGTGACGGTGCAGACGGCGCACGTGGTGCGGCAGGACCTTACGTCGCTTGTGACCGCGTCGGGGGAAATTCGGCCGAAAAATTATACGAACGTTCTCGGCGAAGGCATCGGAAAAATCACGGACATCGCGGTGAAGGAAGGCGACCACGTAAAGAAAGGCGACGTGCTGCTGCATCTGGAAAATATTCAGCCCGGCGCGGACGTGCAGGCGCAGAAGGCAACGATTGACGCCGCGCATGCCGGGATGCGGGTCGCCTCCGCGAATTACCGCGCGGCGGTGGCCACGCTGGGGCAGCGCAAGGCGGAGCTGGATAAGGCGAAGTATGATTGGCAGCGTTCGCAGCAGCTTTATCAGGCGCAAATCATCGCCAAGCAGGACTACGACTCGAGCAAAGCCGCATACGACGGCGCGGTGGCGGCCGTCACTGCGGGGCAAGCGCAGGTGGACCAGGCGAAAGCATCGAGCGAGCAGGCGCGCTACACGCTGAGCCAGGCGCAAGCCATGCTGACGCACCAGGCGGACATCCTGCGCAAGACCACGTATCGCGCGCCGATCGGCGGCATCGTGAGCTATATCGCGGTTCGCGTGGGCGAAAACGTGGTGCCCGGAATTCAGAACGCCGAAGGCAGCTTCCTGATGACGATCTCCGACATGAGCATCGTGACGGCGGAAGTGAAGGTGGACGAGACGGACATTACTTACGTCCGAGATGGGCAGCCGGTGAGCGTGGAGATTGATGCGCTGCCCGGCAAAACCTTCCGCGGGCACGTGACGGAAGTGGGCGAGGACGCGATCCTGCGCACCTCCGGGCAGACAGCGATGACGGAAACGACCGCGAATACGCAGGAGGCGCGCGATTTTAAGGTGGTCGTCACGCTGGATAATCCGCCCCAAAACCTGCGGCCCGGATTATCGGCCACGGCAAAAATCGAAACGGCGCATCGCCACGACGTGCTTTCCATTCCGATTCAGGCGCTCGCGATGCGGTCCAAGCAGGAACTGGCGGAGGCTCGCAGCGGCACGACGGGGGGACGAGGCGTAACGCTGGCGGCGCCGAATTCGAACGACACCGGCGCGCAAAAGTCGGATATTCAGGGCGTCTTCGTGATTCGCGGCAGAAAAGCGGAATTCGTGCCGGTGCAGACCGGCGTCTCAGGCATTACCGATATCGAAGTCACCAGCGGGCTGCATGAAGGCGACGAGATCGTCACCGGCAGCTATAAGGTCCTGCGAGACTTGAAGCCGGGCGCAACGATTAAGGTGGATAATTCCATCCCACAGGCGACGCAAAGATCGAGCTAAGAGGTACAGGGGCGAATCTACATGGCTACCGAACATGCGGTTGCAACGCGCGGCTTCCGCGAGGATCTGGTTGCCGCCGGAGTCGTCATCAAGACAGAGGAGCTCTGGAAGACATACGAAATGGGGACGGAGCAGCTCCACGCGCTGCGCGGCGTCAACGTGGAGATTCACAAGAACGAGTACGTGGCCATCATGGGACCCTCCGGCTCGGGAAAATCCACGCTGATGAACCTGATCGGCTGCCTGGATACTCCTTCGAAGGGAAATTATTGGCTGGCGGGCCGGCTGGTGAGCGAACTCGATGACGACGAGCTTGCGTATATCCGCAACCAGGAGATCGGCTTCGTGTTTCAGACGTTCAATCTGCTGGCGCGCGCCACGGCGCTGCACAACGTGGAGCTGCCCATGATTTATAACGGCACGCCCGCGGAAGAGAGGATCGAGCGCGCTCGGCAGGCGCTGAAGCAGGTGGATCTCGCCGATCGCATGATGCACAAGCCGAACGAGCTTTCGGGCGGCCAGCGGCAGCGCGTGGCGATTGCGCGCTCGCTGGTGAATCATCCTTCGATCCTGCTGGCGGACGAGCCCACCGGGAATCTCGATTCTACTACTGGCGAGGAAATCATGGCGCTCTTTGCGCGACTGCACGAAGGCGGCAACACGATCATTCTGGTGACGCACGAGCCGGACATCGCCACGCATGCCCATCGCGTCATCCGCCTGCGCGACGGCAAAATCGAAAAGGACGAGCGCACGCGCTAGCGCGTCCCGGCCGATGGTGCCTCTCCGGCACAATTCTGGTGCAGCGGATTGAGAATCGGGCTCAGAATTGCTAGGGTTTGCACATGGCCGGCCCACCGAGTGGCGAGCTTCATCCGGAGCTGAAACGGCGCAGCCAGCGCGTGCGCGCCCGCATTCCTATCGTTGTCCGCGTGCAGGATAATAAACACGCGAAACCGGAAAGCACGCATTCGCTGATCGTGAATGCGCATGGCGCGTTGATTATCCTTGCCGCGCGCGTCTCGCCCAACCAATTCATCATCGTAGAAAATCCGGCGACTAATCAGGAACTGCTGTGCCGCGTCACCGGCACCGGCGCCACTTTCATGGGGAAGACGCAGGTCGCCGTCGAGTTCATCAAGCCTTCGCCGGAGTTCTGGGGATTGCCCGCGCCGCCCGCGGATTGGGGCGCCGGCTCGCCGCTATCTCCCTCGCGGTTGCGATCGAAGGGAAGCTGATCATCCGAACACCGCGTTGTGATCTCCGCAATCGTGCGCTATCCTGCCCCGAATGGTTGATATTCATTGCCACATACTTCCCGGCCTGGACGATGGCGCCGAAAATATGGACATCGCCTGCGCCATGGCGGAGATGGCTATCGCCGACGGAGTGACGCATATCGTCGGCACGCCGCATGCCAGCCCGCGCTATCGCTTCGATCCTGAACTGGTGAAGGAACGGCAGGAGCAGTTGCAGGCGCGCTACCACGGCCGCCTGACGGTTGCGACGGGCTGCGATTTTCACCTGAGTTTCGAGAATCTCGAGGACATTCGCCGCGATTCCGCTCGCTACACCATTCATCAGAAAAATTATCTGCTCGTGGAATTCGCGGACTATTCGATTCCGCCGGCGATGGACCAGGCGCTGCATCGGCTGCAGCTTGGCGGCGTGCATCCGATTGTGACGCATCCGGAGCGCAATCCGTTGATTCGCGCGCAGCCCGATCATCTCTACCGCTGGCTGCGGCAGGGCTGCTACGCTCAGGTGACGGCACAATCGGTGCTCGGGCAATTTGGCCGCGCCGCGCAGCAGATCGCGGACACGTGGTTGCGCGCCGGGGCGGTGCACTTCATCGCCAGCGACGCGCACAACATCACCAGCCGTCCGTTGCGACTGAAGCAGACGTACGACCACGTGGCAAAGCAATACGGGGAGAAGATGGCGCGCGCCCTGCTGGTGGATAACCCGCGCGCGGCGTTCGATGGGGAGCCGCTGCCGTGCGTGCCGGAATTGCCGGACAAGTTAGGGAAGGAACCGGCGGCTCGCAAGCCGCCTAAAAAGCGAAAGCGATTCTGGTTCTTCTGATCGGCGCTACCGCGGCTGCGAGACCAAGCCCGCCACTGTATCCATTAGATCGAATTTCGTGAGGACTTCGCGCCGTCCGCCGGGCATTTCGACAAACACGGCGGGGCTATCGTGGCTCAGGATGTGCGTCACGCGCTCGACGGGCGCATTCGCGGGCACCTGCGGCAGCGGCGCGCCCATCACTTCGCGGATCACGAGCTTTCGCAGGTCTTTGCCTTGCAGCGCGAGATTCAGAATCTGATCTTCGAACACGGTGCCGATCGGATTTTCTTCCTCGAAGACAGGCAACTGCGAGATGTCCTGCTGCTGCATCGTGTGCAGGGCGTGGAAAATCGTTTGATATGGCCGCGCGACGATCAGCTCGCGTTCCTTGCCCTTGGCGCGCTTGGCGCGCACCACGTCCGCCACCGTCAGCGTCACTTCGGCCTCGACGTAGCTGTGCTCGCGCATCCAGGCGTCGTTGTAGATCTTGCTCAGGTAGCGCGTCCCCGAATCGGGCAGGAACGCCACAACTAAGTCGCCGGGGGCCGCTTGCTTAGCTACCTGCAGGGCGGCGTGGACGCAGCCGCCGCTCGAGCCGCCCGCGAAAATTCCCTCTTGCTTCGCCAGGCGGCGCGTCCAGACGAAGCATTCCTCGTCGCTCACGCGGATGCAATCGTCCAGGATTTTCAAATTCATCGTGCCCGGGAAGAAATCCTCACCGATGCCTTCCACCACGTAGGTCGCGGCTTTGCCCACGTTTCCCGTTTTCACGAATTCGTAATAGAGCGAGCCGGCCGGGTCCACGCCGATGATCTTAATCGCGGGATTCTGTTCCTTCAGGTACTTGCCCGCGCCGCTGATGGTGCCGCCGGTGCCCATTCCGCACACGAAATGCGTGATCTTGCCGTCGGTATCTTTCCAAAGTTCGGGGCCCGTGGTGTGATAGTGCGCCTCCGGATTCATCGGATTCTCGTATTGGTTCGGATAGAACGAATTCGGAATCTCGCGCGCCAGTTTCTTCGCCACGGAATAATAGCTGCGCGGGTCTTCGGGCTCAACGGCCGTGGGGCAGACGATCACTTCGGCGCCAAAAGCCTTCAGCAAATCTATTTTTTCGCGTGATTGCTTGTCGTTGATCGTGAAAACAACCTTATAGCCGCGCACCGTGGCCACCAGGGCCAGCGCCACGCCGGTATTGCCGGACGTGCTTTCGATGATTGTGCCGCCGGGCTTCAGCAGGCCGCGCCGCTCCGCCTCATCAATCATCCAACTGCCGATGCGGTCCTTCACCGACCCGCCCGGATTCATGAAATCGGCCTTCACCCACACGGTCGCGGGCAGGTCCTTGGCCAGCCGATTCAAGCGAATCAGCGGCGTATCTCCCACAGCGTCGAGGATGTGATTGCATTTCACGGGAGTGGTCCGGCTGGACTAGATTAGAGACTTCGCCCAAGCCTGTCCAGCGCGAGTTTCCCGATCCGGCAGCGGCGCGGACACTCATCCTGGATATGCCGGACGTGGCCCTTTACAATCTCCCCTGCATTGCACAGAATCCCTGCGCGCATTTACCGGAGGAACTCCATGGCGGCATCGAAGCGGGTGGGCTACGCGGTGATCGGGCTGGGCAAAATTTCGGAGCACGCCGTATTGCCCGCGTTCCGCCACGCCAAGAAATCGCGGCTCATCGCCGTGGTGAGCGGCGATGCGAAGAAGGCCAAGCGCTTTGCCGCGCGCTTCGGCGCTAGCGAACATGCCACCTACGACACGTTCGACCAATGCCTGCGCAACCCCGAAATCGAAGCCGTCTACATCGCCAGCAACAACGGCAGCCATTTGCAATTCACCCTGCGCGCCGCCGCCGCGGGAAAGCACGTCCTTTGCGAAAAGCCGCTGGCAAATAGCGCCGCCGAGGGCCGCGAAATGGTGGATGCCTGCCGCCGCGCACGCGTGAAGCTGATGACCGCCTATCGCAAATATTTCGAGCCTGCCTGCCAGGATTTAAAGAAAATTCTCGATTCCGGGAAGCTCGGCCGCCTGAAATTCATCCACACTGCTTTCAGCGTGAACCTGCCCGCAAGCCAGGTGTGGCACCTGAGCCAGGCGCTGGCGGGAGGCGGATCGCTGGTGGACGTCGGCGTCTATTGCGTCAACACAATCCGAATGCTCACCGGGCTCGAACCCACCGAAGCGAGCGCCTATTCGTGGGCCACGGACGCGGTTCGTTTCCGCGACGTGGACGAGACAACCTCCTTCCAACTGAAATTCCCCGACGGGCTCTACTTGCAAGGCACCAGCAGCTTTGCGGCGGCGCTCGGATCATTCCTCCAGATTCACGGCGAAAAGGGATGGGCCGCACTCGATCCTGCGTATGCCTTTGACGACCGCCGCAGGCTATTCGGGAAAATCGGCACAAAGTGGTTCGAGCGAAACTACAAAATGACGGACGAATTTGCGCCGCAGCTCGACCACCTTGCCGAGTGCATCCGCGCAAACCGCGAACCCAAGCCCGACGGTCGCACCGGCGTACGCGACATGGTGATCATGGAAGCCATCTACCAGGCCGCGCAGACCGGCCGCGCCGTTACGATCCCTTCGCCCGCCTGAACGCAGGCCGCAAGGCGCTCTTGCGCCTGCGCACAATCCCGCCGCTCCTTCCGCGCACGGCCCGCCGGTTGCGATAGAATGGCACTCCGATGGAAAGGCTATACCGCGCGACGATGCGGATCGCCGACGGCACGCTCTTCGGCCGCCTGGCATTCACCTTCCTGGTGATCTGCGCGGCCGGGCTCGGCGCCGCGGGCGGGCTGCTCTTCGTGTACACAAGCGACCTGCCGGAAATTCACGCGCTGCAGGATTATCGGCCCAACGTCGTCACCGAACTCTACGCGGACGACGGCCAATCCATCGGCACGTTCGCCGTCCAGCGCAGGATCCTCGTCACCTACAATCAAATTCCCAAGGTGCTGCGCGACGCCGTAATCAGCACCGAGGACCAGCATTTCGAGGAGCACTTCGGCGTGGACCTGCCGCGCGTGCTCGAAGCGGCCTGGCGCGACGCGGCCGAGCATCGCATCGTGGAAGGCGCAAGCACGCTGACGATGCAATTGGCCGGCAACCTCTTCCTGAACCGCGCCGATCGCAGCTTTCATCGCAAATTCGAGGAAACCCTGCTCGCCATCCAGATCGAGCGCCATTACACGAAAGACCAGATTTTCACGATGTACGCGAACCAAATTTACATGGGCGCGGGCAACTATGGGTTTGAAGCGGCCTCCGAATATTACTTCAGCCGCCATCTCGCCCAGCTAACGCTGCCCGAAGCGGCCCTGCTGGCGGGCATGATTCGCGGGCCGATTTACAATCCGGTGCTGCATCCGCAACGCGCGCTTGCCCGCCGGAACCTGGTGCTTTCGCTGATGGCCCGCGACCGCAAAATCACCCGCGCAGAGGAGGCGGCTGCGCGCAAGGCGCCGCTTGGGCTTCACGTGGCCGCCTCGCGCGACGATCTCGCCCCGTATTTTATCGAGGATATTCGCCAATATCTTGAGCACACCTATGGCACCACGGCGGTTCACGAGCAGGGGCTGCGGGTCTACACCACGCTCAATATCGCCATGCAAAAAGCCGCCGATCGCGCCGTCCGCGATGGCTTGCACGCCTACGACCGCCGCCATGGCTGGCGCGGCAAGCTGCCCAACATCCTCGGGGAGCACCTGGGCACGATCGAGGACTACGATGATGACGATTGGCACGAGCCGATTCACGAAGGCGACTACGTCACCGGCCTCGTCACCTCGGTGCAGCCGACGTTCGCCTGGATCAAGGTTGGCGCGTATCACGCGATGCTCACGCCCGCGGATTTCGCGTGGACCGGCCGCAAATCGCCGGCGGACCTGCTGAAGGCTGGCGATCTGGTGTGCGTCTCGATTAAGCGCCTTGCCGGAACCACCGCGGAAGTGCAGCTCGAGCAAGTGCCAACCGCTCAGGCTTCCCTGCTCGCGATTGACAACGCTACCGGCGAAATCAAGGCCATGGTGGGCGGCTACGATTTCGAGCAATCGAAATACAACCGGGCGACGCAATCCATGCGGCAGACGGGAAGCTCCTTCAAAGTCTACGTCTACGCGCAGGCCTTGCAGGACGGCATGACGCCCTTCGACACCGTGATGGACGAGCCCGTCAGCTATCGCAGCGGCGGCACGGAATATTCTCCGCACAATTACGATAATAAATTCGAAGGCCGCATCACCCTGCGCCGGGCGCTCGCCGATTCGCGGAATATCCCCGCGGTCGAGCTGCTCGATAAGGTCGGAATCGAAAACGTGATCGGCCTGGCACGCAAATTCGGCATCTCGAGCCCGCTGCCTCCCTATCTTCCCCTCGCATTGGGCGCCGCCGATCTCACACTGATGGAGCACACGTCTGCCTTCACCGTGTTTCCCGATGACGGCATTCACCTCGATCCGCATTCGATCCGCCGCGTCACATCCTATGACGGCGCCATGCTCGAGGAAGACCGGCCGAAGGTGACCGACGTGATTTCGCCAGACGTGGCGCGCTCGATGGTGGCCATGCTCGAGGACGTGGTGCAATTCGGCACCGGCGTGCGCGCCAAAAAGCTCGGCCGCCCTTCCGGCGGTAAAACAGGCACGACCAATAATTTCACCGACGGCTGGTACATCGGCTTCGTTCCGCAGATCACCTGCGGCGTCTGGGTGGGCAACGACAATCCCAGCATCTCGCTCGGCAAGAAGGAAACCGGCGGCGCCGTGGCCCTGCCGATCTGGCTGGAATTCATGCAGGCCGCGACGCACGGAATGCCCGTCGAGGATTTTCAGAACGTGGTGCCGCTCGAAAAGCTGCCGCAGGCCCGGCTTGTGCAGGTGGATACGCCAGACACTGCGCCGCCCGCCGATCCCGCCGAGCAGGGCCTGACGCCCACAACCCGCTCGGCCGCGCCCGCAGCACCAGGCACGCCGCCCGCAAAAGTGCCGCCCGCCGTTGCGCCAAACCGCGCTGCGCCGGCCCCCACTCCAGCCGTCGCGCCAGCCAAACCCGTAAGGACCTCGGCTTCGCTCGCCGCACCGGGCACGGTGCTCCTGCCGACCCACGCGGCAGCCACACCTTCCAGGCCGCACTAATTTTCACGCTGCGTCGCGCTGACGCAACTCTCCCAGCCTCTTGTTAATGCTAAACTGAGCTTCTCTGTTCTCAGGGGCAGGCTTAATGGGAAAACAGCTTTTCGGCACCGACGGCATCCGCGGCGTTCCCGGCGAATATCCGCTGGATGATCGAACTCTCGAGCGCGTCGGCTTGGCGCTCGGCGGATATCTGCGCGATCATGCAAGCTCGCCGCGCGTGCTGATCGGCCGCGATACGCGCGAATCCGGCCCGCATCTTTTCGAACGCCTCGCGGCGGGCCTTGCCGCGGGCGGCGCGCAGCCCGTCTCCGCAGGCGTGCTGACGACCCCGGGCGTCGCTTGGCTGGTCTATCGCGAGGAATTTGCCGCCGGCGCCGTGATCTCCGCGTCGCACAATCCGTATCACGATAACGGCGTGAAATTGATCGCCTCCTCGGGGATGAAATTTCCAGACGCCGTCGAGGCCACACTCGAGAAGGTGATCCTTTCGGCCAATGGCTCTTCGCCGGCCGCAGCCGCGATGCGGCTCGATGGCGACTCAAAGCTCCACGAGGATTATCTCGAGGGCTTGCGCCAAGCCGTCTTGCCGGGTGCTAAGCTCGCCGGAATGAAGATCGTGCTCGATTGCGCGAATGGCGCGGCCAGCAAGCTCGCGCCGCGGCTTTTCGAATCGCTCGGTGCGAAGATCATCGCGATCCACACCTCGCCCGACGGCCGAAATATCAATGACGGCTGCGGCTCGCTCCATCCCGAAAAGATGCAAAGCCTGGTTGCGGAGTCCGGCGCAGCCATGGGAGTCGCGTTCGATGGCGATGCGGACCGCGCGCTTTTTTCGGATGCCGCCGGAAAATTGGTGGATGGTGATGGAATCCTGCTCGTTGCCGCGCGCTACATGAAATCCACCGGCGCGCTGAAGGGCGATACGGTTGTGGGTACCACGATGGCCAATCTGGGCCTCGAGCGCGCGCTGGAAGGCTCGGGCCTCAAGCTCGCCCGCACGGCCGTCGGCGATCGCTACGTCCTCGAGGAAATGCAACGCATCGGCGCGAACCTGGGCGGCGAGCAGAGCGGCCACATCCTCTTCCTCGACGACGCCACCACCGGCGACGGCATGCTCACGGCCCTGAAAATGGCGTCCATCGCATCGCTTGCCGGCCCGCTCGACAGGCTCGCCGCCGATTTGAAAATTTTCCCGCAGAAAATCGTCAACGTCCGCGTGAAATCCAAGCCACCCATCGAGTCCCTTCCGGCAATCGCGAGCGTGCTCGCCGAAGCCGAAAAATCGCTGGGCGCCTCCGGCCGCGTGGTCCTGCGCTATTCCGGCACCGAGCCTCTTGCCCGCGTCATGGTCGAAGCCGAGCGCGAAGCAGACGTCCTCCGCTGGACCGATTCCCTCGCCACAGCCCTGCGCTCAGCCATTGGGGCGTAGATATGGTTCGCGCGTCCGATGATTTAGAGCGATGAAGCGCTGCGTACCCGGATACACTGAAGGGGCTTGAAGAATTCATGAAAGCGATGATTAAAGCCGAGAAGAAAGGGTCTTGCTCGCTCTGGTCTTGTTCTGCGTACGTGAACGGCGGATTCCGCTATGTTGGTCACCCGCGGGAATACTCCCCGACGCTTGTTGACGGCAAGGCCGTCCAGGTGGACACGATCATTACAGTGAACTATACCCTAGACTCGGCCCCCTACTGATCTTCCAAACCACATAGATCAGTCAGCCCCCGCTTCTCAGAAACTGGATTTTATACAATCGCCAGGACACGAATCCCATGCCTTTCCGGGATTAAGTCCCGCAGATACAGCGCTCCACGAAAATCCAGTGAGGTACTTACCCTTGGCATCCTGCGTGCACTTAGGAGAACCGGCTGTCTCTTATCCCGGGGTGGGCCGGTTTCGCCGCGCCGAGACCGGAGTTCTGGGGCTAGAGCGAAAAAGGGGGCCCGTCGGGGGCCCCCTCTTTTTTGTGCCGCGCCTTAAATTCCCTTCACCGGCTTTACCTCCACTGGCTCGCCGGCGAACACGGTTGGCGCCCCTGCCGCTTCGGCCGCCTTGTTGTAGGCAGCCACGTCCGTCTTCAGCAGTTGGTTGAACGCCTTTAGCTGTTCATCGAGCTTCCCCCAGAGTTCCTTCGCGTGCGCCACGCCCACGGCCGGCGGCATTTCGCCGTAGCTGCCGCTGGCCCCTCCGCCCGCGCGGGAGATCTGGCTCTGCAGCCGCGCCAGGTTGTGAATGTCGTCCTCAGGAACGCCGGCCTGCGTGCTCGGGTCGACAAACACGCCCTTTATCGCGTTCAGCTTTTTCGAAAGCCCCTTGCCGCGATCAACCACGGGCTGGTACTTCGATTTCAACTCCTTGTCGTCGCTAGACTGCACCATGCTCGAAAAATCGTTCAGCCCCTTTTCGATGTCGTTGATGCGGTTCAGCATTTCGTTCATGGCGCTGGTTTCGTTGCGGCTCTGCAGCGCAATCTTCGTCTGCGCGACGAAGACGGCCGGATCCACGTGGAGGTTGGGATCGGGCAGCAGCGTCACGCTTTGCGTCTGCGTCTGCCCGTTCACGGTGACTGCCACCTTGTACGTTCCCGGAGGCACCGCCGGCCCGCCGCGGAACCGCCGCCCGGACTCCGCATTCGGCGATGGCTGGCGCGGCGCTTCGGACCTGAGCGTCACGCCTCCCTCATAGCGCCCGCCCCACACGAAGCGGTTCACGCCCGCATCGGACGGCCCATACTCGGTTGAGACCACGTTGCCCTTCTCGTCCGAGAATACGATCTTGACCGGCCCTTCGCGGTTCCTGCGCTGTTCGCCGCTCGGCTTCAATTCCGATTGCAGGTAATATTCCAGCTCCACGCCCTCGGGGGCGTTCGGCGCCGAATAGCCCGTGGCTCCGCCTTCCCCGCTGCGCCAGTGGTGGAAGAGAACGCCCGGCGCGGCCTCGAACAGGTGAAACGCGGAGCTCTGTATCGCCGGCGTCATCTCCTCGATGGCGCGAATGTTGTCCAGCACGAAAATCCCGCGGCCGTGCGTCGCCACCGCGAGGTCGTGCGTGCTCTTGACGAACTTCAGGTCGAACACGGGCACCGTGGGAAAATTCGATTTCAGCTCCTGCCAGTGGTCGCCGCGATCCATCGAGTAGTACAAACCGGTGTCCGTGCCGAGCACTAAAAATCCCTTCTGATTGGGATCTTCGCGCACCACGTGCGCCGGCGAATCGTCCGGCAAACCCTCGGTGATTTTCTGCCACGTCGCCCCGTAATCGCTGGTGCGATAGACGTACACGTGCCGGTTATCCAGCATGTGCGCGTCGTAGGTCAGGTATGCCGTCCCCGCATCGAACGGCGAGACGCCGATCTGATACACCCGGGCCCACTCCGGCGCGCCCGCAATGTGCGCCGTCACGTCGGTCCACGTCTTTCCGCCGTCGCGCGTCACGTGCACCATGCCGTCGTCGCTGCCCACCCAGATCACCTTCGGATCGGTCGGCGCAAGCGTGATGCACATGATGGTGTCGTATGTTTCCGCGCCGCTGATATCGTGCTGCACGGGCCCGCCGGAAATCTCCTGCTTGCTCTTATCGTTGCGCGTCAGGTCTCCGCTGATCGCCGTCCAGTTCCTGCCGCCGTCGGTGGATTTGAATAGCACGTTCGCGCCGATATACACCTCGTCCGCGTTCGTCGGTGAAACTGCGATCGGCGAGGTCCAATTGAACCGGTACTTCAAATCCGCCGGCTTTACCTCCTCCACGCCCTCTGGATAAGGCCGGATCGAGCGGCTCACGTGCGTCTTCAGGTCCTGGCGCTCGATCGAGCCGTTCTGCGCGTCGGCATACACGATATTCGGATCGCTCGGTGCGGGAACGGCATATTCCCCGTCGCCGCCTGCCACCGTGTACCACGCCGCGCCCATCACGCCGTTGCGGCTCAGGTCCGACGAAGGCCCGCACCACGCGCTGTTGTCCTGCAATCCCCCGCACAGGTCGTACGGCTGCTTGCTGTCCGCCGCAATCTGATAGAACTCCTCGATCGGCAGATTATCGAGGAATTGCCAGTGCTTCGAGCCATCCGTGGTCAGATACACGCCGCCATCGCCGCCCTCGATGATCCGGTCCGGGTTCTTCGGATCAATCCAAATCGCGTGGTGATCCGAATGCACGCGGCTCGCCGTATGCGCCGTCCGCCCGCCGTCGTCGGACTCCATCACGTTGAACGAGAGAAAATAAATCTTATTCTCGTTGTCCGGCGCGACCTCCATCTTCGAAAAATAGAACGCCCGCACGTCCAGCGCGCGGTTGTTGCTCACCGAAGTCCACGAATCGCCCATATCGAGCGATTGCCACAGCATTCCCTGCTTCGCGCCGATCAGCGCGTAGACGTGCTCCGGATTCGACGGCGCCACAGCCACCGCGATTCGTCCTAGCGGCCCCTCCGGCAATCCCTTCGAGAGCTTCTGCCACGTATCCCCGCCGTCGGTCGAGCGGTAAATGCCGCTTTCCGGTCCGCCGTCCATCAGCGTCCAGGGATAGCGCCGAAATTGCCACATGCCGGCGAAGAGCACCTTCGCGTTCCCCCCGGCCATCGTCAGATCGGAAACGCCCGTCGAATCGTTCACGTACAGGACTTTCTTCCACGTCTTTCCGCCATCCGTCGTCTTGAAGACGCCGCGATTCGCGTTCGGCCCCCAGGTGTGCCCCAGTGCGCCGACGAACACCGTGTCCGGATCGTTCGGATCAATCGCAATCGCCGTGATCTGCTGCGTGTCGCCGAGGCCCATGAACTTCCATGAGTGCCCGCCGTCCGGCGAAAAATAAACGCCCGCGCCGTCAATCACGTCGTTGCGGATGTTTCCTTCGCCCGTGCCCACCCACACCAAATTCGGATTCGATGGCGCAATCGCAATCGCGCCGATCGAGGAGGTCTTTTCGTGCTCGAAGATTGGCTTCCATGTGAGCCCGCCATCCTCCGTCTTAAACACCCCGCCGCCGCCCGCCCCGACGTAATAGACGTTCGGATCGCCGGGAACCCCCGCCACCGCGGCCACGCGCCCGCCCGCCACCGGCGGACCCAGATTGCGAAACTTGAGGTTCGCGAAAATGTCCGCTGGCTTTTTATCCGGCTGCGCGTCCACCGTAGCCGCGGAAAGAAAGCTGGGAAGAACAAGCGAGAGCACGAATGCCGCAATCACCACGCAAACGACGCGAAACTTTGTCATCAGCAATTTCCTCCGAAGCGCATCGAATCTGATATGGCTGTACTTGCTCAGATGAAGTAGTCATGCCGGGCGGGGCCCGGCCACGCGAAAGCGCGAAGCATTATACGTCCGCAGCGCCCAAAAATGGCGCTCCGAGTTGCATTTAGCTGGGGAAAGCCCTTGGCGGGAAGCCGGCGGCCTTTATGCCGGGGTCGCGGTTGCGCCGGACGTTGCCGGCGCGTCCACCAGCCAGCCGTCGGCCAGATTGATGATGCGGTTTCCGCAGGCGGCCCACGCCTCGTTGTGCGTCACCTGAATAATCGTGGTTCCTTCGTCGTTCAACCGCTTCAGCAAATCCATAATCATGCGCCCCTGGCTGGTGTGCAGGCTGCCGGTGGGCTCGTCTGCCAGAATCAATTTCGGCCGGCCGATCACCGCGCGCGCCACGGCCACCAGTTGCTGCTGCCCGCCCGAAAGCTGGTTGGGAAAGAGCGCCTTTTTGCCGACAATTTGGAACCGGTCCAAAATATCCGCCACCATTCCTTGCCTCTCGGATCTCTTTATGTCGCGATAGGAAAGCGGCAAATCGAGGTTCTCCGCAACCGTCAGGTTATCGAGCAAATGATACTGCTGGAACACAAACCCGATATATTGCTTGTGCAGCTCCACCCGCCGCCGGTTGTCCAGCCGGTGCACCGGATGCTCGTCCAGATAGTATTCCCCGCGCCACGCGCCATCGAGCATCCCAATAATGCCCATCAGCGTGGACTTTCCGGCGCCCGAAGGCCCCATAATGGTGATGAACTCGCCTTCGCGAATATCCAGGTTGATCCGGCGCAGCACCCACGTCTTCCCTGCGCCCGATTCATAAAATTTTTCCACGTCAATCAGCTTAATCAACCGCTCTTCTCCCACCGTCGAGGGGCAGTTTCCGCGCCTGCGATTGTACCCCTTTGGCGGGCATTTACGGCACTTTCGTCACTGCCCCCAAACGCGGCCACGAGCCCGCGAATGCGCGCGTAATGCTTTTGCATTATTGATGCGGAACACGGGAATGGGTACGGTCACCGTCATCGGGTGTGATAGGGGTCGCATCTTTTACCGAAAACGCGAGGAGAACTTATGCGCACCGGACTTTTGACGGCATTCTTGCTGTGCGTCGCGCTGTCCTCTTCAGGGCAGAGCAACTACGCCGTGGTGACGGGGACCGTCACAGATCCACAGAACCTGCCCGTGCCCGGCGCGACCGTGGAATTCAAATCCGCGAGCACGGCAGCCGTGCGCCACGTCACCGCGAACCAGAGCGGCATCTTCGAGGCCCCGGCGCTTCTGCCCGACGATTACGTGATGACCACTTCGGCTCCAGGCTTCACCGCCGCGAAGCAAACGCTCCATCTCGAGGTCGGCCAGAACGCCGCGATTGAAGTGCACCTCGGGCTGAACAGTCAGACCCGGAACGTCCGGGTTTCAGCGCAGGCAGACGTGCTGCGAACCACGGACGCGAGCGTCGGAGAAGTCGTCGAGCCGAAATCCATTCAGGAACTCCCGCTCAATGGGCGCATGCTGCTCGATCTGGTGCTCACGGTTCCGGGCACCCACATCGGTTTTGGTGCGCAACAGGGCAACGTAAACCCGCTCTACTGGCGCCCCGGGCAAAACTCCGCGCTCAGCATCGGCGGCGGCCGCCCCAACGCCAATTTCTATCTCATTGACGGCGCCACAAACACCGATCCCACCTTCAACACCCAGAATCTCAGCCTCTCTCCCGATGCCGTAAGGGAGTTCCAGGTCGAAACGAGCAGCTACACCGCGGATATGGGCGGCGCGGGCGGCGGGCAGATCAATATCGCCACACGCTCAGGAACGAGCCACTTTCACGGGACCGTGTACGAATTCCTGCGCAACGGCGCGATGGACGCAACGACCTTCGATTCGATGGGCAACAATCACCTGGTCCAAAATAACTTCGGGGCGTCGCTGGGCGGGCCGCTCATCGGAAGCCACACCTTCTTCTTCACGAATTACGAGGGTCTGCGGCTCTCGCAGACCGATACGCAAATTCTCACCGTGCCCACGGCCGAGGAAATGAACGGCGACTTCAGCATGAGCGCGGCAAACATTTACGATCCTACGGCGAACCAAAACGCATCCGCCGCCAGCCCGCGGCCGCAGTTTCCCGGCAACGTAATCGCGCCGGTCTGCACCAACCCGAATCCCACTCCATCGAATTGCACGCGGAATCCGAATTCGCCCATCAATTTCGCGGCGTGGTCCTTCCTGCAACTCTACGAGCCGAAACCGAACATGATGATGAGCGGGCCGGGGCCGGATGCAAATAACTATCTGGATGCGCGCAACGAGACGCATTATACCGACCAGGGAACCGCCCGCATTGACCACATGTTCGCCAGCGGCGACACCCTCTTCGGCCGCTACTCGCTCAGCGCGGAGAATGGTTTCACGCCCACCAGCAGCATGATGAACACTACCGCGCAGAACCTGCCGGGCTTCGGAACGAATTTCGACAACCTCTCCCAGCAGGCGGTTATTTCCTGGAATCGCATCCTCTCGAGCACGAAAATCAACACCGCGTCGCTGGCCTTTTCGCGTCTTTCGATGAATCACACCTCGCAGAACGACGGCGTGAACGACATCGTCGGGCAATTGGGGATCACGGGCGTGGGCTATGGAGGCCAGGGGGCATGGGGCGCGCCGTGGTTCGCCGTCCAGGGCTACACGGGCATGGGCGACACCTTCGGCGCAACTCCGATGCATGCATGGGATACCGTTGGGGAACTGCGCGACACCCTCGCCTGGCAAAAAGGAAAGCACGGATTGCGATTCGGAGGCAGCTTCCGCCGGTTCATCTGGCCCATGTGGGGGTTCTTTGAAAACCGCGGCTATTACCAGTTCACGCCGGGCTACACCAGCGAGACCGGCACGAATGACGGCACCGGGTCCGCCCTGGCCAGCTTTCTGCTCGGGCTCCCGGTGGTCAAGCAGGTGCAGGCCGGCATTCCCGTGATGAACTTGCGCAACTGGAGCATGGACGGTTTCGCGGAAGATAGCTGGCAGGTGACTCCAACCACCACGCTGAATATCGGGCTGCGCTACGATTACTCAAGCCCGCTCTGGGATCGCGACTATACGAACTCGAACTTGGTATTCAGCAACGGCGTGCCCGAAATGTTCATCGGCGGCCAGAACGGCTATCCGACAGGCCTGATGTATTCGAATAAGCATAATTTCGCGCCGCGCCTGGGCATCGCAAAGAACCTGCCGCGCTTCGGACTGGTGGTCCACGCCGCCTACGGCATCTTCTACACGCCCGTGGACCAGAATACCTGGTGCAACCAGCGCCACAATGTCCCCAACGTCTTCCCCGAAACGATTCAGAACAACAACTACAACGTCGCAACCGCGCCCAACGCCCTGGGCTTCAACTTCGCCCCTCCCGTGCTAGGACCAACGGCGCTCGGCGGAACACCCGTGAGCTTCACCGCCTTCGATCCCCACGCGCCCGCCGAGTACGTCCAGCAATGGAATCTGCACATCGGGAAAAGCCTGGGCGCGAATACGACCGCCGAAATCGGTTACATCGGATCGCGGGGATTTCACCTGCAACAGTCGGACCTGGTCAACAACGCCCCTCCAGCACCCGGCCCCATCGGGCCGCGTCGCCCGATTCAAGCCGTCACCTTCGTCCCGAATACGGCGTTTCCCGCCGCGGACACCGTGGTGGGCGGCGGGACCATCACCGCCCCGGCAATCAATCTGCTCGAGAATACCGCCCTTAGTTGGTACGACGCGGGATACGTGAACCTGCGGCGGCGGTATTCGCACGGCCTGAGCGTGCTGGCGAACTACACGTTCTCGAAATATCTCACCAACGCGCCGGATTTCCGCTCGCCCATGGATGAATCCGTTCTGCCGCAGAACAGCTTCGACCTCGCGGCGGAGAAGGGCCCCGCATGCGACGTCCGCCACCGCATCGCGCTAAGCAGCGTCTATGACCTGCCCGCCTATCGCGCCGCGCGATGGACGGCCCTGCTGACCCAGAACTGGCACGTCTCCACCATCTATCAATTCCAGACGGGCATGCCGTTCACCATTTCCGTCTTCGGCGATACGGCCAATGCGGGAACCATCCTGGGCGAGAATCCCATCCGCGCGAACTATACCGGGCAGCCGATCTACGGCCCGGGAACGCACACTTCCTCGGAATGGTTCAATCCGGCGGCGTTCGCGGCGCCCGCTCCCTACACCTTTGGCGACGTGGGACGCAATTCTCTCTACGGCCCGAGCTTGCAGACGCTGGACCTCTCCGTCGCGCGCGCATTCCGGGTCCGCGAGAGCATGGGGCTGGAAGTTCGCGCCGAGGCTTTCAACGCGCTGAATACGGTGAACCTGGGCACTCCAAACCGCTACGTCAACGAGCCGCAATTCGGAACCGACACGACCACGATGACCCCCGGGCGGCAAATGCAGGTGAGCGCGCGGCTCTCCTTCTGAGCCGCGCCCCGGCTCACGGCGGAGCGCCGGCGCCGCAAATTCTTACTCGTCACGGAGCGCAACCATCGGGTCCACCCGCATCGCCCGCCGCGCCGGCACGTAGCATGCCGCCAGCACCACCGCGATCAAAATCGCGGCGACGCCCGCAAACGTCATCGGGTCGGTCGGGCTCACGCCATACAAAAAGTCCTTCATCACCTGCGTCAACTCAAGCCCGCCGCCCACGCCAATCACCACCCCGATCGCGCCCAGCCGCAATCCGTGCCCCAGGATCATCCGCAGCACGTCTCCGCGCTGCGCTCCCAGCGCCATGCGAATCCCGATCTCGTGCGTCCGCTCGCTCACGAAATACGCCATCACGCCATAAATCCCCACTATCGCCAGCAGCAGCCCCAGCCCGGCGAACGCCCCCAGCAACATCGCCTGCACCGACGTGCTCTGCATCGAATCCGCGATAATTTCCTTCATCGTCCGCGGCCGAAGCACGGCGAGCCCGCTATCGAGCGCCGCCACGTCGCCGCGAATCGCGCCCAGCACGCTTCCCGGCGCCACGCTCGTCTTCAGCGAAATATGCCCCACCATCGTGGGAGCGAACGCAAGCTCCAGCCCCACCGGAAAATACGCCTCAGGCCGCACCTCGTTGCGCACGCTCGATTCGTTCACGTCGCCCGTGATCCCGATCACGGTCACAGGCACTCCACTGTAAAAAAACACCTTCCCCACCGCCTCCTGCCCCCGCCAGAACGTCCGGGCCATCGTCCGATTGATCACGCTCGTCAGCGTCAAATCCGCGGGAAACGGATTCGGCATCTTGCCCGTTTTGTTCATCTCCAGGAATTTCACGGCCGCTGCCGCCGCATGATTCATATCCCCGGCATTAAAATCGCGCCCTTGCAGCAGCGGAATGCCATATACACGAAAATAATCCGGCGTGATGTAGTTCCACTCCACCAGTTGATTCGCGAGCGATGAATCCTTCTCGCCCGGCACCTTCACATATCCATTGTTCCCGCCCTCGAGCGGCAGCTTCGTCGAAAGCGCTGCAAACTGCACGCCCGGCGCGCGTCGCGCTCGCTCCAGCAATTGATCGTAGAACGCCCGCCTCGGCTCGGCCGCCGGATACTTCGCCGCCGGCAATTGCAGCGCCAGCGTCAAAATATTTCGCGTCTCGACGCCAATATCCGCGCGCCGCATCTCCGCAAACGTCCGCAACAGCAGCCCCGCCCCGGCCAGCAGCGCCAGCGAAATCGCCACCTCGACGATAATCAACCCATCGCGCAGCAGCCGGTCGCCCCTGCCCAGTCCCAGCACCGCCTTCCCGCCGGACTTCAAGTCCTCCGCCAGGTTCAGCCGCGAACCGCGCAGCGCCGGCGCGAGCCCGAAGAGAATCCCCACGATCACGCTTACGCCAATCGCAAAGAGCAGCACCGCGTAATTCAGCTCCACGGGATTCGCGCGCGGAATCGGCAGCACCGCCGGCAGCAGTTGCACGCACCACCACGCCCCGATCAGCCCCACCGCCGCCCCGCCCAGCGCCAGCAGCAGGCTTTCCGTCAGCAGTTGCCGCACCAGCCGCACCCGGCTTGCCCCCATCGCCACCCGCACGGCCATCTCCCGCTGCCGCCCAGACGACCGCGCCAGCAGCAAATTCGCCACGTTGGCGCACGCGATCAGCAGCACCAGCGCCACCGCCCCCAGCAGCATATAGAGGTAGCCCGACGCCCCCTTCGTGATCTGCTCCTTCAGCGTCGTCACCACGGCGCCCACCTTATCGTTCGGGTCCGTGTCGCGCCGTCTGACGATCGTCGTCAGCTCCGCCTGCGCCTGCCGCACCGTCACCCCCGGCTTCAGCCGCGCGATCGCCAGATACTGATGCGAACCTTCGGCGGCGAGGTTCTTCCGTGACATGTCCATCGGTGTCCAGACGTCTGTCGCCGCGCGAAACCAAAAAGACCGCGGCATCACGCCGATCACCGTATAGCTCTCATCGTTCAGTTCAATCGGGCGCCCCAGCGCATCCGAACTCGCCCCGAAATGCTGCGCCCAGAATCCGTAGCTCAGCACCGCGATGTGATTCTTTCCCGGCTGATCTTCGCCCTTCTCGAATCCCCGACCCAGCAGCGGCTGCGCCCCAAGCAGCGAAAAAAGATTCGCCTGCGCCTGCGTCACCAGCGCCGCTTCGGACCCGCCCCAGCCGCTCGCGTTAAAGCTGAAAGCCCAGCTATAAAGGCTCGTGCCCGCCAGCGTCTTGCTCTGCTCCTGCCACGCAAGATAATCCGGCCCGGTCAGCGGATACGCCCCCGGCGCGGCCTCGATCTGCCACAATTGCACCAGCGACCCGGGATCCTTATAAGGCAGCGGCCGCAGCAGCACCGCATCCACAATCGAAAATATGGCCGTATTCGCGCCGATGCCCAGCGCCAGCGTCAGCACCGCAATCACCGTAAATCCCGGCGATTTCACCAGCATTCGCAACGCATACCGCATGTCTTGAAGAATTGTTCCCATAGTGTCTCGCGTAGGCGCACGATTCCTAATCTACGGTTCCCCGTTTAACTAGCGATTAGAAATCGAGCGAAATTATTGGCGGTCCGGAGCGAAGTGCCCGCCCGGCAATTCAGGCTGTGGCCAGCGGCGTGCCCATCGTCTCCTCGACGATCTGTCCGTCGAACAGATGAATCGTGCGGTCGGCGACGCTCGCGTACCGGGGGTCGTGCGTCACCATGCAGATCGTGGCGCCCTCGCGGTGCAGCTGCCGCAGCAGGTCCATCACGGCTTCGCTGTTCTTCGAGTCGAGGTTGCCGGTCGGTTCGTCCGCCAGCAGGATCGAGGGCTGCCCCACCAGCGCGCGCGCCACTGCCACGCGCTGCTGCTGGCCGCCGGATAGCTGCGAGGGATAATGCTTCATGCGATGCGCCATGCCCACGCGCTCCAGCACCTCTTGCACGCGCTTCTTGCGCTCGGCAGACGCCATGCTGCGATAGGTCAGCGGCAATTCCACGTTCTCGAACACCGTCAGGTCGCCGATCAGGTTGAATGCCTGGAAAATAAACCCGATTTCGCGGTTTCGGATTCGCGTGCGGTCGGAAAGCGAAAGCTTCGCCACGGCATTCGTGTTGATCCAATAGCTTCCGTCGGTGGGGGAATCCAGCAGCCCCAGAATCGAAAGCAGCGTGGATTTGCCGCAGCCCGAGGGCCCCGCAATCGAGAGGAATTCCCCGTTCTTAATCTCGAGGTGCACGCCGCTTAAGGCGTGCGTATCAACCTCGTCCGTGTAGAACACCTTGGTCACGCCTTCCAGACGAATCAACGGCTGAGCCGCGGTTTCCATGCGCTTTTCCTCCCTTCCAATAATATCCATACGAATACGACGCCCGAAAAGTTCCCTACTTCAGTTCGATCCGATCATAGTTATCTTGCGCGGACATGTCCGACAGGATCACCGTGTCTCCCACGTTCAGGCCCTTCAATATCTGGACCTTGTCCACCGATACCTTGCCGATCTCCACCGGCACCCGGACCGCCTCCGAGCCGCCGTCAATCAGCTTGAAGAGATGCACGGTGTTGTTCGCATCCGCGTGAATCGGCCGGTCCACGTATAGCACATTCGGCAGCCGCTCGATCTCAATCTTTCCTTCCACGCTCAGGTCCGGCACCGCGCCATCCGGCAGAGGACCGTCCAATTTCACGTCCACGGCGCGTGTTCCGTTTGTCGCCGAAGGATCAATTCGAGTCACATGCCCTGGAATGATTCCGTTATGCGTGTCAATCGTAGCCTTCTGCCCGATCTGGATGTCTTTCGCCTGCGTCTCCGCAACCTTCAGAACCGCCTTCAATTTCGAGGGTTGCACCACCTTGGCGAGCAGCTCTCCCGCCGTGGCATACGCGCCGACGTCCGCGCCCGGGCTTTCCAGCTCCTGCAAGACGCCGTCAATCCCGGGGCGGACGTGAAGATCCTGTAATTGTTGCAGGTCCTCGTTATAGGTATCCTGCGCCCTGTCTATGGCTGATTGCTGCACGGCGAGTTGCGCCGCAATCGAACCCTGGAAGGTCGCGATTTGTTGTTTGGCGATCTCCTCATGCTTGGCTGTAGCCCCGGCAGTCAATTCAGCCGACCTCTGCTCCACGTGCGACTTGAGCCCCAGCTTGAAGAGTTCCTCGGTCGTGTCCTTGTCCATTTGGGCCTGTTGGTTCGCGGAATCCGCATCCGCTTCGGCGGCGCGATCCTGCGCCAGTTGGTTATCCAGAGTAGCTTTGGTTTGTATGTAGGTGGATTTCGCGGCCTCCAGCAGCGATTTATCGGCCAGAGCCTGTTGCTCGAGCTTTGGATTGCTGAGGTCCAGAATCACGCTATCCGCCTTCACCTTCTCGCCGGCAAGCATGTAGCGCTTGATGATGCGGCCTTCCACCGCGGAGGAAACGGTCCAGATCGTCTCCGGCTCCAGATCGCCCAATCCCGATACGGATATAAGCAGCTCGCCGCGTTGCACGGTGCCGGGCCAGATGGTGGCTTTATCCACGCTCGGCGCTGCGGGTTTGAGCCGCGTAAGCGCCACGGTAATCACCACCACCACTACCAGTCCCACGGCGCCATAGATGATGCGGCGAATCCGCTTTTTGCGTTTGATTTCCGGACGTGCGATGTCTACCACGTGATCTTCCTCGGCTTCTTATACTGCAAATCGCCTTCCTGTTGCCGCCCATTGTAAGTGGTTTCAATTCTGTGCGCTACAGGGATATAATTGCACGCACCGATGGGAAACTGCCCGGTCGTGGGACTCACCGTCCCGCAATCGAACACTCGGAGGCCGAGCAGCTCTGCCGTATAGCCAGCGGCGCTGGGGTGAGCGGAATGAAAAAGTGGTGCGTGGCGGCCCTTGTCATCATCGTCGTGATCGTCGTCGCAGTCGTGCTCGCCCTCAGCGAATTCAACCTCAGCGCCCTGCCCGAGCCGGGCCGCTTCGAGACAATCATGGCCAACGCCGGGAAACATTGGATGGTTAGACGCGCCGCCGCGCACAATCGCGCACCCAAAATTCCCGCCGCCGCAACCAAAAGCGTCGTGGATGGCGAAATGACCTTCGGCGATCAGTGCGCGCCCTGCCATGGCAACGACGGCCGTACCCCCACCGCCATCGGCAAAGGGATGTATCCCCGCGCCCTGGACCTGGGCTCGCCCGAGGTGCAGCACTGGTCCGACGCCGAGCTTTTCTGGATCATCAAGAATGGCATACGACTCTCCGGCATGCCGGGATTCGGAAAATCGCTTTCCGACGAGCAGATCGGAAACCTGGTGAACTACGTTCGCAGCGTGAAGCCGGGCGCGGCGCCAACAAAGCACTGAGCGGCGCCGAATCCGTATTCCACTGTAAATCCAGCTACATGGGTTTCGCGACGCCGGGGTAAAGAAGTTGCGCCACCCGCAGTTTTTACCGTCCGGCAAATTTCCGCTCTTTCCCAAGCAGCGCAATCTCAAAGTCTTAGCGCCATTTCCATTTGGAAGGAGGGTTGCCTTCCCGATATGTGAAGTACCGGGAGGCGAAAATGAAAGTGCCCACGTCTAATGAAGTGATGACGACGCTGCTTTCCGGTTTATTGACGTTCGTTCTCGTCGGGTGCACGCAATTCCCCGACAATTTCGATTTCGCCGCGAAGCAATGCGCGCCGGCGTTCAGCGGGAGCCAATCCATGCCCGCGAGCCCGGCCGTCGCGAAAGGAGCGGCCAACTAGCTTCACGTTTATCCCCGATCCGTGCGAGGCTCGCCACCCACACACGCACGAGCCTCGCACGGCCTCCTTCCTCGCACCCGTAGGCAGCGTCACCCAGCGATTCCATAGCGGGCCTTAGCGGCGGTAATGATCCCCGCCATCACGTCGCGGTATTTATCGAAGGTGTCGTCCACGACGGTGATCGTCGGAATCGTTCGACCATCGCGAGGCAGTTCCGGGTTGAACCGCCCGAAGCCGTCTTCGTGAACGCCCGTGCTGCCCCGCCCCGGCGCCGGATGGCTCAAATGTAGGAACGAGCTGCAATATTTCCAGAAGCCCGGGGAATACGCCGGCGCGGACGGCACCTGGTAGAGCGGAATGCACGACATCAGCGCGTCGTAGTGCATTTCGCCGACAGCGAGCACGCCCGGATACTTCGCGCGCAGGTCGTTCACCAGGCGCACGGTGCCCTCGTACATATCGCCGCGCAGATTGTTCATCCATCCGCCGACGATATCCAGAAAATAGGCGTCTACGTGGAAGCGTTCGATCATGTCCGAGATGCGGCCAAACATCCATTGGCGCCAGGAATCCACGCCAAGGTTCATAAACGAGCCCCAGCCGTCGGCGGAGCGGTCGTTATCCATGTCCACGCCCCAATTCAGATCGAAGGCGTCGCCGTCAATTCGCTGCGTGGTGGCATTCGCAAAATTGGGGAAGACGGAGAGCTTGCGGTTCGCGGCGTTGGCCCCGAACATCGGCATCATGTGGAAGCCGAGGCTGTGGCCCTTATCAATCAGCGCGCGAAATCCCGCATCCCCACCGAGCCGGGGATCAGTCTTGAAAATTGGGTAGTTCCAATAATACCGGCCATCCCATGCAGGCACGAAGACGAGCACGCGGCTGGCGGGGATTTGCGTCGCCACCCATTCGAGCGTCTTCTGCATTTTCGCGAAGTCGTTGTAGACGTAGCCGCACCAGTGCGCGCCATGAATCGAGACCACTAGCGCCACATTGCGCATCCACGCGGGCACGTCCGGGCGCGTGGCCCAATCGCCGATCTTAAATGTTCGCTCGAGATGCTCGAAATGCGGACGCGCCGCCTCCTCGTAGCTCTTCGCGGCGCCCACGCGCCACGTGGGCGTCTCGATCCGGTTGCTCTTCTCCCAGCCCGCCTGCTCGTACACCAGTTCGGTGCGATATCCCTGGTCTCCGGGCTCAAAATAAAATCGCGTGCCGCGCACCTTGGTACTCAGCGAGGAGAGAAAGAAGAAATCCTGATCGCCCTTTTTGATCACCACCAGCGGCGTGGTCATCCCGCCGCGAAGATAGGGATGGCTGAGCGAGACTTCATTCTGGCCATGATCCATGAAATTGCCGCATGCCACAGACATCGGCCCGCGCGGCACCCATCGCAGAATCGTGGCGATGGACTTAATGGGCTTATCCATCTGCGCGGAAACGTCCCATTCCACGAAATTGCCATTCTTGCGAAGCCGGGCATGCAGCGTGCCGGGCGCCTTCTCCTGATCGCCTGCCCACGTGAATCCCGAGCAGCGAATCTCCATGCCGCCGGAGCCTCCGCCCTGATCGGTGATTTCCATCCGCGTGGGATCGAGCGCATACGTGTTCTCGAATGTGTACACGCGAAAGGAAACCAGCAGGTCCGCGAACGGCACAGACGGCTCCGGAAAATCGAAGCCGAATTTGAAATAGCTGCGGCCCCGGGGAGGAATGTATACGCCGGAGTTGCAGTTCAGCGCCTGAATGCGCGAGTCCGGCGCGGGCTGTGCGCCAAGTTCGCCTGCCACGGCCGGCACCCCGGCCTGCAACTCGGCGGGAATCAACGACGCGGCCCCCGCCGCAGCTGTCGCTTTCAGCAAATCCCTGCGCGAAATTTTTTCCGTCATTCGCCTCCCCCGGCAAGCATCAGTCCGCCGTGATCCTACCCTTCACGAGCCGCCGCTTCAACCCGGAAGAAGGCGCGACCAGAGCCCCGGGGCAATTCCGGGCGGCGCCTTGCGGCGATGTTTACCGTAGATTAGAAGAATTTTTGGCTTTTATTTTCAGCGACTTAGCTCGATTTCTAATCCCCGTACCGTAGATTAGAAATCGGCTGGACCTCCTCTGGGACGGTATCGTGCAGGGTTCGATCCGCAGGCGCCGCGGCGAGTAATGCCGGCTCGGGCGGAAGCTTGGGCGCGGCGGCCGGGGCTGCGGCGTCGCTGTGCTGGGCGCGCCGGGCTGAGGCGGGGATTGCGGTTACGACGATATTATTGGCCGGCTCGACCCAGGTGTTGTGGTCGGTGAGGCAGCATTGGGCGCGAATGGCGCGGATGACGGCGTCCGCGGTGACGTTGGTGGGGGTTTGCTCGATGATGGCGTCGAGGGCGACGCGCATATTGGCGCGGCGGCGTTCGAGGAGGCCGGTGGCCGCGGCGTGGCGGTAGAGGGAGCGATAGTCCTGGATCTCGTACTGGCGCGCGAGGCTCCAAGTGTCGCGCCAGGAGACGAACTCCTGCTCGATTTCCTCGCGGTCAGGATGGCAGCAGACCGAGCATTTGCGTTGATGGCGGGAATAGAGGTCCGGCGCGGGGTTTTGCTGTGCGACTAAAGCCGTGTTGTTCATTGCGTTTTCCTTGGTTGGATTTGCCAGCGGGCTGGCGGTGGATGGGCGCTGGGGCGGCAGGCGGAGGGTTGCCGGGATTGGATTCTGGCGTCGCCGTTCTGGCGCGTGCGCGACATCTGTTCGGTTCCTTTCTTACTTCAAAAACGATTCACGGTAGCACGAATGCGAAAGAGGGGAAGGACAGAAAAGGGCCGGGAAAAGGTACAGCTGTACTTTTGGAAAGCGGGGGTGGAAGAACAAGAGCGGGTGAACGAGAGATCAGCGCTGATATTCCTGAAACGCTCCGCGCATTGCCCAGCGCAATCTAGCGAGCGGTGTTTGGCTTGCCTTCGAGGAAAAGGGCGAAGGAGGAGGGACGGAGAGAGAATTTGATTTCGCCGGGAGAGTCTAATTCCGCAGGCAATCCGGAGTGCGATTCCGGGGAATCGAGGAGCAATCGCCAGCGGCCGGCGGGAATGGGCAGCGCGATGCTGACCGACTCTTCGCCAAAATGGAACATGGCGAAAACCTGGCTCTCCTCGGCCCACCGCCGAACGAGAAGCACCTTTTGCGCCTCGAACGGTGTGGCCTCGGTGCGCTCCTTGGCAAGCTGCGAAAGCGCGGGAATGGTGCGCCGCAAGCGCAGCAACTCGGCGTAGAAATTCAGGAGCGCGGCATGCTCGCCCTGCCGTCGCAGCCCCCAATTCAGCTTCGAAGCAAGGAAGGTCCGCTCGTCCTGCGGATCGGGCACTTCTCCCCCCCACGCAAAGGCGGCGAATTCCTCCCGCCGGCCCTTGCGAACCGCTTCCACCAGGGCGGGATCGCCGTGACTGACAAAATAATTGAACGGCGCACGCTCTCCATATTCTTCGCCCATGAAAAGCAGCGGCAGAAACGGAGAAAGGAGCACGGCCGCGGCAGCGAGCTTGAGCCGCTCGATGGGGAGCCTGGCGGCAAGCCGATCGCCCTCGAGGCGGTTGCCGACCTGATCGTGATTCTGCGAGAAAACGACGAACGAGCGGCCGGGGAGCGCCGCGGATGATTTGCCGTAGTGCTGCGCGCGGTAACGGGAATACTGCCCGGTGAAGACGAAGCCGTCGCGGAAGGCGCGCGCCAGCTTTTCCACCCCGCCGAAATCCTGGTAGTAGCCGCCGGTTTCGCCGCTGAGCAGCACGCGCAACGAATGATGAAAATCGTCGTTCCATTCGGCATCCAGGCCGATGCCGCCCCATTCGCGCGGCGTGACGAACCGCGGATCGTTGCGATTACTTTCGGCAATCAGGAAGATTTCGCGGCCCAGTTCGCGCGCGCGGCCGTGGACCACGAGACCGAGTTCCTCGAGAAATGTGGAGGCGGACTCGTCGAAGATGGCGTGAATGGCGTCCAGCCGCAGGGCATCCACATGAAACTCGGCGACCCATTGCAGGGCGTTATCCACGAAATAGCGGCGGACCTCGTCGCTCGATTCCTGGTCGAAATTGATCGCGGCGCCCCAGGGCGTCTGGTAATGATCAGTGAAGTACGGGCCGAAATCGGCGAGGTAGTTCCCTTCCGGGCCCAGGTGGTTATAGACGACGTCGAGAACCACCGCCAAGCCCCGCGCGTGGCATGCATCCACCAACCGCTTGAATTCGCGCGGCCCGCCATAGGAATTCTGCGCGGCGAAGGGATAGACGCCGTCGTAACCCCAATTGCGGTCGCCGGGAAATTGCGAGATGGGCATGACTTCTATGGCGGTGATGCCCAGCGATTTCAGCTCGGGCAGGCGGGGAATGATGCCCGCGAAGGTTCCTTCGGGCGAGAAGGCGCCGGGGTGCAGCTCATACATCACGTATTGCTGGATCGGCAGGCCGCGCCATCCGGCGTCGGTCCAATCGAAGCGTGCGTCGGCCACCTGCGAGGGGCCATGCACACCCTCCGGCTGAAATTGGGAGGCGGGGTCGGCGCGCCGGCAGCGTTCATCGAGGCAATAAAAATATCGCGAGGAGGCGGGGACGTCTTCGAGGACGGCGGAAAAATAGCCCCTTGCAAGCGGCCGCATCGGCACGGAACGCTCCGCGGGATGCACGATGTGAAGCTCAACGGTCTTCGCGCGCGGCGCCCAGACCAGGAAACTGCAGCGGCCGCCGGGCGTCCAATGAGCGCCGAGGCGGCGAGGGGCGGGCTGGGCGATGCTGGTTTCGAATTGCTGCGCGGCCTTCGACATGTGCCGACCACTTTCTTGCCAATCGGGGCGAATGAGCGTCCATTCAATTGTAGCGGGAGCGAAGTCTTTCGGCCGGAGAAAAATGCGAGGGTTCGCCGGAGGCGCGGCGACGAGAGGGTCCTAACGAGACTTCAGGAGATCATGAATGCCGGCGAGCGGAACCTCGATCCAATCGGGGCGGTTGTTCAGCTCGTATCCGAGTTCGTAGATGGCCTTTTGAAGAAGATAAAGGTCGAGGAGCGAGGCGAGTTCGCCGCCACCGGAGGGAAGGAACGCCGCGCCGGAGGCCGTCTCGAGATATTGCGAGAGAAATTGCGAGCCGGACCAGCGGCTCCAGGCCGCGGCCCAGGGCAGCAGGCGCTCGCGGTCCGCGGCAGCGTGCCGGCCGCGCGGATCGAGGAGCGGCGAAATCGCCGCGTAGTGAAACGAGCGCAACATTCCGGCTACGTCCTGCAACGGGGAGCGCTTGGCGCGACGTTCGGGCAAGGGGCGCGCCGGCTCACCTTCAAAATCAATGATGACGAAATCGGAGCCGGTCCAAAGAACCTGGCCGAGATGGTAATCGCCATGAATGCGGGTACGCGAGGCGCCAATGGGGCGCGCGAGCGCGGCATGAAAGCGATCGAGGATTTCCGGCTCGCGGTCGAGGAGAGAGGCGGCCGCGGCGCGCACCGCAGGCGAAAGGCCTTCGCGCTTCAGGCGAAACAGGCTGAAGACCTGCTCGGTGAGTTCGCGGAGGCGCTGTTCGAATTCGCGCTGAAAGGGAGACGTGAAAGGCTCCGGCGCGAATGATGGGTCCGAGGAATCCGACGAGAGCGCGAGATGAAGCTCCGCGGTGCGCCGGCCGAGCAGGCGCGCGGAATCGAGGAAGCCGCCGAGGAGTTCACGCACGCGAGGCGGGGGCTGCTGCCGGGGCGCGGGCACATCGGACGCGGGCAGCGGCGGCGCTTGGGACGCAGCGAGCGGACTCACCTGCGCGTAATAGGCCGCAACCTCGGCGAGGGCGTAGCGCCAAGCGTCTCCTTGATTCGGCACGAAGCCCTGCAGAATGCCGAGGGTTATCTCCGCGCCATCGGCGCCGCGGTAATGGAGCGATCCGACCACCGGCGGGACGTGCGGGAAGCGGCCGTTCGCCGTGAGAAACGTGCCCATTTCGAGATCGGGGTTGATGCCCGGCTGCGCACGGCGAAAGAACTTAAAAATGAAGCGGCCGCCGTAAATCACGGAGGTGTTGCTCTGCTCGCCGCTCAGCACGCGGGCGGATGGGGCACCCGGCGCATCGGCATCCGATGGGAACCCTGGGGCGCGCGTGGCGCGGATTGCTCCATGCGTGCCGGTGAAGACGCTATCGCGCGCGAAGGTAAGCCAGACGGCGGCGAGAAACGCGGAATTCTCAAAGGCATCCGAAAGCGGCGCGTCTGGCGCTGCAACGCCGGCCGAAGGCAAGGGGAGAACGTAGGATTCAGCGGTGGCGTCCACGTAAGAGACGCGGACGAAAAGAACCACGGCATCGGCGGCATCGGCGCGAATGGGAACGGCGTCCGTGACTTCGGTGGAGCGGATGGCGCGCGCCTTGCCGCCAAACCAGCGGCGCGACATCAGGAACGCGGGCAGGCGATTGCAGAGTTCGCGGTTGAGCCGCTCAATGGCGCCGGGTTGTGGAGCGGGCGAAGGCATGATCCTGAAAAGCTATTTGCGAAAGAGGCTTTAAAGCGGCGAGGGCTCCTCCTCCTTTTCACGCTCGCGGCGCTTATCACCCAGATAGCGCTCGAGCGTCTGGCGGGCGAGCTCCTTTCCTCCCAGGCCGAAGGCGATGGCGAGGGCCAGCATCAGCGCACCAAAAACGATCGAGAAGGCCGTGGTCACGGTGCGGCGCGCGAGCCCGATCTGCTCGAGCGCCATCGAGATCGCCAGGATCCAGATCACGAAGCGCACGCAGGCGCTCCAAAGCCGGGGCGAGCGGAAGCCGGCGTTGACCGAGGCGAGCAGCACGGCACGCGAGAAAAAGTTGGCGGCCAGCAAGCCGACGAACAGGATGAGGATGGCGATCAGAATCTGCGGCAGAAGCTGGAAGATATGCGAGATTTGCTCCTGCCACTGCGCGATACCAAGCGCGCTGATTCCGAGCAGGATAAAGCCGACCCACACAATCCAGAAAAGCACGCGGCTGAGGAATTCCGTGGTGGAAGGAAGCGCGGCGCTGCGCAGCGCGTGCGAGGCGCCGGATTGCTCGGAAAGGCGGTCGAGCTTGGTGAGGCTCAGAATCCAGCGAAAGATCCGCTTCAGCAGCAAGGCAATCACAAAGCCGATGATGATGATGATCACCATCACGGCCAGGCGCGGCAGCAACTCGGCAAATGTGCGCACCACCTGCTGGTAGGATTGTGCGAGTCCCTGGACGATCATGTCTTTCATGATGTCACCTCAACTTTTTGCCGTCCACCTATCGAGCAGATACGGCTTCAGACGCTCGAAGGCAAGGCACAGCGATTCGGAATCGGCCTCGATTTCTTCCGCGGACGATTCCTGATGACGCAGCAGAAACGAATAGATTCTGCCGCGGTAGAGCGGGACGAATGCCTGGATCATGTGATCGCGGCTGATGACGGAACGATGATACGAGCCCGCCAGTTCATAGAGCGATTTCACCCACACCTCATCCGGAAACCGAAACTGAGGGTCGGCTTCCGGGGCAAGGCGCTCGATTTCAGCGAGCGTCTGCGGCGCAAGAATGGATTGCAGCACGGGCCGCAATTCGGAAACGCCGCTGCGAAACATATCGAGAATGCGCTTGCGATTGATGCGCGGGGAATCGGGGGCGATATCGTGATCGGGGCCAAGGGCCTGGACGGGTTCGGCTGTGGTGCGCGGCATCCAAAGCGATTGACGCGATTCGAGCAGGCAGAACAGGCCGTCAATCGCGCCACGAATGGCGGCGACCACGTCCGTGCCGGAAACCGCCGGGGCGGGGGGCCGCGCGCCGAGAAAGGCCTGGCAGCAACGCATCTGCGAGCTCACGGCAGAGGTGGCGATCCAGCCCTCGGGCCACGCACGAAGCGCGTCGCGCCCGCCATCTTCGGCAAGGCACACCGCGGCCAAGCGGCCGGAAAAGCCGAACTCGCCGGAATGCAGTTCGCGGATGCCGTAACCGAAAGCGGCGCGATAAAAAGGATAGAGAACGTTTCGAGCCAGAAGGCCATCGAAGCGGCTGCGGCGATAGAGCGGCGCGACGAAATCGAAGCCATCGCGGTGGATGGGATGAAGCAGGTTCGCCACTGATTCCGAGGTCACATTGCCGGAATCGGGGGAGATGATGGCGCACGCCTTGGCGCGGGCAAGGTCCGCGGCGGCCATGATGGTGCGAAACGCGGCGCCGGGGAACGCACCGTTCCCATGATGCGTTGCGATGCGATGGACGGTGCGGAGGGAATTCAGGCCACGCTCGCCATCCCGGGGGGCGGCATGGGCCTCCATGGCAAGCTGCGCGGTGCCGTCGCGCGAGCCGGCATCCACATTGACAATTACGCCGCGCTCGCGCCAGAAATTGCGCTGAAAACTGGATTCGATCGCTTCCATCGTCCGCGCGATGGTCTTCGCGTTATTGTGCGAGGGGACTCCGACGAGGATGTCCACTTCGCCGACATTCATAAGTTGGCGAAGAAAATCGTCGTCCAGAAGAACGTCTTCGGGCACTACCCTCTCCCCTTAATGAAACCGCGGGCGAAGATACATGGCGATGGCACGCGCCGGGATTTCAGGCGCGCCGGCGCGGCGCGGCCGATGCGATCAGATGCGCCGCAGCCGGAACCAAAACGACTCGTACGGCCCCATCGTGAGCAGATACGGCAGTTCCCCGACGCGGGGGAAAAGATTCCGGCTCCACATTTCGATGGGAATGCTGCCCTTGTGGTTGCGCAGGTCGAGTTCGACGGCCTGCGCGGAATTCGAGAGATTATTCACGATCAGGATTTTTTCCTCGCCCAACTGGCGAATATACGCCAGGACGCGGTGATTGGAAGGCCGGAGAAATTCGATGGAGCCGCGGCCAAACACGCGCGAGGACTTGCGGACCTGGATGATCCGCTTCATCCAGGAAAGCAGCGAGTGCTGCGAGCGCTTCTGCGATTCGACGTTGATCGCCTGGTATCCATAGAGCGGATTCGAGATGAGGGGCGAATAGAGGCGCTCGGGATCGGCGATGGAGAAGCCGGCGTTCCAGCCGCCGCTCCACTGCATGGGCGTACGCACACCATTGCGGTCGCCGAGATAGACGTTGTCTCCCATGCCGATTTCGTCGCCGTAATAGATGATCGGCGTCCCCGGCATGGACATGAGCAGGCAATTGAGCAGCTCGATGCGGCGGCGGTCATTTTCCATCATGGGCGCGAGCCGGCGGCGAATGCCGAGATTGAGGCGCATCGTCTTGTCTTTCGCGTACTCGTCGTACATATAATCGCGCTCGACGTCGGTGACCATTTCGAGGGTCAGCTCGTCGTGATTGCGAAGGAAGATGCACCACTGGCAGCTTTCGGGAATTTGCGGAGTCTGCTCGAGGATTTCGATGATGGGCTTGCGGTCCTCGAGGCGCACGGCCATGAACATTCGCGGCATGAGCGGGAAATGAAACGCCATGTGAAATTCGTCGCTCTGGCCGAAATAGGCGGAGACGTCGGCGGGCCACTGATTCGCCTCCGCCAGCAGCATTCTGCCGGGATATTCGCGGTCAAGGCGATTGCGAAGCTCGCGAATGATGGCGTGCGTCTCCGGCAGGTTTTCGCAGGAGGTGCCTTCGCGCTCGATTAAATAGGGAGCGGCGTCGAGCCGGAAACCATCCACGCCGGTGGAGAGCCAGAATTTCATGATGCCCCACATGGCTTCGAGCACGGCGGGATTGTCGTAATTCAGGTCGGGCTGGTGAGAGAAAAAGCGATGCCAATAATAGGATTTCGAGATCGGATCCCAGGCCCAGTTCGAAATTTCCGTGTCGAGGAAGATGATGCGGACGCCGCGATAGCGCAGATCGGAATCGCTCCACACATACCAATCGCGCTTGGGATTGTCGCGCGAGCTGCGCGCCTCCTGAAACCAGGGATGCTGATCCGAGGTGTGGTTGAGCACCATCTCGATGATGATGCGGATGCCGCGCTCATGGGCGGCGGCGAGCAGGGCCTGAAAATCGGCCAGGGTGCCGTAATTGGGATGGACGGAGGTGTAATCGGCGATGTCGTAGCCATCGTCGCGCAGAGGCGAGGGGAAAAAAGGCAGCAGCCAAATCGCGTTGACGCCTAGATCCTTAAGATAGTCGAGCTTCTGAGTGACGCCGGGAAAATCGCCGATGCCGTCGCCGCTGCTATCGTGAAAGGTGCGGACGTGCAACTGATAGATGATGGCGTCCTTATACCATTGGGCATCGGAATTTTCCGCCAAGTTACACTCCTTTCCGTCCGCGAATGCGCAGACCGGCTTCCGCTCGCTTTAGGGCGCGCCCGCGGGATCGCCGGGGGCAAGAAGCAAAATATGCGCGGGAATTTTGCCGGGATCGAGCTCGACGTAATTCCGAGAGCCCTGCCAGCGATAGCGCGCGCCGGTGAGCAGGTCCGTGGCGGCGTAGGGCGCGCGCGGATCGAGGCCGAGATCGGGGAGCGGAAGGTCCACCCAGCCCGATTGCTTGTACACCGCATCGAGATTCACCACCGTGAGGATCACGTTGCGTGCGCCCGGCGCCGATTTGGTGTAGGCGATCAATTGGTCGTTATCCACGCTGTGAAAGCGGAGGTTCGCGTCGGATTGCAAGGCGCGATTTCCGCGGCGGATGGCGTTCACGCGGGCGATCAGCGGCTTCAGGCTGCCGGGGGTGTTCACGTCCCAGGCGCGAACCTGATATTTTTCCGAATCCAGATATTCCTCGCTTCCAGGGCGCACGGCGCGATTTTCGCACAGCTCGAAGGCAGGGCCATAGATGCCGTAGTTCGCGCCGAGCGTGGCTGCCAATATCAGCCGCGCCATAAACGCGGGGCGGCCGCCGCGCTGGAGATAGTCCGTCAGAATATCGGGCGTATTGGGCCACAGATTGGGGCGAAAAAATTCGCTGACCGGCGGACGCGTAATCTCCGTAAAATATTGCGTGATTTCCCACTTCACGTTCTTCCAGGCGAAATAGGTGTAGGACTGCGAGAAGCCAAGCTTGGCCAGGCGGTACATGATTTTCGGCCTGGTGAAGGCTTCGGCCAAAAAAATTACTTCGGGATGCTCGCGGCGGATTTCGCCGATCAGCCACTCCCAAAAGGCATAGGGCTTGGTATGGGGATTATCCACGCGAAAGATGCGAATGCCCTTTTCGATCCAGAAAAGCACGGCGCGGCGAAGCTCCTCGCAGAGTGCGGCGGCGCGCGGACTGCCGAAGAAAAGCGGGTAGATGTCCTCGTATTTTTTGGGCGGATTTTCGGCGAACTGAATCGTGCCATCCGCGCGATGCTTGAACCACTCCGGATGCTCGCGAACGTAGGGATGGTCCGGAGAGCATTGAAACGCGAGGTCCAACGCCAGATCAATGCCTTTGGCCGCTGCCGCGCGCTGCAGCGCGGCAAAATCATCGAGATTGCCGAGTTGCGGGTGGACGGAGGTGAAGCCGCCTGACCCCGATCCAATGGCCCAGGGGGTGCCCGGATCACCAGGCTGCGCGATGGGTGAATTGTTGGGACCTTTGCGCGCCGCGAGCCCGATGGGATGAATCGGCGGCAGATAGAGGACGTCGAATCCCATTTCGGCAATGTAGTCCAGGCGAGCGATGCAATCTCGGAATGTGCCGTGGCGAGCGGGATTCGCGGTGCAGGAGCGCGGGAACATTTCGTACCAGGCGCTAAAGCGCGCCTTTTCGGGGTCCGCGGTTACGCGGAGCTGCTTCGGGTAGATCGTCCCGCCGGAGCGATCGGCGTGGCGGTCCATCAGTTCGGCCAGGGAAGGGCTGCGTGCCGCATCCGCCGCGGCAACCGTGTCGCCCGAGGATGCGCGCAGGCGAACCGCGATTTCGCGGAGGCGCGCGGCATCCGCCCCTTGCGCGCGCGCGGCGGCGGATTCCACAATTTCGCTGCCGGCAAGGACATCCGCGGCAGCAGCTACGGCGGCATCGGCTTTCTTCAGAAAATCGCGGGACCAACTGCGGAAGTCGTCCACCCAGGCCAGGATGGTGTAGAGGCAGGGTGCGAGGGTTGCAATTCGGAACCGGCCCTGCCAGCGATCGTTTTCGACCAGACGCATGGGCGATTCGCGCCACGAGGGTTCGCCGGCCTCTTTATAAAGGAGAACGGCGGCGACCAGGTCGTGACCTTCGGCGTGAATATCGGCCTGAACGACTACGTCTTCCCCGACGACGCGCTTAATCGGGAATCGGCCGCAGTCAATTTCCGGCTCGACCGCTTCAATGGCGACGCGACGAAGGTCCGAGGGCGGGAGGGGAGCGTCATTTTCCGGCATCTTCAAACCAGCCTCCAACGGCGGAAAACCAGCGGCTCCAGCGGCGGGACGCAACGGCCTTCCAATTATACACACGGGCCACGCCTGGCCGCGGCGAGCAATTCGCGGCGCGCGCGAAGGTTACGTGTTGGGCTCGCGAATCAGGCGAATCGCGCCGGCAACGCGGGAATCGGTGCGCGCTCCGGCATCTTCCGCATCTGCTTCCGCGAATCCCGAATCCTCCGGCGGGTCCTTCCCTTCACCGGGTGCGAGAAACAGATTCGCCTCGACGCCGTGCTGCTTCGTGTACAGATCAAAATAGCGGCCGGCGGCAGCGTAGAGCGATTCGTGGGTGCCGCGTTCAATGATTCGGCCGCGTTCGAGCACGAGGATTTGATCGGCGCGGCGAATCGTGGAAAGGCGATGGGCGATCACAAACGTGGTCCGGCCGCGCATCAGATAGCGGAGGCCTTCCTGGATCAGGGCCTCGGATTCGGAATCGAGGCTCGATGTGGCTTCGTCGAGAATCAAGATGCGCGGGTCGGCCAGGATCGCTCGCGCAATGGAAACGCGCTGTTTCTGACCTCCCGAGAGCTTGATGCCGCGCTCGCCGACAATCGTGTCGTAGCGGTTCTCGAAACCTTCGGCAAACTCGTCCACGCTCGCCGTGCGGCAGGCCGCGAGGATTTCGTCTTCAGTAGCCCCCGGGCGGCCGAACGCGACGTTTTCGCGGATCGTGCCATCGAAGAGAAACGTTTCCTGCAGGACGACGCCAAGCTGCGAGCGATACGAGTCGAGCTGGACGGCGGTGAGATCCGTGCCATCCACGAGGACGCGGCCGCTCGATGGCGTATAGAACGCGGCGACCAGGCCGATAATCGTGGATTTGCCCGAGCCGGACGGGCCCACCAGCGCCGTCATCTTGCCGGGTTCGGATTCGAACGACACGTCGAATAAAACGGGCTTGCCCGGTTCGTAGCCGAAGCCGACGCCATCAAACGCGACGCGCCCCTCGATGCGGCCGAACCGCGCGATGCGCGCGGCGTTCTGCTCTTCGCGGCTTTCGTTCAGGACCTCGCGGGTACGCTCGAGGCCTGCGAGCGCTTCGGTGATCTGCGGCCCGAGAGAGACGATCTGCTGGACTGGTGCAACGAGCATGGCGAGATAAATCGTATAGGTGACGAAGGTACCGAGCGTCATGACGCGGGGCACTTCGTGCCCGCCGATCCACATAATCGCGGCGCTGATCGCACCCACCAAGATCGTCGCGCCAAGCGACATGGTCGAGGTGATGTTGAACATCTGCAGGACGTTCGCAAGCAAGCGGTGCACGCCGGCCTCGAACACCTTCTCTTCTCGCTCCTCAGCGTGATAGCCCTTCACCACGCGGATACCGCTGAGGGATTCGTTCAGGCGGCCGACAACCTCCGCGTTAATTTTGGGGCGCGCGCGGAACACGGGCCGAATCACCTTGAAGGCGCGGCTAAGGCCAATGCCAAAAACCACCAGGATGCTGGCGGCGATGGACGTCATCAGGACGCTGATGTGCATCAAAATGATGAAGGCGATCAAAGAAGTGAGCGTGCCGCCGACGAACTCGATCAGCCCGGTGCCGATCAGGTTGCGAACGCCCTCTACGTCGCTCATGATCCGGGAGATCAAAACGCCGGTCTTGTTGGAATCGAAGAAGGCGACCGGCAAGCGCCCGATGTGGGCTTGGACGCGAATGCGCAGCTCCGCAATCATCCGCTGCGCGGATTTCGAGATGAGCTGCGTGAGCGCAAAGGATGTGGCCGCCTGGATCAGCGTGGCCCCCACGACCGCGAGGATGATCGGTTCGAGCAGCCGGAGCTGCTGCTTCTGAATCACGTCGTCCAGCAGATATTTGGTCGAGGCGGGCAGAATAAATCCGGAAAGCCGGTTCACGAGCATCAGCACGAAGCCAATGGCGAGGATGGCGCCGCGCGGGCGGAGCAGCGCCCACACATCCGGCAGCATTTTCCAGGCGAGCCTGCGATTGGCCGCCTTGCCGGGCGAAATGCTGGATTGGGTGGTCGCGGACACTGGATTGTTGGATGCCGGGCGGCCCGGCAGGACTCGCAGGTCCATGGGGACGCATCCAGATTATATTATGAGGGGCGTTTTCAGCTTCTTTCGGCGAGAATTTGAGAGTGACGCTTCCGTAGCGGAAGCGATGTGTGGCGCGGATTTCGGGCTGCTTCCGTCGTATGCTGCGCGCAGGGATTCGCAGCCCGGATGGGGAGGCAGTTTATGCAGACCGCAGCGCGCCGCAGCGAGCGAGTGCTGGCGGATGTGCCTGTAGTGATCTACGGAACAGCAGGCGGACACACGCCCTTTCGAGAAGAAACCTTCACGGTGACGATCAATGCGCACGGGGCGCTGCTGATGTTGGAGGCGAAGGTTTCGCCGGGCCAGAGGCTGACGCTCTCAAACTCGACGAATAGCGAACAACGGGAATGCCGGGTGGCATATGCGGGGCCAGATCGGGCGGGACTGGCTCAAGTGGCCGTGGAGTTCACGCGCCCGGCGCCGGAGTTTTGGGCGCTGGCATCGCCGCCGCCGAGCTGGAGTGCTGCGAAATCGGGCTGAAACGCGTCCTATGTGCCAAGCTCGGCAAGCCACGATTCCAGAACCTTTGCCTGATCCGCCTGCATTCCAGTGAAGAGAAGGCCCATGCCCATTCCTTCCTGCACGTAAATCACGCGCGCGGAAGCGGCGAACGTTCCCTTATCGCGCGTAATCCTTACTCCCACTTCGGTGCCCACCGGAAGCGCGTTAAGGACGTCTACGTAGCATCCCTTCGCACTGATTTCCGAAATTCTGCCGGAGAGCCGGACTTCGCTGACCGGTTCGAGCACGTGAGCGGTGGCAATAAAGGTGAACCGAGGGGCGCCGCGAGTCTGGCGAGATGTGCTGCTGGATTTGGGCATGGCAATTCTCGATTCAGTTTGCACGAATGAAAGCCCCGGAAAAATGCCCTCGCGAAGTAGATGCCGCGAAAATACAAACAGGGGCGCGGATCTAGACGCGGCGTTTACCGATACGTAAGTTCGGACCAGCTAGATCCGCGCCATAACGGGAGTGGCTTCGATCTACTTGCAGCGCACTTTCCGGAAACGGTCACGAAAATCAAGGCAGATGGGCGCTCGAAGGACCACAAATAAACCGCGAGCACGCGCGAGCGGCCCAATCCGGTCCGCGGAAGACACATCTCTAATTGCTTACAATTGTAAGCAGAGGGCTAGGTAGCCTGTTGCTTCCAAAGCGGGAAACCGATATGGTTTGCACTTCAAAATGGCATCTTGTCGGAGTGGGGTTGCTCCGTCATGGAACACAACACATTGTCCTGGCGTCCGGGCGAGCAGCTTCGGGAGCTTCGCAATAAGCTCGGAGTGACTACCCGCGAGGTGGAGGAATTCAGCCGGGCCATCGCGGAAGATTGCCAGAACGAGGACTTCTATATTTCCAACGCCTGGCTGACCCAACTGGAAAACAAGAATTCCATCCCCAGTATTTACAAGCTATTTAGCCTGAGCGCGATTTACAGGATGAAGTTCGCCGATCTGCTGGCAATTTTCGGCGTGGATCTGAACACCGCGACGCGGTATCAACTGGCGCTTCCGCTGCAAAAGACGCATTTGGCGGCCGTCGAACCGCCCGACCCGCACAAAGCGATTACCTTCCCTGTCCGCTTTGACAAGAGCTTTAGCCTGGACAAAACGAGTCTGATCTCTCGAATGGTCGAAATCTGGGGGGAAGTGCCCGTCGAGCTGATTCAAAGGCTGGACCTGCGCCATTGCCAGTATGGCTACATCGGAACCGCCGATTTTGCGATGTACCCTCTGCTCCGGCCCGGAACCTTTGTACAGATTGACAGCCGGCCAGGCCGCCCCCATGGGGCGGAATGGCGCACGGAGTTCGACCGGCCGATTTATTTCGTGGAACTGCGCGACGGATACGCGTGTTCATGGTGCGAGGTGAGGGGATCGCAGATCACGCTGGTGCCGCATCCGCTCTCCGGGTGCGGAATCCGGCAGTTCGCCTACCCGACCGAAGCGGAGATCGTAGGGCAGGTTACGGCCGTGGCCATGCGGCTGGTGCCGTCACCGGACAGCTTTTCTGACGAGCTTCCAAAATTGCCAAAGCGACTTTGAAATTGGAAAAGAGGAGTTCCGCCGCGACTGGATCCGCATTCATCGGAATCGCCACGCGATACGGCTCGAGCTTGCGCCACGTGGAAAAGAAAATGCCCGCCTCGCAGAACGTGGATTTAATGTAGCCATCCAATTGCGCCACCAGCTCCGAAAGAGGCAGGCACAAAAGCCGCTGAAAGACGTCGCGATGGCAGGCGGCAATGGCCTCGCAGGCGACTTCGGAGGTGAATTGCGAGGCGAGGCCAGCGTGGTGATAAAGGCCTGTATTGTAATCGCGCAGCGAGGCGAGATAGATCATGCGGTCGAGTACCCGCTCCATAGCGGACAGCGTGCGCCGATTCAGATCGTCAAGCGCCTCATGAACGTCCATTCGCTGCGATGCGGCGCCGTTCATACGAGCTACAGGACCGCCTGACTCTTAGCGGAACCGCCGCTCAGGCCATCCGCGCGGGATGCCGCAAGAAAATCCAATGATTTAGCGGATGCCGCACACACGCGGTCTGCGATTCCCGCCATTGCGTGCACGGCCGGCCGGGCTGCATGTGGCCCGCGTGCGTAAATAATGATGCGCAGAACGCGGCATATCGCCGTAAGTTCGGCGAAGCGCAATGCTAATGACAGCTCCGCTTTTACGCTGAGACGCGAGTAAAAGCGCGAACGCCCCAGGTGAAACCGCTTGAGGTTTAGCACTTGATTCTGAACCTGCGCGGCCCATAAGAGCGCAATCTTCCGCCGCTGCCGTAGAAACAGGCGACGGGTATCTTCCGACGATGCCGCGGCCACATAATCGAAATCCTCGGCGGAAAAGAGGCGCGAAACGAATTCGGGAGGAAGCAAATCCAATTGCAGGGTGGTGAGCGCCTGGCGCGCTCCGATAATGGCCTCGCCGCCTCGACGCGCGCGTGGCGATGGAAACACCAGCACGTACAGCGCCGCGAGCAGCGCCAATCCCATCAGCAGCGAAAATATCAACTGGACCACGGTCGCTCCGTGCCTTCGCTAGGCACTCAACATGATACGTCCATAACCAGTACCGGCGCTACTACCAAATAAAGCAGCGATGCGTTTCGGTCATCCCACACGCGGCACCTTCGGGTGTCAGGGCCGCGCCGTGCGAATGAGGTGAGAGCGCAAGCTTCTCATCAAGCCCCTGGTACGCAGCACAACGCGCTCGTAATCGGCATCTATGTCGGCCGGCATCTTCGGCAGAGGGGCCGGGACAAAGGACCATAGCGCACCGACCCAGATAAGAAGAGATACAAGGTAAGAGAGAGGTTGCATGGTGTTCCAAATCGCCTCGAACGAAGCCCCGGCATACGAGCGAACGGCCAGGGTGACCAGGCTCGTGGCCACGTACAAACCGTAACCGGTTACCATCCCCTTCATGTTCCTGCCCAGAGCGAGGCCATAGCTGCTCACTATCAATATGATCCCGATTACAAAGGTCGCCTGGACAAATCGGAGGTCCCTCTCGAATCCGATCATCGTTCCGCCGAACGAGGCGCCGGTGCCCGCGTACTTGTACAACCACGCGAAACCGAGCACCAGGCCGGCGGCTGTGAGACCGGCCGTATTGGCCACGCGCTCGGCGCCTGGATATCGCGCGAGGACGTGGCGGAAGATTTCGAGCAGCACTCCGTAGCCGAGCAGCAGGGTAATGAGATCTGTGGTCCAGTACCATCTATGGTAGGACGTAACGCTCAGCATATGCGTCAGATACCAAACCATCATCAACCCTGACGAGAGGAACGTCGCGGCAATATACGCGAAGAAATACGGGTAACGGGCAAAGAAGCGCCCATGAAGCGCCCGGAAGAGCAAGAGCCCTTCCAGGAGCGTGCCAACCGTCCAAATAACCATCGCTAACATAGGAGCCGTCCGAGAACGGCACATCCTACCACAGAGTCTGGAGGGAGAGCATTGCCTCGCCCTCCAGAACTCGGCGGCCTAAGTTAGCGTCAAATCTTCAGGCGCCGGGCGGCGTCGGAGGCGGCGGCGGGAATGGAGGATCAGGGGGAGTGGTTCCATCCGCGAAAAGAGTGACTGCCGAGCTATGCGAAGCTTGCAGGTGAGCCGCTTGAGCACCGATGGCGGACGTGCGAACCTGCTGGGCACCGAGAAACAAGAATGCCAGTCCACCAACCAACCCGACAACCGATTGCCAGAGTTTCATGGTGTTCTCCTGTCGTGGAATAAGGGGCGTGAGCCCGCACGCAAACTAGTGGACCCAAGTAAAAGATTCAGAAAGGATTTACCGTTGCTCGGTGGGGAAAGCAGAGGCTCGTGCAGTTCGGTAGCGGGCGATCAAACTGACAAAAAATGCTCTTCGAAAACGCGAGTGGCAGATGAGAGCAGAGTCGGCTTTTTTTCGGCCGCCGAAAAGCCGCCAGGGCCGGGATAACTATATGGAAACGCCGGCAGGAATAGTTGTTTTAGCATTTCTATACAGGCATTACTGTATCTGCGCGGCGCGTAGACGCCTCGAAAATGCCCCAGGCAGATCCAAATTCGCCCCTGCGTTCCGCGCAGATTGCGCCGAATGAGTTTCGCCAGCGCCTGAAAACGCTCGACCGGAGGGAGTGGTGGCTATGGTCGACCACCGTGCTTGCGCTGATCCTGCTGAGCATTTGCGTAGCGTCTTTCGCATTTCCCACGGCGCTGGACACACCGGACTCGTACTACATGAACCTTGCGGTGCGCGCCCTGGTGGGCGTGGTGCTGATTTTCAGCGTCTACCTGGTGCATCAGCAGATCGCGATTATCAAGATCCGGGATCAAATCGCGGACCAGATCGAGTCTATTGCGAAGGTAGAGACGCTCACCGCCGAGGTCTATAAGCTGGCGGCACTCGATCAACTGACCGGGCTTTACAATCGGCGCTCCGGCGAACAGCGCCTGACCGAAGAAATGCAAAGGGCCGGGCGGCACAAGAGGCCGCTTACGCTTTTGCTGCTCGACGTGGACGGCCTGAAGCAGGTCAACGACCGCTTCGGCCATCCTGCGGGCGATGCGCTCTTAAAGGGCTTTTCGGAACGCCTGCTGCGCGCCATCCGCGGGTCGGATCTCGCTGTGCGCCTAGGAGGAGATGAATTTATGGTCCTCCTGCCGGAATGCCGGCCGGAGGAGGTGCGGCACGTCATTGGGCGTGTCGAGGGACTGCAGATTCATCACGAGGGCAAAGACATTTTTTGTCAGTTTTCCAGGGGATGGACCGATTACCGTTCGGGCGAGACGGCGCGTGAACTGATCAAGCGGGCTGACGACGCCCTTTATGCTGACAAGCGCGCAAGCAAGCGGCACACCGAAAGACGTGTAGGCAAAGCGGTAGAGCCGGCTACACGGGACTCCCGGCACAGCTTCTCCTGAAAATGGCGATGTTCCTGCCACGAACGTCCAATCTCGAATTTTTCTTGCTCGGCCGGGGGGTAATTCGTATGATACCGGCCGTTAACTCGATTGCACATGGGGGTGCGCAATGCCGAAGGAAAAGCCCAAGGTAAATATCGGAGAGGTCATCAAGTCATATCGAGCCGACCGCGGCCTTTCTCAGGGCGACATCGAGCGGCGCACGGGATTGCTGCGCTGCTATCTTTCGCGCGTGGAAAACGGGCACACCGTTCCGTCGCTGGAAACGCTGGCGAAAATTGCCGAAGCTATGGAAATCAACCTCGCGGACTTTTTCCCCGGCAGCGATACCCCTCAGGACCGCGAGACGCGCAAGGTGCTCGGTGAACTCTCCGAGGAGGAGATTCGGTTTCTTGCGCAGATCAAGAAGTACTCAGCTACTCTCTCGAATGATGATAAAAGGCTCGTGCTCGCCATGATCCGCAAGATGGCGATCGTCGTGCCGCCTGGGCGCAACGGCAAGCCAGCCGGGGCGGCTCGTCGCGCCGAAGCCTGAACCGGCCGATCCGGGCCCGCGGCTATTTTGCCTTGACTCGCCGGGCTGCTCAGGACATACTCTCTCCCCTTAGTAAATATCTTCCGAGGTGATTGTCTGTACAGTGCCCCCGCCACGACGAGGCAGATCGCCACTTCTAAGGAGCCGCTTCTTTTGAGGCTGCCTGCGAGGCGCTGGACTACATGTTTGGCCGGGCTTATTGTGCTGCTGAGCGCACCCATTCTTTTCGGCCAATCCGGGCGCACGCAGCCCCGAATTACCCAGGCGGTGGATGCAGCCAAACTGGCTACCCTTGCCGGCAACACAAATCCCCTCGCGCGCGCGGCAAATGACCGAGGTGCGGCTCCGGCAGCGTTACGGATGAACCGCATGCTCCTGCTCCTGCGGCGCGATCCGGCGCAGGAGAGGCAGCTCGCACAATTGCTGGATCAGCAGCAGGAGAAGTCCTCCTCCAATTTCCACAAGTGGCTCACGCCTGCCGAATTCGGCGAGCAATTCGGCCCGGC
>Ga0134126_10000359_pt1 | contig 58851 bp, 62 predicted proteins | sample KB31752_FD_96881 | JGI IMG/M metagenome (GOLD analysis project Ga0134126, IMG submission 96881) | Terrestrial soil microbial communities with excess Nitrogen fertilizer from Kellogg Biological Station, Michigan, USA - KB3-175-2 | ecosystem: Environmental > Terrestrial > Soil > Unclassified ...
CGTGGTCTGGGAGCGTGGCAGCCCGCCAGGTCACCGGCCACACGTGCGCCCCGCGTGCCGCTATCCGTTGCGGTGGTTTCTGGTCTTGGTGCGAGACCGTCGCTGGCTGGTGGTACGGCAGGGATACCCTCGCGTCCGCCTGGCAGGTGCCCTAAGACCTGCGGGACACGCTTTAGCCGGCTGCCTCGGCGGTTAGCTTGGTGACGAAGTCGAGCTTGGACAGGAAGTGGGTGATCTCGCCGCCTTCGTGGCCGCTGAACGGGAACACCGCGATGTCCTTGGGGCCGGCGTAGTGGTTGTAGGCCGCGAAGATCGTGGACGGCGGGGTGATCGTGTCGGCCAGCCCGGCCGAGAACAGGGCCGGCGCCGTCGCCCTCTTGGCGTGGTTGACCACGTCGATGTAGGACAGCGTGGCGAACACCTGGTCCACCTGGCCCGCGTGCACCCGGCAGTACTCGGCCAGCTCGGAGTACGGCCGGGTGTCGACGACGTCCACCGCCCGCCGGGGGTGGGCCAGGAACGGCACGTCGGGCAGGCAGGCGGCCACGCCGTCGCCCAGGTGAGCGGCGGCCAGGGACAGGCCGCCGCCCTGGCTCGACCCGGTCGTGACCAGCGGCAGGCCCGCGGCCGCCGGGTGGGCGCGGGCGGCGTCCGTAGCCCGCGCGGCGTCGATGAACAGCCGGGTGTAGTAGTAGCCGCGCGGGTCGGCGATGCCGCGGGTCATGAACCCCGGCGTGCTGGGCGCCCCGGAGTCACCCTGGTCGGGGGTGTCGGAGGCCAGCCACGAGCTGCCCTGGCCGCGGGTGTCCATGATCAGGTGCGGGTGGCCGGCGCAGCTCCAGGTCAGCCAGTCGAACGGGGTGCCGCGGCCGCCGCCGTAGCCGACGTACTCGACCACCATCGCGGGCCGCGGGGCGAGCTGGCGGGGGACCAGCAGCCAGGCCCGGACCGGCTGGCCGCCGTAGCCGGGGAAGGTCACGTCGAACACCTGCGCGTGCCGGACCTCCCCGGCAGCCGGGACGAAAGACGCCTCGCCGGGCTGCGCCCGTGCCACGGCCAGCTCGCCGGCCCAGAACTCGTCAAAGTCCGCGGGCTCGGCCACCTCGGGCCGGTACTCCCGCAATTCGGGCAGCGAAAGGTCGGACAGCATGGCATCAGCCTCCTGGTCTCGGGGCGCCGGGATCGGCCCGCCGGCTAGCCCGCGATCATCATCTCGCGCGGTCGTTCCTCGGGCCCGGTGCCCCTGGCCTCCTCCAGCCGCCGTGGCCGGGCCAGCACCAGGGTCACCACCAGCAGCGTGATGACCGGGGCCCACCAGGTCCACAGGCCCCGCCACTGACCCTGGGCCAGGCCGGTGACCGCGGCCGCGGCCACCGAGGTGGTGATCAGCCGCCGCCAGGTGCCCGTGGCGGCGATCAGCGCCAGCGCCAGCGCGGGCCACGGGTAGTAGGCCACCATCACCGGCTCGAACACCGAGCGCAGGGCCAGGGCCATCGCCGCCCACCACAGCAGCTCCCGCAGCGCGTCGGTGTCGGCCCAGTCGACCGGCGCGCCGGCGCGGCGACGCCAGACGGCCAGCCCGCAGCCGCACGCGGCCAGGATGGCCAGCCAGCGGACCGGCCCGGCGGCGACGGCGCCGTGGCCCAGGGCCGGGGCCAGCGGCGTCCACGGCGTCGGGTGGTCCACGGCCGGCCAGTTGGGCTGACGCAGCACCGCCCCGGCCGTGGCGCTCCAGTTGGCCGTGGCGGCGGCGGCCAGCAGCACTGCGCCCGGCGCCGCCGCACGGGCCAGGAAGCCCGGCCAGCGCCGGGCCGGCATGGCCGCCAGCAGCACCGGCAGCGCCAGCAGCACCAGGGGCTGGACCGCGATCGCCGCCCCGGCCAGCCAGGCGGCCCGGCCGGGCCGGTCCCTGGCCAGGGCGAGCAGGCCGGCCACCAGCAGCGCCACCGCCACCGCGTCCTCGGGATGCCCCCACCGGGCCGAGACGCTCCAGACCCCGACCGCGTTCGCCCCGGCCAGCACCGCCCGCCGGGGCCGGGAAACGCCCAGGTGCTCGGCCAGCGCGTCGGCGGCGAACAGCGCCGTCGCCGACGCCGCGATAGCGTAGGGGCCGAGCAGCAGCCAGGCGCCGGGGTGGGCCAGGTGCGGGCCGGGGACCCGCAGCGAGAGCCCGGCCGCCTGCGCGGCGAGCACCACCGGGACCAGGATCACCGCCGCGCCGGGCAGCGACACCAGGCCCGTCGGCCGGGTGTACAGCCCGGCCAGGTCGCCGTGGGCCAGCCGCTGGGCGGCGATCAGCGTGCCCCACAGGTCATGGGGCAGCGACCAGTTCGTCTTGCCGACCAGGGCCGGGCCCCACCAGACGGTGGAGGCCATCCCGACGACCAGGAGCCCGGCGGTGGCCAGCAGCGGGAACAGCCGCCGGGCCGGCCACGATCCGGCGGTGGCAGGCTGGTCGCAGGTCATCGATCCTCGGCACCCCCGTGAGCGGTAGGTCGATCGTATCGAGCCCGCGTCTGGCCGCCAGGCCCCGTGACCGGCCGTGATCGAGCAAGAACGGTCGGGACGGCGGCCGGGTGGCCTGGGCAGGATGGCAGCATGCCGGAGCTGAGGGAGATCGTCGCGCTGGTCGAGCAGAGCCTCGACGAGCCCGGCCTGGACGCCGCCGAGCTGGCCCGCCGGGCCTGCCTGTCGCGGTTCCACTTCGACCGGCTGGCCAGCGCGGCGCTGGGCGAGCCACCGGGCGCGTTCCGCCGCCGACTGCTGCTGGAACGGGCCGCCTACCAGCTGGTGTCCACCAGCCTGACGGTGACCCGGATCGGCATCGAGGCCGGCTACACCGCGTCCGACGCGTTCACCCGGGCGTTCGCACAGGCCTACGCGGTCACCCCATCGGGCTACCGGCGCCAGGGCCGCGGGCGGCACGACCTGCCCGCCGCCAGCGGCATCCACTTCCACCCGCCGGGCGGCCTGCGGCTGCCCGCCCTGCACAGGAGCGACACCATGGACGTACTGACCCGGATGTATGACCACCACGTGGACCTGACCGGCCAGATCGTGGACCGGCTGGCCGGGCTGCCGCCCGAGGTCCTGGACCGGCCCATCGAGCTGTCGGTCGAGGGTATCGACGCCCATCCGAGCCTGCGCTCCGTCTGCGACAAGCTGGTCCGCCAGCTGGAGATGTGGGTCGGCGCCGTGGACGGCGCCACCAGTATCCCGGCCGGCCAGGCCACGCCCGCCGCGCTGCGGGCCCGGCTGGACCAGGCCGCGCCGCGGTTCCGCACCACCATCGTGGACCGGATCACGGCCGGGGAGGCGGGGGAGTCCTTCCTGGACGCCACCTGCCAGCCCCCGCAGACCTTCACCCTCGGCGGCGTGCTGGCCCACGTGCTGACCTTCGCCGCCGTGCGCCGCACTATGGCCGTCGGCGCCCTGGAGTCGGCCGGCGTGCCCGACCTGGGCGCCGGCGACCCGATGCACTTCGTCGGCGGCGAGGGCCAGGACGCCTCCCAGATCCACCGCAACTGGGAGCCCGGCGCCTAGCGGGCTGGAGGCGACATTCCGGCCCGACACGGGCCGGGGGCGGGCCCGGTCGCTGCGGCCGGGCCGCCCGGCGGGGCATAGTGGCAGACATGGCAGGCAGATCCGGCCGCCCCGGCGCCCTCCTGGCCGCGCTGACCGCCGCGGCGGGCCTGCTCGCGGCGGGCTGCGGGTCCCAGGACCGGCCGGTGGCCGGGCCGGGCCACTCGCACCACTCCCCGGCCACGGCCACCAGCCCGGCCGTGTCGGCCAGCAGCCCGACTGCGCTGGGCAGCTCGGCCACCCCGCGGCCCCGGCCGTCGCTGACGGTCATCCCGGTGCTGGCGCCGCCGGGCCGGCTGCACCAGACCCGGGCCCGGCCCAGCGCCCGGTCGCGCGCCTTCCGGGCCGAGATGACCGACCTGTGGGCGGCCATCGTGGCCGGCCGTCCCGAGCTGGCCCGGCCGGGTTTCTTCCCGGTGACCGCCTACACCCAGGTCAAGGCGATCTTCGACCCGGCCGCCGACTGGCGCACCCGGCTGTTCGGCGCGTTCCGCCTGGACGTCGCCGCCGCCCACCGCTACCTCGGACGCGGCGCCCGGCGGGCCCGGCTGGTCCGGGTCATCGTGCCCGCCGCCGAGGCCGCCTGGATCGTGCCCGGCGTGTGCGAGAACGCGGTGGGCTACTGGCATGTGGGCGGCGCCCGGCTGGTCTACCGCGAGCACGGCCAGGAGCGCTCCATCGGCATCGCCTCGCTCATCTCCTGGCGCGGCCGCTGGTACGTGGTCCACTTCGGCGCCGTGCTGCGGGCCGGCCCCCAGGGTGTGGTCAACAGCCCGGCGGCCGGGCCCGGCGTGCCCGGCCCGCCCGGCGGCTGCTGAGCCCGCGCTTCAGTCCCGGCCGGCCGGCACATAGGTCAGGCTGACCACGCCCGAGTCCAGCGTGGTGGTAGCGGCCAGCCGCAGGGTGGCGGGCACCCCGCCGGACGCAGGGAACAGCTTCGTCCCGCCGCCGAGCACGATCGGGTGCACGTGGACCCGGTACTCGTCGATCAGGTCGCGGCGCATCAGGGCCTGCACCAGCGTGGCGCTGCCGTACACCTCGATGTCCCCGCCGGACTCCGTCTTGAGCCGGGCGACCTCGGCGGCCACGTCACCGCCGAGGGCGGTCGCGTTCCACGGCAGCGGCCCGGTCAGGGTGGTCGAGGCGACCAGCTTGGGGATCTCGTTCATCCGGTCCAGGTAGGGGCCGCCCTTGATGTCCCCCCACGTCTTGTGGAGCAGCTCATAGGTGACCCGGCCGGTCAGGAAGTAGTCGGAGGCCTGCAGGTGCTCCAGCGCGTTGCGCTGCGCATCGGCGGTGAAGTACGGATTTCCCCAGCCGCCCGCCTCAGTCTCGCCGAACCCCCCGGGGTCCTGGATGACGCCGTCCAGAGTCACCAGGGTCGACACACTCAGCTTGCGCACGATGATCGCTCTCCTTCGGTCACGACGGGCCGCGTGGCACCGTCACCAAGGCAGACACAGCGGGCGGCGGAAAGGAATCGGGGTGCTCGATCGGGTACGTTCGAACCGGTCGGCGACACGAGAGGGTGAGGGATGCGCAGCGGTGCCGGGACCGTGTCACCCAGCGATGAGTTCATCGGCCGCACCGAGCACTACCGGCCCGAGCTGCTGGCCCACTGCTACCGGATGCTCGGCTCGCTGGCCGACGCCGAGGACGCGGTCCAGGAGACCTACATGCGGGCCTGGCGCTCGTTCGGCTCCTTCGAGGGGCGATCGTCCGAGCGGACCTGGCTCTACCGCATCGCCACCAACACGTGCCTGACCGCCCGGCAGCACCACAGCCGGCGGGTGCTGCCCTCCGGACTGGGCGCGCCCTCCGATAACCCGTCCGCCCCGCCCGGCCCGGCGGATCCGGCCGTCCTGTGGCTGACGCCCTTCCCGGACCAGCTGATCACCCCGGACTCCGCCGACCCGGCCGCGATCGCGGTCACGCGGGATGGCGTGCGGCTGGCCCTGATCGCCAGCCTGCAGCACCTGGCGCCGCGCCAGCGCGCCGTCCTGATCCTCCGCGACGTGCTGGCCTGGCCGGCGGCCGAGGTCGCCGGGCTGCTCGATATGTCCGTGGCCGCCGTCAAGAGCGCGCTGCAGCGGGCCAGGGCCCGCCTGGCCGAGGTGGGCCCGACCGCGGAGCACGTTCCCGAGCTGACCGGGTCACAGCAGCGCGAACTGCTCAATCGGTACATTGCCGCGTTCGAGAACGCCGACGCCGCCGAGCTGGAGCGCATCTTGCGCAAGGATGCGACGCTGGAGGCACCGCCGCTGCGCAACTGGTACGAGGGCATCGCGTCCTGCCTGCCCTACATGGCCAGGCACGTGCTGGGCTCGCCGGGTCACTGGCGGATGCTGCCGGCCAGCGCCAACAGCCAGCCCGCGGTGGCCGCCTACTACCGCGGCGCCGATGGCGCCTACCGGCCCTACGGCGTCGTGGTGCTGACCGCGACCACCGACGGCATCTCGCGCATCACCTCGTTCGGCGACCCGGGGCTGGTTACGGCGTTCGGGTTCCCGGCCACTCCTCCGCCAGCATCGCGAACACCAGCTCGGTACTCCACTCGCCCTTGAACAGCTCGTTGCTGACCAGCCGGGCCTCCTGGCGCATGCCCAGCCGCCGGGCCATCCGGGCCGACGCCTCGTTGCGCTCGTCCAGCCGGGCCACGATCCGGTGCAGGCCCAGGCCGTCGAAGCCCAGTCCCAGCACCGCCCGCGCCGCCTCGGTGGCGTAGCCCCGGCCGCCCTGGGCGGGCTCGAAGACGTATCCCAGTTCCCCGGCCCCGTGCTCGGCGCTGTGCCAGAACAGCACCACGTCCCCGGCCAGCTCGCCGGTGGCCGCCACCTCGACGCCCAGGGTCAGCGACTGGCCCGCGCCGGTCAGTTCGGTGCGGGCCCACTGCCCGGCGATCCGCTCGGCGATGTCCGCGCTGGTCATCGGCTCGAACGGGAGGTACTGGCAGACATCGCCCCGGCCCCGGTAGGCCAGCAGGGCGCCGGCGTCGGCCGGGCCCAGCGGGCGCAGCAGCAGCCGGTCGGTCCGGACCGGGTAGTCGGGGCGCAGCACGGGCTCGGACAGCTTGGTCATCCCGCTAATTCTTCCTGCGTATCTACGGTCCCGGCGACTACCGCTGGAAGGGAGCCGACCTGAGCGTCCTGGTGACCAAGGGGCGGCTGCAGACCGGCTCGTCCCGGCCCGACCGGGCCCTGACGATCCGGACCAGCCACCTTATCGACGCCATCAGGGGCCAGTACGCCGGCCCGCCGCTGGTGCCGCCCGCGGCCCCGGTCGCGCCCCGGCCGGGCAGCAAGTCGCTGTGACCGCAGGCACGTCCTGATGACCGGCGGGCACGGATAGAATCCACGGGTGATCGGGGAGGATGCCGGCCGCCCGGCCAGCGGCGTGACGCTGGACAACTGGCAGACCGCGCCGCAGCTCGCCTGGTCCTTCCAGCATGTCGAGGACCTGTTCCCGGTGGGCTGATGTCCGGGCTGGTGTGGAGCCGCCTGGGGGCCGAGTTCGACGCCAACATCGGCATGGACTCGGCGGTCGTGCCGGCCGCCTGGGTCGAGGACACCGTCACCGGCGGCCCCGACTCCCGCGACGCCTTCGCCGCCTGCCCGGTCGACAATGGCATGCCCGGCGGCATGTACCGCAACTAGTTCTGGCTGCCCTACCCCGGCCCGGACGTGCTGCTCTGCCTGGGCATCCACGGCCAGATGATCTACATCAACCGCCCGGCGGGCCTGGTCGCGGCCAAGCTGTCGGGCTGGCCGCTGCCCCAGGACGCCTGGAAGCTGTTCGCCGCCCTGCGCGCGTTCAACGCCATCGCTGACCGGCTGCGCTAGGCGGGCAGCGCGGCCCCGTTCACGCGGCGGGGGAGCTTCCACGGGTTGTCCGCGCGCAGCCCCTCGGGCAGCAGGTCGTCGGGCAGCGACTGGTAGGAGACCGGCCGCAGCCAGCGGCGGATGGCGGTGGCCCCGACCGAGGTGTGGGCCGCGCTGGTGGTGGCCGGCCACGGGCCGCCGTGGTTCATCGCCCACGCCACCGCCACCCCGGTCGGCCAGCCGTTGTAGATGACCCGGCCGGCCATCCGGCGCAGCCGGGCCAGCAGCATGTGCAGCTCGAAGCGGTCGGCCGGCTCGGCGTGCACCGTGGCGGTCAGCGAGCCCTCCACCGCGCCCAGCGCGGCCATCAGGTCGGCCGAGTCCGTGTACTCCACGACCAGCGCGGTCGGCCCGAACACCTCCCTGGTCAGGCCCTCGGGGTCGGCCGCCACCGCCTGCGCGGTGGTGCGGAACAGGGCCGGCGCGGCCCAGGCCCCCGCGTCCGGCACCGGCCCGGCCTCCAGCAGCACCTCCACGTCCTCGCGCCCGGCCAGCCCGGCCACCCCGGCGGTGAGCTGGTCGCGGATCCACCCGTTCAGCATCGGCGCCGCGGCCGTGCCGCCGACGGCACCGCGCAGCTCATCCTCGAGGCCGTGCCCGGCGGGCAGGAACAGCAGGCCGGGCTTGGTGCAGAACTGCCCGGTGCCCATGGTCATGGACCCGGCGAAGCCGGCCGCGATCTGCTGGCCGCGCGCGGCCGCCGCGTCCGGCGTGATCACCGTCGGGTTGATGCTGCCCAGCTCGCCGTAGAACGGAATCGGCGCCGGGCGGCCGGCGGCCACGTCGAACAGGAACCGGCCGCCGGCCGTGGACCCGGTGAAACCGGCCGCCTGGATCCGCGGGTCGCGCAGTGCCTCCACGCCGGCCTCGTCGCCGAAGATGACCGCGAACACGCCGGTCGGCAGCCCGAGCTCCGTGACCACCTGACCGGCCAGCTCGGCCACGGCGCGGGACAAGCCGGGGTGGGACGGGTGCGCCTTGACCACCACCGGGCAGCCGCTGGCCAGCGCCGAGGCGGTGTCCCCGCCGAGCACGCTGAACGCGAACGGGAAGTTGCTGGCCGCGAAGATCAGCACCGGCCCGACCGGCTCCAGCCACCGTCGCAGCTCGGGCCGCGGCGGGACCGTGTCCGGGTCGGCGGAGTCGGCCATGACCTCGAGGTAGCCGCCGTCCTCGATGACCGTGGCGAACAGCCGCAGCTGCCCGCTGGTCCTGGCCACCTCGCCGGTCAGCCGGGCCAGCGGCAGCCCGCTCTCCTCGACGGCCAGCGCAGCCAGCTCGGCGGCCCGCTCGTCGAGCCGGTCGGCCAGCGCCCGCAGCAGCCGGTCCGCACGGCGGGGCGGCTGACCCCGAAGGGGCTGGCCGCCGCGGCCGCCGCGACCAGCACCCGGTTCAGCTCGCTGGCCCCGGTCACCGGCACCGGCGGCCCGACGGGCTGGCCCGAGCGCGGGTCAACGCCCTGAACGGCGATCTGCGGTGTACTCATGTGTCGCTCCTCCTAGCTGGCGGCGGTCCGGGGCGCCCGGTCGGGGGCCGGGGTCAGCCACCCGAACCATTCAGCGGTCGCGGGCCGGACAATATTCGTCAGGCTGCCGATGCCGGCGATGTCGATGCGCACCACGTCGCCCGGCTCCAGGGTGAAGTCCAGCTCCGGGACCAGGCCGGTCCCCGTCGACAGCACCGCGCCGTGCGGGAACCGGGCGTGCCGGAACAGGTAATCGGCCAGGTGGGCCAGGTCGCGGTGGAGCTGCGCGGTGGAGGTCCGGCCGTCCCAGGCCAGGCTGCCGCCGCGGCGCACCGCCACGCTGATCGTCAGCGCCCGCAGGTCGCCGGCCTCCCAGGCGGGCACGATGCCGGGCCCGAGCGCGCATGCGCCGGTGTAGACCTTGGCCTGCGGCAGGTACAGCGGGTTCTCGCCCTCGATCGACCGGGACGACACGTCGTTGCAGATGGTCACGCCGACGATCTCGCCCGCGGCGTTGCAGACCACGGCCAGCTCGGGCTCGGGTACGTTGACGGGCGAGTCGGGCCGGATCCCGATGGGCTCGCCGGGGCCGCACACCCGCCAGGCCGGGCTCTTGAAGAACAGCTCGGGCCGGTCGGCGTCGTAGACCCGGGCATAGACGTCGGCGACCTGGCTCTCCTCCTGGCGCGCCGCGCTGGACCGCTGGTAGGTGACGCCCGACGCCCAGACCTCGGTCAGCCCGTCCACCGGGGGCAGCAGCCGGAACCGGCCCCGGCTGGGCGCGACGGCCGCGGCGCTGGCCACGAACTCGCGCAGCCGTCCGGCCGGGAGCGCCAGCAGGTCGGCCAGGGCGGGCACCGGCAGCGGCCGGACGCCGTCGGCCTCCTGAACGCCGACCCGCACGCCGCGCTCGTCGGCATACCTGATGATCTGCACGCGCGCTCCTTCCCGCGCTTGCGATCATGGCCGGCGGCCCGGCGACCCGGCCGGCCGGCCCCCGCGGGACCGGCGGCCGGGCGCGGCTAGCGCGAGCTGGAATGGCGGCGGGCGGCGCGGGTGTCAGGCGGATCGGCGGGCCGGCTCAGGTCCCCGGCCAGCAGGTCCTGGAACCGGGCCTTGAGGCGGTTGACCGGCTCGCGTAGCCGCCGTTCCCGGTTCTGCGCCCTGGTCAGTCTGCGCGGCCGGGCGGCGTACCGCCACCTGGCCCACGGCGAGCCGGGCCGGGCCAGGCGGAGGGCGCCCACGATGAACAGCAGCGGCACGAACACCCCGAATAGCGCGGTCCAGAACTTGCCCTTGAGCAGCGTGACCACGGCCAGCACGAAGACCACCGCCACCGTGGTCACGAAGTCGGCGAAATGCCCGCCGGAGGTCGACGGCACGCCCAGGCGGTTGTCCACCGACTGCACGCCCACCGGGGTGAAGCCGAGCAGCAGCAGCGCGGTGAACCCGGCCGCGACGAACACCGCGTCCACCGACAATCGGCCCGCGCTGGTCCAGTAAACGTCGCGCAGGTGCAAGATGAGCGCGAACTCGTCCAGCACCAGGGCGGTGCCCAGCCCGAACAGCCCGGCCGCCCCGGCCCGCCAGCCGATGGGATACATCGGGGCGGCCAGCCCGGCCACCCCGGCCACGACCATGAGCACCACGCCGAACACCATGTGGTGGATGTGCATGTCGCCGGACGTGATGTTGCCCGGCCACCAGCGGACCTTGGCCCGGATCATCCGCACCGACAGCCGGATGAAGCCGAACCCGAGTATGAACGCGACAAAGAAGCAGAACAGGGGCAGCCGCCCTGTCCCGACAATGTGTGCCTGGAACCACCCCGTCATAACGCCTCTTACCTGCCAGGCCGCCGAACTCGGAACCTAAGTATCACCCTGATGACCTACTCACCCGGTCCGGCGGCTAAACCGCCCGCACCGGGTGGCCCGCCGCGACGGCTCATATCCACCCCTATAGGAGCAAACGAGCACGACGCTGAAGCTCTCATCCTCGACTGTGACCTCCGGCCACGTGAAGTCGCTGGTGCTGAGCGTCGCGGCCGCCGCCCGCTTCAGGGTTGGTTCAGCACAGCTGCGCGCGCCCGCCGTCAGGCGGGCGCGCGCAGCCGACGCAGCATCCGGGCGTCCTCGAAGCCCACCGCCCGCGCCGCCGCCTCCACGGTGGCGCCGTGCCCGATCAGGTGCTCGGCCCGCTCGGTGCGCAGCAGCTGCTGGTAGCGCAGCGGGGTCAGCCCGGTGACGGCGGCGAACTGCCGGGTCAGCGTCCGCTGGCTGACCCCGGAGGCGGCGGCCAGGTCGGCCAGCGGCAGCCGCTCGGTGAACCGGCTGTCGATCAGGTCCTGGATCCGGTGCACCGAGTCGCTGAGGTGCGAGCGGTGCCGCAGCATGGCGCTGGCCTGCGGCTCGCCGCCGTTGCGGCGCGCGTAGACCACCATCTCCCTGGCGATCCGGGCCGCGGCGGCGGGCCCGTGCGCCGTGGCCACCAGGTGCAGCGCGAGGTCGATCCCGCTGGCGATGCCGGCCGAGGTCACCACCCGGCCGTCCAGCACGTACAGCACGTCGCGCACCACGGTGGCCCGCGGGTAACGGCGGGCCAGCTCCTCCTGGACATCGTGGTGCGTGGTGCAGCGCCGGCCGTCCAGCAGCCCGGCCCGGCCCAGCGCGTCGGCGCCGGCGCAGACGCTGGCCACCGTCCCGCCGGCGGCGTGGTGCCCGGCCAGCCGGCCGATGGTGGCCGCGGCCAGCCGCCCGGTGCCGGCCAGCCGGGGCGAGCGCCAGCCGGGCACGACGATCAGGTCGGCCGCGCCCAGCGGCGGCCACTGCGGCTCGGCCAGGACCGGCAGGCCCTGCGCCGACGGCACCTGCGCCTGCTCGGCCACGTAGTGCAGGTCGTAGCGGTAGCCGAGCCCGGCCGCGGTGTGGAACACCTGGGCCGGGCCGGCCAGGTCCAGCAGGTGCACGTCGGGCACCAGCAGGAACGCGACCTTGGTCACGATCTGGTCAGCTGGCCGGCCGGCTCTGCTGTTAGCTCAGAGGTCAGTTCCGCCACGGTGGCGATGGTAGCGAACCGGCCCGCCAGGGCGTACTCGGTGCGGGCCACCACGTCGGCGGCGGGCAGCGTCCGCGGGTCGGCCAGGATCTCGGCCATGGTGCGGCCGGGCGGCGCGTCGCGGTGCTCGATGGGGGAGGTCGCGGTGGCCTCGGTCACGAACGTGACCTGGTAGCCGAGGTCGGACGCCAGCCGGGCGGTGGTCTCGCAGCACTGCTCGGTCCTGATGCCGCAGATGACCAGCTCTCCGATGCCCCGGGTGGTCAGGAGCTGGGCCAGGTTGGTGGTGGTGAAGGCGTTGTGCGAGCTCTTGGTGATGACCGGCTCGCCGTCGCGCGGGCTCAGCCCGTCCATCAGCCGCACGTGGCCGAGGGACGGGTCGAACACGCTGCCGGTGCCCGGCTCGGCGTGCAGTACCCAGACGACCAGCTCACCGCGCTCGCGGGCGGCGGCTACGAGCTGGCCGGCCCGCTCGGCGACGTCGGGATTGGAGATGGCGGCCCACCGGGGCTGCTGCCGGAAGGACTCCTGGATGTCGATGACGATCAGCGCTCTCATAGCCTCCACTCTGGCCCGCGCCGGCCCCGGTCGTGAAGGCCGCATCACGTCCCGATGCGGACCGATCTGGTCACGGCCGGGCCGTCGCCGCGAACCTGGTGCCGCGGGCTCCGGGTAGATTGACCGTCGCGATGGCGGGCACCGGCCGGGAGCAGGGATGGGATCGCTGGAGAGCAAGAGCGCGGGGACGGCTGACCGGGAGCGGCTGCGGGTGACCTTCGACTCGGCCGCCGCGCTGTACCAGGAGGCCCGGCCGGAGTACCCGGAGGCGCTCTACCAGGCGCTGGTGTCCGCGGCGGCCCTCGGCCCGGGCAGCACGGCGCTGGAGGTGGGCTGTGCCACCGGCAAGGCCACCCTGCCGCTGGCCCGGCGCGGGCTGGCCGTCACCTGCCTGGAGATCGGCGCCGGCCTGGCCGCCGAGGCCCGGCGCAACCTGGCCGCGTTCGATGCGGTCGAGGTGGTGCTGGACAGCTTCGAGAGCTGGCAGCCGCCGGGGCCGGCCGCCTTCGACCTGGTGTTCGCGGCCACCGCCTGGCACTGGATCGACCCGGCGGTCGGCTACCGCCGGGCCCGTGAGCTGCTGCGGCCCGGCGGTCACCTGGCCATCTGGGACCAGTGGCACGTGTTCCCCGACGGCGGCGACCCGATCTTCCGCGAGCTCCAGGCGGTGTACGACGAGATCGGCGAGGGCCTGCCGCCCGGCGCGCGGTACGCGCGGCCGGGGGAGACGCCGGATCGCCGGGCCGAGATCGAGGCCACCGGGCTGTTCGACGACGTGCTGGTGCACCGGTTCGACTGGGAGCTCAGCTACGACGCCGAGGCCTACATCCGCCTGCTGGACACCTTCTCGGGGCACATCGCGATGGCGGAGTGGCAGCGGGAGCGGCTCTACGGCGAGATCCGCCGGCGCCTGGCCCGGCGCCCCGACGGCAGGCTGCGCCGGCACTGGGAGTCCGTGCTGCACGTAGCCCGCCGCCGTGACGACCCCGGCCGCGACGATGACGATGGCGAGCGCCAGGGCTAGGCGCTGACCTCGGTCCGCCAGCTGTACTCCGGGGCGTAGCCCAGCACCCGGCGGGCCTTGTCGATGGACAGCAGCGTGTCGTGCGGCCCGACCTCGTGCTGCCACGGGACGCCGGGGTAGAACTCGGCCATCAGCTCGGTCACCGGCCGGGTCATGACCGTGTCCGCGTTGGCGATGATGAAGATGTCGGCGCCGGTCAGGTCGGCTTCCAGCGCCAGCCGGACGCCCTGAGACGCGTCGCGGGCGTCGATGTAGCTCCACAGGTTCCACTTGCGCGAGGCCGGGTGGTCCTCGAAGCCGGGGAACGCCGCGTAGTCGCCGGGCAGCATCACGTTGGAGAACCGCAGCCCGATGATCTTCATCTCGGGCTCCCAGCGGCAGAACTGGCGGGCCATCTCCTCGCCCACGGTCTTGGACAGCGAGTAGGCCGACTCCGGCCGGGGCGTGTACTCCTCGTCCACCGGGACGTAGGGCGGCGGGGTGTCGAACGGCAGGCCGAGCACGGTCTCGCTGGACGCCCAGACCACGTTGCGGACGCCGAAGTGGCGGGCGGCGGAGAAGACGTTGAAGGTGCTGATGGTGTTGTTGCGGAACAGTTCCGCGCCCGGCTGCATGCCTGGCGCGGGCACCGCGCCCAGGTGCACCACCGCGTCGATGTCCCTGTGCCGGTCGTCGATGGCGTGGAGCACCTCCATGGCCTGGCCCATGTCGGTCAGGTCGGCCTGGACGAAGGGGCTGAGGTCCTCGGCCGGGCGGACCAGGTCCACGTTGGTCACCTGGTAGCCGTGCTCCAGCAGGTGGGTGAGGCAGACCCGGCCCAGCTTGCCGCTGCCGCCGGTCAGCACCACGTGTGTCATGCGCACCTCTCCTGTCGGGATCTACCTGGCGATCATGGCACATTCCCGCCGGGCGGCCCGGACCGGTGACGGCCGGCGGCCGTGCTCTACTTATGGTGCCGGCCGGCCTTCTCGCGGGGGGATCCATGCGCGCGTTCGTCATCACCGGGCCGCGGACCGCCGAGGTCCAGGACGTCGAGCCGCCCAGGGCCGGGCCCGGCGAGGTGGTCGTGACCGTCGAGCGGGCCGGGCTGTGCGGCACCGACATGGAGCTGTTCAGCAGCGACCTGGGCTACCTCAAGACGGGGGAGGCCGCCTACCCGCTGCGCATCGGGCACGAGTGGTGCGGGGTGGTCAGCGCGGCCGGCGAGGACGTCGACCCGCACTGGGTCGGGCGCCGGGTGACCGGGGACACCATGCTCGGCTGCGGACACTGCCCGCGCTGCCTGGGCGGCCGCAGGCACCTGTGCGAGGACCGCTACGAGATCGGCATCCGCGGCGGCTGGCCCGGCGCGCTGGCCGAGCAATTGCCGGTGCCGGCCTGGGCCCTTTATCCGCTGCCCGACAGCGTGGACGCCCGGCGGGGCGCGCTGGTCGAGCCGGGCGGCAACGCCATGCGCGCGGTCCGCGCCGCCGCCGTGCCGCCCGGCGGGCGGCTGCTGGTGCTCGGCCCCGGCACCATCGGCCTGCTGGTGGCCCAGTTCGCCGCGGCCAGGGGAGCCGAGGTGCACCTGCTCGGCGAGACCGCCCAGTCGCTGCGGTTCGCCGCCGGCCTGGGCCTGCGCCGGGCCTGGACGGCGGACACCCTGCCGTCCCTGCGCTGGGACGCCGTCGTCGATGCGTCCAACGCGGCCGGCCTGCCCGCCCTGGCCCTGGACCTGGTCGAGCCCGGCGGGCGGGTGGTCTACATCGGCCTGGCCGGCCAGCCCAGCCTGGTCGACACCAGGACCGCGGTGCTCAAGGACGTCACCATCACCGGCGTGCTGGGCGGCTCGGCCGGCCTGGCCGGGGCCATCCAGAGTTACGCCGGCGGCGAGGTCGACCCGCGGCCGCTGATCGCCGCCACGGTCGGCCTGGACCAGGCCGCGAGCGTCCTGGCCGGCGACCGCGACGCTGGCTGGGGTCCCGCGCCCAAGGTGCACGTGGACCCGCACCGCTAGGTCGAGGTCAGGGGCTCGGGACGCTGGTCAGCGAGCGCCAGCGGGTGTTGTTCCACACCGCGGCGAAGTTGGCCGGCCCGCTCGCGCCGACGGCCAGGCAGCGGTCCTGCTCCGGGCAGGACAGCCCGCCCAGCGTGCCCGGCGCGTGAGGCGGCGGCACCGCCTGCCAGATGGCCCCGTTCCAGGTCTGTGCCTGCGGGAACAGCGTCCCGCCGCGGGTGAACGAGCCGACCGTCATGCACCAGCCCGCGCGCAGGCAGGCCACGCCGCCCAGGGTGGCCGGCGCGCCCATCCGCACCGGAGACAGCAGCTGCCAGGCATGCCCGTTCCACGACTCGGCGATCGCCGTCTGGCCCTTGACCTCCACCGGGAGCCCGCTGCCGACCGCCATGCAGCTCGAGGCCGTCAGGCACGACACCGCATTCAGGCTGGCCAGATCGCCGGGGCTGGAGGTGTCCTGCTGGGTCCATTTCCGCCCGTTCCAGGACTCGGCCAGCGTGAGCTCGCTCTCGTTGTCGGGCATGTAGTTGCCCACCGCCTGGCAGGAGCCGGCCGACTGGCAGGCCACCCCGATCAGCCCGCCCGCCTGGGGCGGGCCGCACGGGCTCGGCGTGCTCAGCACCTGCCAGGTGCTCCCGTTCCACTGCTCGGCCAGCTCGCAGGTGTGGTCCGAGCCCACCGCCATGCACCGGGTCCGGCTGGTGCACGACACCGCGCGCAGGGCGCCGTCGTGGCTGGGCATCGCGAGCCGGCGCCAGTTGCGGCCGTTCCAGCGCATGGCCAGCGTCTCCCGCCCGCTGCCCAGCGAGCCCACCGCGACGCACCGCCGGGCCGACCGGCAGTCGATCGCGGACAGGCTGCTGCCCGGCCGGCCCGGCGTCGGCAGCACCTGCCAGCCACGGCCGTTCCAGGCCAGCGCCTGGGCGGCGCCCACGCCCAGGCCGTTCATGTGGGCCGTGCCCACCGCGATGCAGTAGTGCGTGCTGGTGCACGAGATGCCACTGAGCTCGTCGGAACCGCTCGCGGCGGGCCGGGCCGCCGCGCCCGCCGCGCCCGCCGCGCCCGCCAGCGTCGCCGCGGCCAGCACCGCGCCGGTGATCAGTCCCAGCCCCCGTCCGCCCCGCATAACAGCTCCTCACCGTCGCCCCCGAGGGAAGATCCGTCAGTACATCGTAGGTGGCGCACCCCGCGTCACACCTCGAACAACGCGCTGCGGGTGACGTGGCGATTACCGACCGTCTACTGGTCCTCGACGACGATGCCGATGCCCTCGGCCAGCACCGGGGCCATGTCGATGAGCTGGGCCGTGGTCACGATCGCGCCCCGCAGCGACGTCGGGTCCACCGTCAGCCCCAGCTCCGCCCCGCGCAGGTCGACCTGGTTCAGCGTCACCTGGGTCAGCGTGGTGGCCGCCAGCTTCGAGCCGGGGAAGGACGTCTTGCTGATCCGGGCCCCGCCGAAGTCGACCTCCCGCAGCACGCAGTGGTCGAACGTGACCTCGGTCAGGTCGCAGTCGCGGAAGTTGACCGCGTCCATCTTGCAGCGGTCGAAGGTGACCCGCCGCAACGTCGAGCTGAACAGCTCCACCCCGGCCATGACCACGCCCGTGAACGTGACGTCCCGCCATCCGGTCCGGGTCAGGCTGACCCCCAGCAGCCGCGCGTTGTGCAGCCACACATCGGAGAACTGGGCCCGGTCCAGCCGGCAGTCCTGGAGCGCCGCCCCGGTGAACGCGCACTCCAGGAACGAGCTCCCCGAGCCGTCCGCCCCGTCCAGCTCGGCCTGATCGAAGTGGGCCCCGTCATAGGCCTCGCCGGTCTCCAGGCTGGCCTCATGCGGTTCCAGAGCCCGCGCGAACGGCAGATCCGCCAGTTCCTGCCAGGCCGTCATCTCGCTCCCTCCGGCCGTGCGGGCCGCCATCCGGGCCGGCCGGCCTCGCCCGCGCCCGTCAACCGTACCGGGGGGCACGCTGTCGGTGGCCCGCCGTACCGTGGTGCCATGGCTGCCACCGGGGGACCACGCCCACACAGTCCGCAGGACCGCTTCGCCGACCTGGTCGACGACTTCATCGGCATCGACGGCGTGACCCCGCCGTCCGGCGGCTCAGGGTTCGGCCGCTCCGCGCTCAGGTACCGCAAGAAGATCTTCGCCATGTTCGTGCGCGGCCGCCTGGTGCTCAAGCTGCCCGCGGCCCGGGTCGACGAACTGGTCGGCGCCGGCGCCGGGCAGCATTTCGACGCGAACAAGGGCATACCCATGAAGGAGTGGCTCAGCCTGGACCCCGACTCGGGCGAGGACTGGCTGGCCCTGACCCGTGAGGCCCTGGCCCACGCGGGCCAGCCACAAGGGGGGCGTCGCGGTTAGTCGGGAGTGGCGGGATCGCTGGTGTCGAAGGTGTCTAGCTTGAAGCGGACGTGTAGTTGGAGAGCCTCGAGGAAATGGCGGGCCTCGGGGTCGTGCTCGTCATAGGCCAGCTCCCAGCGGTGGGTGTTGCCGGCCTCGTCTTCCCAGCTGACTAGAGCTTTCATGGTGGGCAGGGACATACCCGGATGGTGATCGGCCATGCGCGGCGATCCCGGTTCTTATCGCGGTATGTGCCGCCTCGCCGACCCTGACCCGCACCCCAACTGCCAGCGGAATCAGCTCGCGTCACCCGGACGACTCCGTATCGATACCCTACCGTCTCGCAACCAAACCGATACGCGCCCGTTCTGTAATGTTCAAGCACGCCGCCGTCTCGCAATGGGAAAGAATAAGCTGAACGACCCTTCATGCTCTTCCTCCGGGACCCCTTGAGGTGGCATGAGGCATTTCCCAAACGCCGAACCACGGTCAGCAAATGCCCCGGCCCTAAGCCTCAGCTATGCAGTTTTGCCAGCTCTGCAGCGACCAGCGCCTCATGCTCTGCCTCATCCCGCTTAGCCGCGCCCGGCGACCACCTTCCGCGCAGCAGCGGAATGCACAGCAGGAAGAAGATGATGCCGCCGAAGCAGATCCAGTACCACGTCTTCCACTGCCCCGCCGTCTGCGAGGCCGCCTTCTGCACCGCCGCGCCGTGCGCCTTGAGGTAGGCGAACACCTGCGGCGGCACCTTGGACAGCGCCTTGAGCTGAGCCGCGAACGGCGCGATCGCCTGAAGCTGCGGCCCCACCGCGGCCAGGGCCTTCAGCTGCGTCGCGTACGGCGCCAGGGCCTGAAGCTGCGGTCCCACCGCGATCACGCCCGTGATCGCGGCCTTGTTGGCCGCTATCGACTCCAGGATGGCCAGCCCCTTGGTGCCGCCGCCCGCCGCGGCCACGGCCTGGGCCTGCAGCTTGGGCGGGATCGTGGCCGGGTTCTTGTACTTGGCCAGCTGCGCGAACAGCGCCTGGTGGGCCTGCAGCACGGCTAGTTCCGGCGCGAACTTCTGCGCGTTGGCCAGCTGCACCTGGTACTTCTGCGCGTTGGCCACGACCGTCGGGTGGCTGCCCGCGAAGGCTAGCTGCGTCTTGTACTTCTGCGCGTTGGCCACGATCGTGGCGTGGGTCTGGGCGAAGGCCAGCTCGCTCTTGTACTGGGCCGCGTAGGCCCCGACCGTCGGCCCGTAGGTCACCAGCGGCGTGACCGACGAGATGATCGCCGGGATGATCAGGAACGAGGCGAACACGGTGACCCGCACGATCCAGCCCCAGATGGCCAGGCCGGTGGCGATCAGCGCCGGGTTGCGGTCCTCGACCGTCTCGGTGAAGCTCGCCATCCACGGCGTGTACGCGATGCCCAGGAAGAACGACATGACGGCCAGGATCGCGGCCAGCGTGTAGTAGCTCGGATGCTGGCCGGCCTTCATCAGGTAGATGACCAGCAGCACCGCCGCGCCGACGCCGCCGATCACCATGAACGGCTTGCGCACCCGCAGCCGGTCGGACAGCACGCCGACCAGGATCACGGCGATGACGTTGAAGCCCCAGTTCCAGTTGCCGAGGCCGTTGGCGTCCTTGGTCGAGAAGTTGAACACCGTGGCCAGGTAGACCACGCCAAACGCGACCGCGGTGTAGTAGACGAGCAGCATGACCGACACCGCCACCGACGAGATCACGACGTCGGGCTTGAGCAGCTGGCGGAACGGGTGCTTGAGCGCGGCCTCGATGTCGATGCCCTTGGCCCTGGCCTCGATCAGCGCCCGGTCCCGCATCGTCACCATGAGCTGGTCGCGCAGCCGCGGCGACAGCTCGCGCAGGCCCAGGAACGTGATGACGAACACGACCAGGCCGACGATCCCGCAGATCTTGTACTCGTGGCCCCAGAACGAGTTGCTCACCACCGCCGGGACAGTGTTGCTGGCCACGACGGCCACCACCAGGCTGCCGAGCACCGGGCCGGCGGTCCAGAAGCCCATGGCCGAGGCCCGGCCGACCTGCGGGGAGAAGTCCCGGATCAGCGCGGGCGTGGCGACCAGGCACATGCCTTCCACGATGCCGACGACGAAGGTCTCGATGATGAACGGCCACCTGCTCGTCGCCGCGGGGATCACGAAGGCCGTGAACACCCCGGTGAACAGCAGGCCCCACACCACGAGGTTGGTCCGGCCGACGCGGTCAGCCAGGCCGGCGAACAGCGAGCCGAAGGCTCCCAGGAGGTTCCCGAAGGCCAGCGCGGTGACGTAGAAGCTGAACGTCATGCCCAGCTGGGGCAGGATCAGCGTGGTCACGGACGCGCCGACATAGAGCTCGTAGTACAGGGTGATCGTGGCCAGCACGGTGATCGCCAGGTACATGATCCGGCGCCCCGTGTCGGGGTAGGTGTCGAGCTGGCGGTGCCACAGGGTCGAGGCCCAGCTAGGCCCACCCTCAGTCACGGGATCTGCAGCGGTCGCACTCATGCGGCCCCCTTAGGTCGAGCCGATGATTAGCTTGGCCGAGCCAGGCGTGGGGTTAATTTAACCCGTGGGTAACGATTGATCAATGGTCGCGTGCGTAACAAAATTAGAACAGGTTCTAGATGGATGAACGATCGTTCATCGCGGCGGCCTGGACCAGCGGGGCATCGGCGGGGGATCAGCTCGGGATCAGCGGGGGATCAGCTCGGCTCAGCTGGGATCAGCGGGGTGGCGTGATGATGAAGTCACGGGCCCGGAACCGCTTGGTCCGGCGCCGGAACTGGAACGTGAACCCCGGCCACAGGGTCAGGTTGCGGCCCGCGGCGTCCAGGTACCAGCTCGAGCAGCCCGAGCCCCACACCGTGCCCGGCAGCTTGCGCTGCAGCCGCAGGTTGTAGGCCGCCGCGACGTCCGGCCGGACCATGCAGGTGCCGCCGCCCGCGGCCTCGATCTTGCGGACGGCGTCGACGATGAAGGCCAGCTGGCTCTCGATGATGTGGATCATCGAGGTGTGGCCAAGCCCGGTGTTGGCCCCGGTCAGCTGGAAGTAGCCGGGGAATCCGGGCAGCACCGTGCCCAGGTAGGTCTGCCCGTAGACCGAGGCCAGCGTCCGGCCGCCGCGGCCGGTGACCTTGCCGAACATCGGGTTGTCGGTGACGTGGAAGCCGGTCGCGAAGATGACGGTGTCGACCGGATGGCGCTCCCCGTCGGCGGTGATGACGGCGTCGGCGGTGAACTCGGTGATCTTCTCGGTGACCAGGCCGGCGTTGTCCGCCGCCAGGGCCGGATAGAACTCGTTCGACAGCAGGACGCGCTTGCAGCCGAGCCGGTAATCCGGGGTCAGCCGGCGACGCATATCGGGGTCGGCAATGGCCCGCTCCATGTGCGCCCGCCACATCTGCTCGGCCCTGGCCAGGATCTGCGGCCGCATCAGGAACCCGATCGCCAGCAGCTCGCGGGTCCAGTAGGTCGCGACCCTGGCCGCCCGCTGGGTCACCGGAAGGTACCGGTACAGCCGCCGCTCGCCCGGCGTCACCGGCCGGTTGTTGTGCGGCAGGACGTAGGGCGCGGTGCGCTGGAACACCGTCACCTGCTCCGCCTCGGGCTGGATGACCGGGACGATCTGGATGGCCGAGGCCCCGGTCCCGATCACTGCCACCCGCCGGCCGCGCGCCGACCAGCCCGCGTCCCAGCGGGCCGAGTGCAGGACCGTGCCCGCGAACTTCTCGATGCCGGGGATGTCCGGCAGCGACGGCTCGACCAGCGCCCCGGTGCCCGCGATCAGGTAACGGGCGCTGAACTCGCCCTGGCTGGTGCTGATCCGCCACCGTCCGGCCTGGTCTTCCCAGCGCGCCGCGAGCACCTCGTGGCCGAACCTGATGTCGCGCAGCACGCCGTAGTCGGCCGCGATCTTGCGCAGGTAGGCGCGCAGCTCGGGCTGCGACGGGTAGGTCTGGCTCCAGTCCGGCTTGGGCGCGAACGAGAACGAGTACAGGTTGGACTGCACGTCGCAGCGGCAGCCGGGGTAGGTGTTGTCCCGCCAGGTGCCGCCGACGTCGTCGGCTCGCTCGAGCAGGACCAGGTCGTGGTACCCGGCCCGCCGCAGCGCGATCGCCGCACCGAGGCCGGAGAACCCGGTGCCGATGATCGCGAAGGTGACGGGCAGCACCACCGGATCACCCGAGGCCTGACCGGCGAGAGGCGGGGAGTCGGGGAGGCCCACCATTTCTTAATCCTCTTCCTGTCCCGGAGTCTGGCGCTGGTATGCGACCAGCCAAGCATCCCGCATATATCCTGCGCTCCCCACCGTAAAGGACTTGCCAGGCCGGGCGGCCCGTGGTGGTCTTGGCTGCCTATGCAGACTGACCGCGCGCTGGCCGATTACGACGCCCAGATCCGCCGCGGCACCCAGGCCGGCGAGGGGGACACCCGCGCCGAGGCGGACGGCGCCGTGGTCCGCTGGATCCCGCCCGCGGGCCAGGGCGAGGGCATGATCAGCTGGTCCGGGCTGGACGCGGCCACCGCCGACGCCGCCATCACCGCCCAGGTCGAGTTCTTCGCCGCGCGCCGCCAGCCGTTCGAGTGGAAGCTCTACGACTACGACCAGCCCGCCGACCTGGGCCGGCGGCTGCTGGCGGCGGGCTTCCAGGCCGAGGACACCGAGCTGCTGATGGTGGCCGAGACCGCCGGGGCGGTGACCGAGGTGCCGCTGCCGGACGGGGTGACGGTGCGCGAGGTGACCGGCGCGGCCGGGCTGGCCCAGCTGTTCGAGGTGCACGACCGGGCCTTCGACAACGACGCGACCCGGCTGCGCGAGGCCCTGGAGGCCCAGGTGGCGCAGGCCCCGCAGTCGCTGGGCATGGTGATCGCCTTGGCCGGCGACGAGCCGGTCAGCGCGGCCAGGATCGAGTTCCCCTCCGGCAGCGACTTCGCCGGGCTGTGGGGCGGCGGCACGGCGCCGGAGTGGCGCGGCCGGGGCCTGTACCGGGCCCTGGTCGCCCGGCGGGCCCAGATGGCCGCCGACCGCGGCTACCGCTACCTCCAGGTCGACGCGCTGCCCACCAGCCAGCCCATCCTGACCCGGCTCGGCTTCGTCGCGCTGGCCCGTACCACCCCCTACATCTGGGAACCGGGGCCCGCAACCGATACGCTGCCCGCCTGACATCACGCGGGAGGCAGCCTGTGGTCGAGCTGAAGTCGCCGGGCGAGATCGAGGCGATGCGCGCCGCCGGGCGGGTCGTGGCCCAGGCGCTGGCGGCCACGGCCGAGAAGGCGGCGGTGGGCGTGCGCCTGGACGAGCTGGACCAGATCGCCCGCGGCGTGCTGGCCGACGCCGGCGCGACCTCGCCGTTCCTGGGCTACCAGCCCAGCTTCGCCCACTCGCCGTTCCCCGCCGTCATCTGCACGTCGGTCAACGACGCCGCCCTGCACGGCATCCCCGGCCGCTACCAGCTGCGCGACGGGGACCTGCTCAGCATCGACTGCGGGGCCACACTGGACGGCTGGACCGGCGACGCCGCCGTGTCGGTCACCGTCGGCCGGCCGCACCAGGCCGACCTGCGGCTGATCGAGACCGCGCAGGCCGCGCTGGCGGCCGGGATCCGGGCCGCGGTGCCGGGCGGGCGGCTGGGGGACATCTCCTCGGCCATCGGCCACATGGCCAGGGCGGCCGGCTACGGGCTGCACACCGACTTCGGCGGGCACGGCGTGGGCCACACCATGCACGAGTCGCCCTCGGTGCCCAACGACGGCCGGGCCGGCCGGGGGCTGCGGCTGGCGGCGGGCCTGGTCATCGCGATCGAGCCGTGGTTCATGGCCGGCGGGCACGACAGCTACCGGGTCGACAAGGACGGCTGGACCCTGCTCACCGGCGACGGCAGCCGGGCCGCGCACGTCGAGCACACCGTCGCCATCACGCAGGACGGCCCCCGCATCCTGACCGCGCTCTGAGCTCCGCGTCCGGGCAATTTTGATCATGAACGGGCCGCGGCCGGGTGATATACCGGGATCATGACCGCTGATGTCCTGTTCGCCGGCTCGCTGGCCGACCAGATGCGAGCCGCCGCCGGTGGCGTGCTCTCGGCCCTGGATGACAGCCAGCTGGCGCAGGCCGCGCTGCCGTTCGGCGACGACGGCGCACGCCGGTGGCTGGAGTACCGGCCCGAGGCCCGCCCCGGCGCCTGCCTGGCCGGGCTGGCCATCCCGGCCCGCAAGGCCGCGCACCGGCTGCTGGCCACCGGGCTGAGCGATCACGCCTTCGCCCAGGCGGTGACGATCACCGCGCTGGAGGAGGTGCTGGACTGGCGCGAGCAGGGCCAGCTCGGCCGGCACAGCGGCGACTACTGGGTGGCGGTGTTCGGCGACCCCGGCGGCGAGGCGCCGTGGTCGTGGCGGTTCGAGGGGCATCACGTGTCGGTCAGCATGACCGTGGCCGGGGACGAGGTCTCGCCCGCTCCGGTGTTCCTGGGCGCCAACCCGGCCGCCGTGACCTACGCCGGCCGGCCGGTGACGCGGCCGCTGGCCCCGGAGGAAGACCTGGCCCGCGCGCTGCTGGACGTGCTCGGCCCGGACGGCCGGGCGGCGGCCGTGGTGTCCGCCCGGCCGCCGTCCGATATCCGCTCCACGACCCGGCCCCGCGCCGCCGCCATCGAGCCCGCCGGCCTGGGCTCGGCCGGGCTGGGCCCGTCGGCCCGCGCCGTCCTGGGCCAGCTGGTCGCGGTGTACCTGGACCGGCTGCCGCCCGAGCTGGCCGCCCGCGAGGCGGCCAGGGTCGCGGGCGGTGAGCTCACGTTCGCCTGGGAGGGTCCGGTCACGCCGGGCGTGGGCCACTACTACCGGGTCCAGGGCGACGACCTGCTCATCGAGTACCACTCGGCCGGGGGCAATCACGCCCACGCGGTGCTGCGCCGGCCGCGCAGCGACTTCGGCGACGACGTGCTGGCCGCGCACCTGCGGGACGCGCACGCCTGACGGGCCGCTAGTCGGCCAGGGCCGCGCAGCTGCCGGGGGAGGACGGGTCGAGGGCGTTGGCGTGTGCCGCCGCCCGGCACAGCAGGGCCCGGAACGCCTGCCGGTCCCGTGCGCCCAGCCCGGCCAGCACATGCTGCTCGGCCGCCCCGAGCCGCTGGTCCAGGTCGCACAGCAGGGCCCGGCCGCGCTCGGTCGGGGCGATGCGGCGGGCCCGGCGGTCGGCCGGGTCCGGGTGCCGCTCGATCAGCCCGGCCCGCTCCAGGTCGTCCAGCAGGTAGGTCATGACCGTCCGGTCGACGCCGAGGTGGTGGGCCAGTTCCTGCTGGCTGCCCGGCTCGGACCGGGTCGCCGCGGTCAGCACCTGGTAGCCGCGCGGGCCCCCCGGCACGTCGGTGAACGCCGCGCCCGCGGCCTTCACGTAGCCGCGGAACACCACGCCCAGGGCCCAGCCGAGGTCATTGCTCAGCGCGGCGGCCGATCCGGGCGCCGGGCCCGGCTCGCCGCCGGCCCGTGGTCGGCCTGACGTCACGCTAGCCATGTTACTGCCAATGGGCAGTTCGGACGAAGATCTGCCTGACAGATGCTCTGTCAGAAATACCATCTGCGAGGCAGCATACTTCGCCTGCTGGTCGCGGCCGAGCTGGTGGCCGAGCTCACGGGCCGGGACATCATGGTGGACCGGTTCGCCGGGCTGTTCAGCCGCTGATCAGGAAGGCGACCTCGGTCCGCCACGTGGACGGGTCGGGCTCGGCCGACGGGTCGGTCAGGTAGTGCTCGACCCGGCCTTGCCACCGGTGGCCGTCTTCGGAGTTCTCCAGCGTGATGCCCTGCTGCGCGGCCCAGTCCTGAAGCGCCGCGTTGGCCGCCATCAGCCCGTCGTAGTGGCCGGTGTGCAGCAGGGTCACGTAGCGGCCGCCGGGCAGCAGGCCGGGCCGGACCCGGCCGGTGGCGGCGACCACGCCGTTCACCGGCACGCCCAGCTCCACCTCCATCTCGGCGTCCATGTCGATCACGTGGTAGCGGATCAGCGGCGGCCCGGCGGGCTGGAGGCCCAGCTGGCCGAGCGTCCCGAACAGCTCGGGGAAGCCGGCGTCGATGGCGGCCGGGAAGCTGTCCATGGTCACGGTCATGGGCAGCCCGGCGTAGGCCAGCGCGTCGCGGTCAGCGACCTGAGGCTCTGCGTGAGGCTCTGCGGACACGTCCGATCTCCTTAGTCTCGGCCGACGGTGATCGGCTCCCCGCCGCGCACCATGGTGCCGGGCGGGCACCACCAGGTCATCGCCTCGACCTCGAGGCGGCCCGCCCGGACCGCGGGGTCGGCGCTGGCCAGCTCCCTGGCCCGGTCGGCCGACCCGGCCGCGAAGATGGCGATGCCGCGCAGGTTCTCGTCCGGCTGGTCCAGCACCGGCCCGTTGGTGACCACGTGACCCTCCGCGCGCAGCCCGGCGTAGAACGCCAGGTGCTCGCGCTGGATCCGCGCGGTCTCCGCCTCGTCGTAGTCCGGCGGGCTGGCCGGGCGCCGGAGCAGGATCAGCTGGAAGCGCTCTAGTTGCATCGTCGTGCCCCTCACGCTGGTGCGCCTGAGCCGATCCTAGGCGTCCGCGGGCTCCTGCTCGGTGATCCGGCGCAGAATGCCGTGCGCGCCGGACCGCCGGGCGGACTGTCTGGCCTCGGCCAGCAGCGCTTGGGCGGCGTCCTGGTCGCCGCGGGCGCCGGCGTTCTCCGCCAGCGCCAGCAGGGCCGCCGCCACGCCGCGCTCGAAGCCCAGCTCGCGCCGCAGCTCCAGCGACTCCTCCAGCCGATCTCTGGCCGCGTCCAGCCGCCCGGCGGCCTGCTCGGCGAAGCCCAGGTGACGCACCGCGTAGGACAGCGTGAGCCGGTCGCCGGCCGCCTGCGCCAGCTCGGCCGAGCGCTCCAGCAGCGGCCGCGCCGCCCGCTCGTCGCCCCGGCCGACCTGGTGGAAGATCCCGGCCCAGAACAGCGCCTCGGCCTCGCCGCGGGTGTCCGAGGCCCCGGCGTACAGGCGCGCGGCCCGCTCGAACGTGGTCAGCGTGGCCGGGTCCAGCTCGCCGCCAGCCAGGAACCTGGCGTGCGTGATCCGGCCCCTGGCCAGCGCCAGCCCGGCCTCGACCAGGTCCAGCTCGGCGTCCCCGAGGTCCAGCTGAGCCGGCTCGTCGCCGAACAGCGCGTCCTCGTACCGCTGCCGGGCCCGGTCCTCCCAGTCGGCGGACCCGGGCGCCTGGCGGCCCAGCACCCGGCCGAGCTCCATGTGGTCGGCGTAGTCGCGCGACTCCACGATCTGGCCGTCCCTGATCCGCATCACGAACACGTTGGGGATGGCGAACCGGTCCGAGGTGCCGGGGATCACCCCGCGGTACTCGAACTCGGCCACGATGACCTCCGGGTCGGTGGTCTGGTGCACCGCGATCGCGGCCGGCTCGAAGCGCACCTGGCCCAGGACCTCATCGCCCCGGCCGAAATGCCGGGCCAGCTCGGCCGGGGTGGTCAGCGCCGGGCCGCGGCCGGGGTCCATGGGGTGGACCACGTGCGTCCGCTCGGCGTACAGGGCCGGGAGCTCGTCCCAGCGCTTGTCGCCGACGCCGTGCACGAGCCGGCCGAACACCTCGGCCGGGGACAGGGGAGTCGATGGGGCGAATGGAGTCGATGGAGTCGATGGGGTGGATGGGGTGGATGCGGGCATGACGGAACTCCTGCCGTGGTGAAGGTAACGGTGAGCGGAACGGGACGGCGCGGGCCCGGCGCCGGGCTCAGGTACTATCCGGAGTGATGACTCCGACTATATGGAGTCATCACTCCGCCTGGCAACCGCAAAACAGGGAGCGCAGACAAATGAGCACGCCCGCGCGGGCACAGCGGGCCGACGCCCGGTCCAACCGCGCCCGCATCCTGGACGCCGCCGAGGAGGTCTTCGGCCGCGGCGGGGCGTCCGCCTCGACCGAGGACGTGGCCCGGCTGGCCGGCGTCGGCATCGCCACCGTGTTCCGGCACTTCCCGACCAAGGCCGGGCTGCTGGACACCGTGCTGGCCCGGCGGTTCGAGCGGATGCTGGAGCGGGCCGAGGCGGTGGCCGGCAGCGAGGACCCGGCCTCGGCGCTGTTCGAGATGTTCACCGCGATCGTCACGGACGCTCCGGGCAAGATCGCGCTGGCCGAGGCCCTGGACGAGGTCACCGGCGGCGCGGACGGTGCGGCCAGCCAGGCCGAGCGGGCCTCGGCGCAGCTGCGCCAGGCCGTCGGCGTCCTGCTGCGCCGGGCCCAGGAGGCCGGCGCGGTCCGCGCCGACATCGAGCTGCCGGAGCTGTACGCGCTGCTCATCGGGATGTCCCGGTCGACGGCCGTGGCCCGGCTCGAGTCCGGCATCCAGGCCAAGGCGCTCGGCGTGGTGTTCGACGGCCTGGCCGCGCCCGGCTACAGGCGGCGCTCGAACACCATGTAGTCGCGGCCGGGGCCCTCGTAGTCCGGCACCGGCCCGGTCACGGCGAAGCCCATGGCCCGGTGGAAGGCGATCGAGGCCGTGTTGACCGGCGCGGTGATGGCCTTGGCCACGCTGCGGCCGTCGGCGCGGGCCAGGGCCAGGAACTCCTCGTACAGGCGCCGCCCCAGTCCCAGCCCGCGGGCTTGCGGGGCCACCCCGACGAAGTGGATGTAGGCCTGCTCGGGCTGCGACGGGGACAGGATGCCGACCAGGAACGCCAGCGGCCCGCCGGGCCCGTCAACGATCAGGCTGGTCCGGTAGAAGTGGTCCAGGAACAGCCGGGGGATCGCTCCCAGGACCGGCCGGCCCCACCAGTCGTTCACCACCGCCGCGATCGCGTCGTAGTCGTCGGGTCGCGCCATCCGCGACGCCGGGGCGGGCTCGCTCATCGCGGGTCCTCCTGTGGATGTCGGTGATGAGATCATCGTCGGTGTGAGCCGAGCATGAGCACCGCGGGCAAGGTCTTGTACATCGTGGCCGGCGGCGCGCCGCTGGTCGCCCGAATATCGGGGCTGATCACCGCGGCCCGGCCACGGGGCTTCGACCCGTGCCTGATCCTCACCCCCACCGCGGCCAGCTGGCTGGCCGACGAGCTCCCCGGCCTGGCCGAGCTGTCCGGCCATCCGGTCCGGTCGGCCTACAAGCGGCCCGGCGACCCGGACGTGCTGCCGCCGGCCGACGCCATGGCCGTCGTCCCGGCCACCTTCGACATGATCAACAAGTGGGCGGCGGGCATCAGCGACAACCTGGCCCTGGGCCTGATCAACGAGGCCCTCGGCCTGCCCGTCCCGATCGTGTCCGTGCCCATCGCCAACGAGCCGCTGGCCCGGCACCCGGCCTGGAGCGCCAGCCTGGCCACCCTGAGCGCCGCCGGGGTCACGTTCCTCGACCCGGCCGACCCGCCCGACCAGTTCCCCTGGCGGGCGGTGCTGGACGCCCTGCCGCAGGCATGAAGAAAGCCGGGCCCGGCGGGAGGTCGGGCCCGGCTTCTGTGTTTGCTGTGTTTGCGACAGCAGCGCAGGCGGCTAGCTGGCGTAGTCCAGCAGCGGCTGGGCGCGGCTGGGGTGGCGGAGCTTGGACAGCGACTGCTTCTCCAGCTGCCGGATCCGCTCCCTGGTCAGGCCCAGCGCCTTGCCGATCTCGTCCAGCGTGTGCGGGTTACCGTCGTAGAGGCCGAACCGCATCGACATGATGGTCGCCTCCCTCGGCGTCAGCGCGTCCAGCGCGTGCCGCAGCTGGTCGGCCATCAGCTGGCGGTCCACCAGCTCCGAGGCCTCGGGCGCGTCCACGTCCTCGATGAGGTCGCCGATGCTGGTCTCGCCGTCCTCGCCGATGGTGGAGTCCAGGCTGATCGGCTGCCGGCTGGTGCGCAGCAGCTCCTCGATCTGGTCCGGGGTCCGGTCCAGCTCGACGGCCAGCTCCTCGGGAGTGGGCTCCCGGCCCAGGCGCTGGTGCATGTCGCGCTCGACCCGGCTCAGCTTGCTGAGCATCTCGAGCACGTGCACCGGCAGCCGGATGGTCCGGGCCGAGTCGGCGAAGCCGCGCTGGATGGCCTGGCGGATCCACCACATGGCGTAGGTGGAGAACTTGTAGCCCTTGGTGTAGTCGAACTTCTCGACCGCCCGGATCAGGCCCAGGTTGCCCTCCTGGACCACGTCGAGCAGGGACAGGCCGCGGTCGCTGTACTTCTTGGCCACCGAGACCACGAGCCGCAGGTTGGCCTCGAGCATGTGCGCCTTGGCCCGGCGGCCGTCCTCGGCCACCAGCTCCAGGTCGGTACGGTAGCGCTTGGCCAGCCCGCTCTCGGTCTCCAGCTTGTGCTCGGCGAACAGGCCGGCCTCGATGCGCTTGGCCAGCTCGACCTCTTCCTCGGCCGTGAGCAGGTTACGGCGGCCGATGGACTTGAGGTAGGTGTGCACCGAGTCACCCATGACCGAGGTCTGGTCGTCGAGGTCAGACTCGGAGGTCACGCCGAGGGTCTCGGGCACCGCCGCGCTGGCGGCCGCCGCGGTGTCGGCCGTGCTGGCCCGCGCGGCGGGCGCGCTCGGGGCGGCGTCGGCGGGCTCATTGCCCAGCTGCACTCCGGCCTCGGTCAGCTCCCGGATGATCGAGCGGGCCTCGGTCGGCGACATCCGTGCTTGCTCAAAAGCCGCGCGCAGCTCGGCCAGGGACAGGAAACCCTGGCCGCGGCCGCGGCTGATGAGCTCGTCCAGGTGGGTGATGGTCGCCTCGTCATCGTGCCTGCGGGACACGGCTGCCGCACTCCTCGGCATGAGGCACCTCCCTTCGTGGGCGCATCTCGCGCTCGCGCATGCGCCGCTCACTGTCGTCCCGGGGCGGACGCTCAAAAGTTTGTGGGCGGGGCTGCTCGCACTTGGCAGTTGCTAGTGCGCGCACTATCTTGTAACGCATAGCACGGCGGATTGTTCCCGTGCAGCTGGAATGCGCCCCGAGCCGTCCGTTGCTGTCCTATTTGTCGGAATCCTGTTTTCCTATTTGCGCGGTGTTGTCACCTGGCCGGGACGGAGCCCGCGAAACGGCCTCGCGCCGGGCCAGTTCCCGCCTCGCCGTCTCGCGCAGTTCCCGCCGGTCCGGCTTGCCCGAGGCCAGCAGCGGGATCCGCGCCACCAGCACCAGGCCACGCGGCGCCGCGTAGCCCGGCAGCCGGTCACGGGTCAAGGCCCGGAGCCGGACCAGGTCCGGCGGCCGCGCGGGGTCGGCGGGCACTACGATCGCGGTGACCAGCTCCCCCCACTCCGGATCAGGCGATCCGACCACCACAACGTCCCTGACCCCGGCAATGGTTCCCAGCACCGACTCGACCTCGCCGGGGAGCACCTTCTCACCTCCGGTGTTGATCACGTCGTCGGCCCGCCCCCGCACGGTCAGGCGGCCGCCGGCGTCCAGCTCACCGAGGTCCGAGGTGGTGAACCAGCCGCCGGCCGGAGCACAGCTACCCGCCGGCCCGGCCGGCAAACGGCCGCCCGCCCCGCCCGGCCAGTAACCCGAGAACAGCACCGGCCCGGCGATCCTGATCGATGCGTCGTCGCCGATCTCGACCCGTACCCCGTCCAGGGGCAGGCCGTCGTAGACGCAGCCGCCGCAGGTCTCCGACATCCCGTAGGTGGTGACCACGCGCGCCCCCGCCGCCCGGGCCTGGCCGACCAGCCCGGACGGGGCCGCCGCCCCGCCGAGCAGGATCGTGCCCAGCCCGGCCAGCGGCGCGCCGGCGTCCAGCAGGCGGCGCAGCTGGGTCGGCACCAGCGACACGTGCATGCCGGGGGACCGGGCGATGACCTCGGCGTCCACCCGCTCGCTGACCACCGGCACGGTGCCGGACAGCAGCGACCTGACCAGCACCTGGAGGCCGGCCACGTGGAAGGCCGGCAGGCAGCACAGCCACCGCTGGCCGGGCCCGGCCCCGATCCGGGCCAGCGAGCTGGCCGCCGAGGCCCGCAGCGCGGCCGCGCTGAGCGCCACCCCCTTGGGCGCGCCGGTGGACCCGGAGGTGGCGATCACCGCCGCGACGTCCGGCGGCACGCCCGCGCTGGCGGCCGCCCGCAGCTGAGCCAGCCGGGCCGCCGGCAGGCCAGGATCTAGCGGGAGCAGGGCCGGGCCGGTGCCGTCCAGCGCCGCCGACAGCGCCTGCAGGAACGGCCCCGCCGTGGCCGGGAGCGGGAGCGGGACCGCGTGCAGGGGGCGTTCGGGCACGGTCGTAAGGTTAATCCGGGCCGAGCGGGCACCGAGCGTCTGGGTAAGCGGGGTGATCGTTGACCGACGGGAAAGCGCCGGACTCGGCCCTGGCCATGCTGGCCGGCCAGGCCGCCCCGCACTGGCCGGACCTGCTCGCGGCGGCGCGGGCGTTTGCCATCCCCATGCGGACCCGCTTCCGCGGCATCACCGTGCGCGAGGGTGCGCTGATCCAGGGGCCCGCGGGCTGGGGCGAGTTCTCCCCGTTCGCCGAGTACGGCCCGCGCGAGTGCGCCCGGTGGCTGGCCTGCGCCCTGGAGGCCGCCGTGACCGGCTGGCCCGCCCCCGTCCGTGACCGGGTGCCGGTCAACGTCACCGTGCCCGCCGTCGGGCCCGGGCAGGCCCATGACATCGTCACCCGCTCCGGCTGCCGCACGGCCAAGGTCAAGGTGGCCGAGCCCGGCCAGCCCGAGGCGGCCGACCTGGACCGGGTCGAGGCCGTGCGGGACGCGCTCGGCCCGGACGGCAAGCTCCGAGTCGACGCCAACGCCGCCTGGGACGTGGACCAGGCCGCCCGGATGCTGCGCACGCTGGGCAAGTTCGGGCTGGAGTACGCCGAGCAGCCCTGCGCCACGCTGGCCGAGCTGGCCGAGCTGCGCCGCCGCACCGACGTGCCGCTGGCCGCCGACGAGTCCATTCGCCGGGCGCAGGACCCGCTGGCCGTCCGGGCCGCGGGCGCGGCCGACATCGTCGTGATCAAGGCCCAGCCGCTGGGCGGCGTCCGGGCCGCCCTGGAGATCGCCGGATCGGCCGGGCTGCCCGCGGTCGTGTCCAGCGCCGTTGAATCCTCCGTCGGCCTGGCCGCGGGCGCGGCCCTGGCCGCCGCGCTGCCCGAGCTGGAGCACGCCTGCGGCCTGGCCACCATGTCACTGCTCGCCGGCGACGTGACGACAGACCCGCTGGCCGAGGAAGACGGCGTCCTGCCGGTGCGCGCGGCGCGGCCCGATGCCGCCCTGCTCGCTCGCTGGAGCGCCGACCCGGCGCCGTGGCGGGCCCGGATGGCCGCCGCCGCGGCCTACCTGGGCTTGCCTCCGGCATAGAGGCGGTAGGGTCGGCGGCTGTGGCGGAGCAAGCGGTGAACCCGGCGACGGCGCTGGCCCGAGTCCTGGTCGACGAGCTGCGCCGATGCGGCCTGCGCGAGGCGGTCGTGGCCCCCGGGTCGCGCAGCACGCCGGTGGCGCTGGCGCTGTTCGACGCCAGCCAGCGGGGCGAGCTGCGGCTGCACGTGCGAATCGACGAGCGGTCGGCGGCGTTCCTGGCCCTGGGCCTGGCCAAGGCCAGCGGCCGGCCCACCGCCGTGCTGTGCACCTCGGGCACGGCCGCGGCCCACTTCCACGGCGCGATCATCGAGGCCGACGAGGCCGGCGTGCCGCTGCTCGTGCTCACCGCCGATCGCCCGCCCGAGCTGCGCGGCACCGGCGCCAACCAGGCCATCGACCAGATCAAGCTGTACGGGGACGCGGTGCGCTGGTTCTGCGAGGTCGGCGTGCCCGAGGCCCGGCCGGGCATGACGGGATACTGGCGGTCGCTGGCCGGCCGGGCCTGGGCCCTGTCCTGCGGCGCGGCCGGCACCATGCCAGGGCCGGTGCACCTGAACCTGGCGCTGCGGGAGCCGCTGGTGCCTGACGCCGATGGCGCCTCTTGGCCGGAGCCGCTGGACGGGCGGCCGGACGGCGCGCCCTGGACCCGCTTGGCGGCCGCCGCCGCCCCGGCCGTGCTCGACCTGCCCTGGACCGAGCGCGGCGTGGTGGTGGCCGGCGACGGCGCCGACCCCGGCCCGCTGACCGAGCTGGCCCGCGCGGCGGGCTGGCCGCTGCTGGCCGAGCCCTCGTCGGGCGCCCGGCAGGACGGCGCCGCGCTCACCGCCTACCCCTACCTGCTGGAGTCGGCCGAGTTCAGCGCCGCGCACCGGCCCGACGTGATCGTCTCGGCGGGCCGGCCGGGGCTGTCCCGCGGCCAGCTCGCGTTCCTGCGCGGGGTCACGGGCGTGGGCGCGGCGGGCGGGGTGGGCGCGGCGGGCGGGGTGGGCGCGGCGGGCGGGGGATATATGGTGCCGCCGGCCCGGCACGTGGTGATCGCGGCCGGGCCCGGCCACTGGTCCGACCCGGCCCGCACCGCCACCGACGTGGTCGGCGCCGTCCGGCTGGACCGTCCGCCCGGCGGGCCCGGGCAGACCGGCTGGCTGGCCTCGTGGCGCCGTGCCGACGCCGCCGCGGTGCGGGCGACGCGCCTGGTCCTGGACGGCGAGGACCAGCTCAGCGAGCCGCGGCTGGCCCGCGACGTGGGCGCGCTGCTGCCTGAGGGCGCGCTGCTGTGGGCCGCCTCCAGCCTGCCGGTGCGCGACCTGGACCGGCATCTGGCCCCGCGCCCCGGCCTGCGGGTGCTGGCCAGCCGCGGCGCCAGCGGCATCGACGGCCTGGTCTCGACGGCCATCGGCGCCGCGCTGGCCCACCAGTCGGCCGGCGGCGGGCCGGCGGTGGCCCTGCTCGGCGACCTGGCCCTGGTCCACGACGCGGCCGGGCTGATGCTCGGCCCCGACGAGCCGCGCCCCGACCTGTGCCTGCTGGTGGTGAACAACGACGGCGGCGGCATCTTCTCCACGCTGGAGCAGGCCGCCTACCCGTCCTCATTCGAGCGCGTCTTCGGCACCCCGCACGGCACCGGGGTGGCCGACCTGGCCGCCGCGGCCGGGCTGCCGTACACGCGGATCACCTCGGCCGCGGGCCTGCCCGCGGTCCTCGACGGATCAGCGCTGGGCGGGTCAGGGCTGCGGCTGGCCGAGGTGCGCACCGACCGCGCCGCGGGCGCCGCCCTGCGCTCGGCCCTGGGGACCGCCGCGCGGGCGGCGGTCGCTCAGGAAATGCGGACCCTGGGGTCCAGCACGGCGTAGAGCAGGTCGACGACGATGTTGGCCACCACCACGAACGTCGACGCGATCAGCACGAACGCGATAATGGTGGGCAGGTCACCGTTCGAGATGGCGGCGACGGCACCCTGGCCCAGGCCATTGACGGCGAACACGTTCTCCACCACCACGACGCCGCCCAGCAGCACTCCGATGTCGATGCCGAGCTGGGACACCACCGGGGTCAGCGCGCCCCGCAGAGCATGCCGGTAGACGACCCGGCGTTCGGTCAGGCCCTTGGCCCTGGCCGTCCGGACGTAGTCCTCCCCCAGCGTGTCCAGCAGCGAGCCGCGCGACAATCGGGTGTAGACGGCCGCCTGGACGGTGGCCAGCGTGACCCAGGGCAGGATCATGTACCCCGCCCAGGTGATGACGCCCTGGCTGAGCGGTGCATAGCCGGTATTGATCCAGTGGTAGCCGTGCTCGTTCAGCGGCAGGTAGATGATCAGCAGCAGCACTTCGCCCAGCACGAACGTGGGGAACGACAGGCCGATGAGCACGCCTACGGTGGCCGACCGGTCAAACAGGGAGCGGGCCCTGGTCGCACTCAGGATGCCGACGGACAGGCCCACGACGAGCCATATCACGACGCCGCCGACCAGCACCGAGGCGGTGCGGGGGATGTCCTGCGACACGATCGTGCTGACCGGCTCGCCGCCGCTGTAGTACGAGATGCCGAGGTTGCCGTGGATCGTCCGGTCCAGGAAGTGCCAGTACTGGGTCAGGAGCGGCTGGTCCAGGCCCAGGCGGCGGGTGATCTCGGCCAGGATGGCTGAGGTCGCGGCCCGGCCGCCCAGGTTGCGGGCCACGATCTCCGGGTTCCTGGCGAAGAACAGGAAGAACGCCAGCGTGGCGACGAGCCACAGGACGACGATGCCGGACAGGATCCGGCGGATCAGGAAGCGCACGAGTGACATGGGTCGTCAGATCCTTACACGCCGCCCGGCGACGGCTGCCGCGGGGGATCGGGGTACTGGCTGCTGGGCCCGCCGCCAGGCTTGGCCAGCTTGCGGCGCTTGCGGCCGCGGCCCGCGGCGAAGACGCGCTCGGTGCGCGGGTCCATCGCGTCGCGCACGCCGTCACCGAGCAGGTTGAAGGCGACGGTCGTGATGACCAGCGCCAGGGCCGGGAAGACCAGGAACCACCAGGCCTCCTGGTAGAAGGACTGGGCGTCAGCCAGGATGTTGCCCCAGCTCGCGGTGGGCGGCTGCACGCCCAGGCCCAGGTAGTCCAGGGTGGCCTCGAACACGATCGCGGCCGGGATGTTCAGCGTGGCCAGCACCAGCACCGGGGCCATGAGGTTGGGGAGGATGTCGATGAACATGATCCGCCATGGCCCCGACCCGAGCGAGCGGGCCGCCTCGATGTACTCCTTCTCCTTCAGCGAGAGCGTCTGGCCGCGGACCACCCGGGCGATGCCGGCCCAGGAGAAGAACGAGATGACCGCGATGACGATGGTCAGGCTCGGCCCGAACACCACCGCCAGCGACAGGGCCAGGATGATGTAGGGGAAGGCCAGCACCGAGTCGACGACCCTGGCCAGGATGCCGTCCACCCAGCCGCCGAAGTACCCGCTGATCAGGCCGATGGACACCCCGGCCGCGGTGGCGATGAGCGTGGTGACCACGCCCACGAACAGCGAGACCTGCGCCCCGTACATGATCCGGACGAACAGGTCGTGGCCGAGGTTGTCGGTGCCTAGCCAGAAGGTGGCGCCCGGGCCCACCGGCAGCCCGTCGGCGGTCACGCCGATGTTGGGGAACACCTGGGCCGGCCCGTGACCGGTGAGGGACGCGAAGACCGGGGCCAGGATCGCGCACAGCGCGATCAGCACGATCACGATCATCGCGGCCACGGCCAGCTTGTCCCGGCGCAGCCGGCGCCAGGTCAGCCACCACTGGCTGCGGCCCTCGATGGCCAGGCCGGGTGTCTCCTCGACGGATTTGGCCTGGAACTCAAGCTCACTGATGCTCATCGCTGCGGCCTTCCGGCGGTGCGCCCGGCGCGGGCCAGGACTTCGCCTTCGGAGACGGGGAAGTGGCAGGAGGTCACGTGAGTGGCCGGGTCGCCCGGCTTGACCTCCAGCGGCGGGATCTCCTGCCCGCACCGCTCCTGGGCCTTGGGGCAGCGCGGATGGAAGCGGCACCCGGCGGGCGGGTTGATGGGCGACGGCACGTCACCGGTCAGGATGATGCGCTGCCGCTGCGCGGCGGCGTCCGGGTCCGCGGCAGGCGCCGCGGACAGCAGGGCATTGGTGTAGGGGTGCCGGGGGGCGTCGTAGACCGGGTCCCTGGGCCCGGCCTCGGCGACCCGGCCCAGGTACATCACGATGACCGAGTCGCTGACGTGCCGGACGACCTCCAGGTCGTGGGCGATGAACAGGTAGGACAGCCCGAAGTCCTGCTGCAGGTCGGCCAGCAGGTTGAGCACCTGGGCCTGGATCGACACGTCCAGGGCCGACACCGGCTCATCGCAGATGATGAGCTTGGGCTTCAGCGCCAGTGCCCTGGCCACCCCGATGCGCTGGCGCTGGCCGCCGGAGAACTCGGCCGGGTAGCGGTTGAAGTGCTCGGGGTTCAGCCCGACCCGCTCCATGAGCTCCTGCACGGCCTTCTTGCGCTCGCCGCCGGTGGCCGTCTTGTGCACCGCGAACGGGTCTCCGATGATCGACCCGACGCGGCGGCGCGGGTTCAGCGACCCGTACGGGTCCTGGAAGATCATCTGGATCTCGCGGCGGTAGGGCTGCATCCGCCGCCGCGGCAGGTTGGTGATGTTGTGGCCCTCGAACGTCACCGTGCCCGACGTCACCGGGATCAGGCCGGCGATGCACCGGGCCAGGGTGGACTTGCCGCAGCCGGTCTCGCCGACCAGGCCGATGGTCTGGCCGCGGCCGATGGTCAGCGACACCCCGTCAACGGCCTGGACGTGGGCGACGGTGCGGCTGACCAGCCCGCCACCCTTGACCGGGAAGTACTTGACCAGGTTGTCGACGCGCACCAGCGCGTCGGTCCCGTCGAGCCCGGCCCGCGCGTCGGCGCTCGGCGAGGTCTCGCTCATCAGATCACGCTTCCCTCGGACTCGGGGGCCGAGGCGATCTCCTCGGCGATCTTGGCGGCGGCGTCGTGGCGGCCCGCGCCAACCGCCCGACGGCGGAGCTCCTCGGCCTCGGCCTCGGTGCCGGCCGCCGCCACCGGCAGCCAGCAGGCCGAGCGGTGCTCGCCCGCGTCGCCGACCGCGATGAGGCTGGGCTCGTCGGTCAGGCACTTGTCCATCACGTAGGCGCACCGGGGGTGGAACGCGCAGCCGGACGGCAGGTTGATCAGGCTGGGCGGCTGCCCGGTGATGGGCTTGAGCCGCTCGCCGGCCGCCGAGCTGTTGGGGATCGACTCCAGCAGCCCCTTGGTGTACGGGTGGTGCGGCCGGTAGAAGATGTCGTGCTTGCTGGCCTTCTCGGCCGCCCGCCCGGCGTACATGACCAGCACGTCGTCAGCGATGTCGGCGACCACGCCGAGGTCGTGGGTGATCATGATGAGCGCGGTGTCCGACTCCTGCTGCAACTGCAGCAGGAGGTCCAGGATCTGCGCCTGGACCGTGGCGTCCAGTGCGGTCGTGGGCTCGTCGGCGATGATCATCTTAGGGCTCAGCGACAGGGCCATCGCGATCATGACGCGCTGCCGCATGCCGCCGGAGAACTGGTGGGGGTAGTCGTTCACCCGCTGCCGGGGCTGCGGGATGCCGACCCTGGCCAGCAGCTCCACGGCCCGCTCCTGGGCCTGGGCCTTGCTGACCGACTTGTCATGGGCGCGGATCATCTCGCGGATCTGCCAGCCCACCCGGTACAGCGGGTGCAGGCTGGTCAGCGGGTCCTGGAAGATCACCGCGATCTCCGCGCCCCGGACCTTGCGCAACTGGTCGGGACGCAGGCTGAGCAGGTCCGTGCCGCCGAACATGGCCTGCCCGGAGACCTTGCCGCCGGGGGCCAGGCCGAGCAGGGTCTGGGTCAGGACGGTCTTGCCGCTCCCGGACTCGCCGACGATGCCGAGCGTGCGCCCGGTGTCGACGCTGAAAGAAACGCCGCGGACCGCCTTCACGACACCGTCAGCGGTGTTGAAGCTCACCCGCAGGTCAGATACCTCGAGCAGGCTCAATGCGTGCCTCCGTATGGGCCTTGTCCTCTATGACAAGCGACCCTATATGCCCATAAGTATGTTGCCGCACGAAACCTCAGTGATCCCGCCACGGGTGGGACGGCCACTTATCACTGTGAGCCGCGCTGCCCTGACAGTACCTCTATCGCAGGCGAAAGCCGACAGGCCCGTTGTGCGCGAGCCCGGCCGGATATGCAGGGCGTACCCGGCCGGGCTCGGCACTACTCGGTATTACTGGTCAGCCTTCTTGATGTAGATGTTGGTGATGTCGGGGTCGCCGATGTTCGGTGCCCAGACCGGGATCGGCGAGCCGGGGCTCGCGACGCGCGAGCTGTAGATCGTCGGGTTGTACTGGTCGATCAGCGGCACGATCCACGCCTGCTGCATCGCCAGCGCGTCCGCCTGGGACCAGAACGGCGCCGCGGCGCTCGGGCTGGGCGCCTTGAGCGCGCTGGTGATGAGGCCGTCCTCCTGCTTGTTGCTGACGCAGCCGTAGTTAATGGTGTTCAGCGCGCAGTCGGTCTGGAAGAACGGCTGGATTGTCGTCCGCCCGTTGGCGCCGAACCAGTCCGGGATCCACGCCGCCTGGGCCACGTCCCACTGGTTGGCCTTGTTGTTCTGCGGCGCGTTGCCGAGGTTCACGAAGTAGCTGGAGATCGGCGTGGCCTTGCCGGTCAGCTTGATGCCGCAGTTGGCGGCGCTGGCCTGAACCGACTGGAACAGCGCGGTGTTGACGCTGTCGTTGATGTACTCGTCGATCAGCGTCACGCCGTGCGGGTAGCCGGCCTGCTTGAGCAGCGCCTTGCACTTGGACGGGTCGCCCTGGTTGCCCGACGACGGGAACGGGTTGATCGCCTTGTAGCCCAGGTTGCCCGGCGGGATGGCGGTGCTGATGACCTGCGCCACCGAGGGCCCGCCGTACAGCTTCTGGATGGCCGACTTGTTGATGGTGTACGCGATGGCCTGACGCACCTTGAGGTTGGCCATCGCCTTGTTGGCGTCCGGGCTCCGCAGGTTGAACACGACGTACGGGTTCGTGTTGCTCCACGGGAAGATGTGGAAGGCCGGGTTGGTCTTCTCACTCGGGATCAGGTTCGGCGGGAACGGCGTGTCCATCTGCATGTCCTGGGCCGAGCCCGAGCCGTTCGTGGTCGCCTTGATCTCGTCCACCTGGGTGGTGGCGTTGGTCACGCCGATGGTGATCACGACCGAGTTCACGTACTGGTGACGGAACGGGTCCGTGGACTGCTTCCAGGACTTGTTCTTGGTCAGGGTGACCGACTTACCCGGCGTGTACGAGGTGATGTTGTACGGGCCGTCGGACATCATGTTGTTGCGCATCTGCAGGCTGTCGGGCACGTACTTGTCGTACTCGACGGGCCGGGCCGAGTTAAACGGCATGGCCAGGATGTCCAGGAAGTCGCCGGCCGGCTGGACCAGGTGGAACACGATCGTCGAGGAGTTCGGCGTCGTGATGCCCGAGATGGAATGGGTGTTCTGGAAATTCGCGATGTTGGCCGCGGTCGGCTTGTTCGACTTCTTGGCGAAGAACGCGGTCTCAGCGTTGAAGTAGCTCTGGAACCCGGCGATCGTGCTCAGGAAGTAGCCGGAGTTGCCGACCGGCTGGACCGGGTTGCCGAACGCCTTGTACTCGCGCAGGAAGTCCTGCGCGGTGACCTGGCGGCCGTTGTTCCAGTCCACGCCCTGCTTGATGTGGAAGGTGTAGGTCTTGCCGCCGTCAGTGATCCCGCCGTTGGAGGTGCTGGGCACCTGGGTCGCGACGTCGGCGGCCGGGGTGGTGTCCGCCTTCCAGGCCGAGTCGCCGAGCGCGGTGTAGTACTTGCTGGGGTACTGCACCAGCTGGCGCGTATACGCGCGCTCGATCATGTAGTCCCAGGTGCCGTAGGCCGAGACCGGGTCGAACTGGGACTGGCCGCTCGCGGCCACGATGTGCAGCGTTCCGCCGGGGGTCGCAGCGCCCGTATTGGTGCTCGTCCCCCCGCTAGAGGACTTCCCGCAGGCTGCGAGCCCGGTGGCGGCCAGTGCCACCACCGTGAGCGCGGCCACCCGCATGGGTAGAGGTTTCATGAGCAGGCTCCTTCTGGCCTGACAGAGTGCTCAGGCACATTACCGGTAACTATTAGTGACTACACGAGGCCCTCTGCCCCTGTCCACCCGCCAGGACGAAGCCATCGAAAGGGGTTACAGAACCGCAACCGTGCTGTGACAATGCCTCCGGGATTGGGCCGCGGAGGCGAGAGAAGATCAATCGCCACGGCCCAGCCCGGATCGCGGCGGCGATGTGATCTTCATTACTCTCCGTATTCAATTCCTGGTTTGCCGGCGCCCGTGGCGGATGGCTGATATGGCGAATGCGCGCTTTGCACCTGGGCCGGAAGGACGGATAGGCCGACCTTGGTTCGAAGATCCTTTTATGGCCGGTGTGCCGCGTTCGCCGGAAACGCGATCACGGCTGGCTACCCTTCCAGCGCCAACCGCATCGGCCGGAATTTGGCCTGGGCCTCGGCCAGCTCGGCGGCCGGCTCCGAGCCGGCCACGATGCCGCCGCCGGCGAAGATCCGGGCCCGCGAGCCGGCGATCTCGCCGCAGCGCAGCGCGATGCCCCACTCGCCGTTGCCGCGGCTGTCCACCCAGCCGACCGGGCCGGTGTAGCGGCCCCGGTCCATGCCCTCCAGCTCCCGGATCAGCTCCAGGGCGGTCTCGGTCGGCGTCCCGCACACCGCGGCCGTCGGGTGCAGCGCCGCGGCCAGTGCCAGCGCCGAGGCGTCCCCGGCCAGCGTGCCGCGCACCGGGGTGGCCAGGTGCTGCACGTCGGCCAGCCGCAGCAGCACAGGCTCGGCCGCCACTTCCAGGTCGTCGCACAGCGGCCCGAGCGTCTCGCGGACCGAGTCCACCGCGTACCGGTGCTCCTCGGCGTCCTTGGCCGAGGCCAGCAGGGCGGCGCTGAGCGCCTCGTCCTCGGCCTGGGTGCCGCCGCGGGCCACCGTGCCCGCCAGCACCAGCGAGCTGACCTGCCCGCCCACCCGGCGGACCAGGAGCTCGGGGGTGGCGCCGGTCAGCCCGGCGCAGGCGAAGGTGTAGCTGCCCGGGTGGCGGGCGGTCAGCCGGGCCAGCAGCATGCGGATGTCCAGCGGAGCCGAGGCGACCGCGTGCAGGTCGCGGGAGAGCACCACCTTGCGCAGCTCCCCGGCCCGGATCCGGGCCACGGCCGCGGCCACCGCGTGCTGCCACTGCGGCGCGGTCAGGCTGCCGTCGCTCCAGCGCACCTCGGCCGGGGCGGTGACCGGCCGGCTGGCCGGCAGCAGGCCGGCCCCGGCGGCGCCGGAGATCGTCGTCAGCCAGGCCTGCCCGTCCCTGCGGCCCATCAGGGCGGCGGGCACGACCAGCACGGAACCGTCGCAGGCCGGGTCGAAGGTGAAGCTGCCGAACGCGACTGGCCCCGAGCCCGGCACGCCGACCTCGTCGGTCACGATCGCGGTGTCGAACAGCTCGCGCAGCCACTTCTCCCCGGCGGTGAACCGGTCAGCCCCCGCCGGCAGCGTGAGCCGGGCCGCCTCGCCCCAGCCGACCAGGCCGTCGCCGCCGCGCAGCCAGGCCACCACCTCCGGGTGCGGCAGGCAGGCCACGAGATCGCCAGGGTCGCCGACCGGCACGGTGCGGACAACCAGGCGATCCGGTGCGGGCCGCTCGGCGGCGGCGTACTGGGCGCTCACGGCAGACCACTTTAGTTCGGCCCGCTCAGCCCTCTGTCCACGGACCGGTCCGGTAACCAGGCGAGCGCCGGGCGTGCTAAGTTGCTGTCTTAATTCCGATTAAGACGATGGGAAATATAGGATGAAAGCAGCACTGCGCCATGATCGTGCCGCCCGCCCGGCCGCGGGGCCGATCAGCCCCGCCGGCCTCGGCGCGATCGTCGCCTCGATCGCCTCCGCGTCCGGCCAGTGGGGCCACCTGGTCCGGTTCACGGCCGGTCATCGCTGGTACTGCCGACTGGAGGAGGCCTCGGGCTACGAGGTGTGGCTGCTGTCCTGGCTGCCCGGCCAGCAGACCGGGTTCCACGACCACGGCGAGGCCCGCGGCGCGTTCGCCGTGGCCGAGGGCGAGCTGCTGGAGAGCACGGCCAGGCCGGGGGAGACCGCGGTCGCCAGCCGGGTCATCAAGGCCGGCGTGCGGCGCTCGTTCGGCCCCGCCTACCTGCACGACGTCCGCAACTCCAGCGGCCGGCCCGCGGTCAGTGTGCACGCCTACTCGCCGCCCCTGGTGCTGATGCGCCGCTATGAGATGACCGCCTCCGGGCTGACCCTGGCCGCCACCGAGACCGCGGACGCGGACTGGTAGCTACCGGGCCGCCGGGCCGGGCTCGGGCAGCAGCGGGCCCCGGCTCCCGCTGGCGGTGTCGGTCGGATCGATGAACACGTGAGAGGACACCGGCAGCCGGTCGGCCAGCCGCTGGTCGATGCGCTCGGACAGTTCCTCGACCGCGCCGGCGCTGATCTCGTCGCTGAACGCCACCCGGGCCGCCACGATCAGGTGCTCGGGGCCCATGTGCATGGTCAGCAGCTCCAGCAGCCCGTCCACTCCTGGCGTTTGCTCGATCTCGTCCCTGATGACCTGCTGCACCTGCGCGTCAGCGGCCCGGCCGATCAGCAGCTCCCGGCTGTCCAGCCCGAGCCGGACCGCCGCCACCACCAGCAGGCCGCCGATGGCGATGGAGGCCGCGCCGTCCCAGACCCCGGATCCGGTCAGCTGGCGCAGCCCAAGCCCGGCGGCGGCCAGGGCCAGCCCGACCATGGCGGCGCTGTCCTCGAACAGGGCCGCCTTGACCGTGGTGTCGGCGCTACCGCGCAGGTGGGCCAGCAGGCCCCGGTGCTCGCCAGCGGCCTGCCGGCGGGTCTGCGACAGTGCCCGGACGAAGGAGACGAACTCGGCTATCCCGGCCACCACCAGCACCACGTAGCCGATCAGCACGTCGTGGCCGTGGTCGGGGCGGGTGATGGCCAGTATCCCCTCGAAGACCGAGAACCCGGCCCCGGCCACGAAGATCCCGAACGCCGCCAGCAGCGACCAGAAGTACCGCTCCTGGCCGTAGCCGAACGGGTGCCGGGAGTCCGCGGGCCGGCGGCCGCGCCGGATCGAGGCCAGCAGGAACGCCTGGTTCAGCGTGTCGGCGACCGAGTGGGCGGCCTCGGCCAGCAGCGCGCTGGACCCGGTGAGCACCCCGGCCACGACCTTCACCACGGCCACGAACAGGTTGGCGGCGCCCGCGATCAGCACGGTCGTGCGGGTCGAGTGCTCCTCGGATTTGGTCATGGGCCGCCCGCTACCCAGAACGCCGCCGCTGAAAGATCGCGACCGCTACCGTAGGAGACCCGTGAGGATGGAAGCCGACATGACCAGCCCAGCGATGACCATCGACCAGATGCTGGCCGCGGCCAGGACACGGCTGGTCCGGGTCGCCCCGCCGCAGGCACGCCAGGAGGCGGCCCAGGGCGCCGTGCTGGTCGACATCCGGCCCGCCGCCCAGCGCGCGGCCGAGGGCGAGATCCCCGGCGCGATGATCATCGAGCGCAACGTACTGGAGTGGCGGTTCGACCCCGCCTCCGGCGCCCGCCTGCCGCTGGCCCGCTACGACCTGCGGGTTATCGTGTTCTGCTCCGAGGGCTACACCTCCAGCCTGGCCGCGGCCGCGCTGCAGGACCTCGGCCTGAGCCGGGCCACCGACCTGGACGGCGGCTTCCAGGCCTGGCGGCGGGCCGGCCTGCCGGTCACCCCGCCGCTCACAGCAGGTCACAGCAGCGTGAGCTGAACCTCTTCGGGTTCCGCCGGGGCCGCCGGCGCGGGCGGCGGGGGCGGACCGATGCGCCGGGCGGCGGCCGGGCTGGCTTGGCCGACCCGGTACTTGCGGGCCAGCTCGGCCACCCGGGCCGAGATCTGCCGCTGGTAGGACTTGGGCGCGTAGGCCCCCGACGCGTACAGGCCGCGGTAGGCCGGGACCAGGTCCGGGTAGTGCTCGCCCAGCCAGCGCAGGAACCAGTCCCTGGTGCCCAGCCGCAGGTGCAGCACGATCGGCGTCACCCGGGCCGCGCCGGCCGCCGCGATCTCCCTGACCGCCGCCTCGAGCTGGGCCGGGGAGTCGGACAGGAACGGCAGCACCGGGCCCATCAGCACGCCGCAGCTCAGCCCGCGCTCGGTGATGGCCGAGCAGATGCCCAGCCGCCGCAGCGGACTCGGCGTGCCCGGCTCGACCAGCCGGGACAGCTCCTGGTCCACGAACCCCACCGACACGTTCAGGCCCACGTCGGTGACCTGAGCCGCGTCGGCGATCAGGTCCAGATCACGCAGGATCAGCGTGCCCTTGGTCAGGATCGAGAACGGGTTGCGCGCGTCCCGCAGCGCGCTGATGATGCCCGGCATCAGCCGGTACCGGCCCTCGGCCCGCTGGTAACAGTCCACGTTGGTGCCCATGGCCACGTGCTCGCCCGCCCAGCGCGGCGCGGCCAGCTCGCGGCGGGCCAGTTGGGGCGCGTTGACCTTGACCACGATCCTGGAGTCGAAGTCCTGCCCGGCGTCCATGTCGAGGTAGGTGTGCGTGTTGCGGGCGAAGCAGTACACGCAGGCGTGCCCGCAGCCGCGGTACGGGTTGATCGTCCAGCGGAACGCCATCCGCGACGCCTTGGGCACCTCGTTGATAATCGACCGGGCGTGCACCTCATAGAAGGTCATGCCCCGGAATCCCGGCGTGTCGAAGGTCCGCGCCACCGCCCCCCGCTCGAACAGCGTCCCCTGCGGTGCCTCTGGGGATGCCGCCTGCCCATCCCGCAGCGCGTCCCATCGCATGCTTGTCACTATAGAACGAGTATTCGACTCAATCAAACACGTATTCGACCCGAGCCAAGCCCGCTCGCCGACGCCCCGCCGCGGCGACTGATAACAGCAAGAAGCGGCCGCAGGCGCCACTGATCCTAAGTGGCGCAGGTGCCGGGTGTGCCGGGCGCGTCCGGGCGGGCGTGGTCCTGGCTTGGGGATTCGCAATGCGCCGCAGACTTCTACTTGCCGGGCGGCAAAGGCGGGGTAAAGAATCGGGGTGTGGGGGATAGTTAGAGAAAGGCGCCGCCCGCTGTGCAGCGGAGGCGGTTGAAGGTGGCCGGAGGTGGCGCTATGGCTCTTTCGATGGACGAGCAGCGCATCCTGGACGGGATGGAGCGAAAGCTCGCCGATGAGGACCCCAAGCTGGCGTCCCGGCTGGCGGCGTTCGGACAGCCACGGCTGCCCGTGCTGCTGGGGTCCGGTAAGGCGAGAGCCGCTTTCGTGCTGATCTCGCTGGCGCTGGCCGCCATGGTGGCGCTGATGGTCTACTCCATGCGGCCGTTCCCCGCCGAGGGGCGGCACGCGCCGCCCAGCAGCCCGCACACCTCCTCGAGCGCGTCGGCCCAGTCGTCGAGGTCGGCCGTGAGTAACCCGCCCCGCCCGAGCGCCTAGCGCACCTGACCGCGCCCCCGGCCGGGCCGGGCTCCTGGCGCCAGGGTCAGGACTCGCGCCAGAGCTGGAGCAGGTACTGCTCGAGCCCCTCCAGGCGCTTGCGAGCCTGCTGGAAGTCGTCCCCCAGCGGATCGGCGTGCAGCTGGTACAGCTCCTCGTAGCGCTGCACCGCGGCGGTCCGGTTCCTGGTGTAGACCCGCGCCCCGTAGTCGCCCACCCCGCCGGACAGGCGCATGCTCTCGACTGCGCGCCCGGCTTTGCCCATGTCCACGCTCAGCCTGCCCCGCAGGTAGAGCACGCACTTGGCCTCGTCCTCGTAGCCGTCGCTGAACGGCGGCGGCGCGTCGTCCCACTCCTCGATGGTGAGCTGGACGCCGATGTGCTCCTGCGCGGTCGCGATGATCATCTGCTCGCGGCCCGCGCTGATCAGAGAGTCGACTGGCGGCACCGGGCCACCCGGCGCGTCGGGATCGACGGCCGGGTCATGAACCCGGAACGTCATGCGCTCCGGGAAGACCGGAATCTCCAGCCGAAGCAGCCTGCGACTCACCCGTTCCCCCTCGGAAAAGACAGTCTTCCTCGCTTACAGGATGCTCCGTGCGGCCGTCGTTTGGACGCGCAATGCGCCATAAAGACGATGTATGACGCTGCGTTACCGCCCCGTCACCGCATAGTTGCATCGAACACGGCTATTCTCCCAGCATGATCGCTGATGGCGCGAACGTACCCGGAGTCACCCATCGCGTCGTTGACGCCGGAGGCCTGCCGATGCACATCGCCGAGGCGGGCGAGGGACCGCTGGTGCTGCTGCTGCACGGCTTCCCCGAGAGCTGGTACTCCTGGCGGCACCAGCTCACCGCGCTGGCGCGGGCGGGGTTCCACGCGGTCGCGCCGGACCAGCGCGGCTACGCGCGGACCGGGCCGCCGCCGGGCGGCGGCGCGGTCGGTGACTACACGATCCTGCACCTGACCGGCGACGTCATCGCGCTGATGGACGCGCTGGGGGAGGAGCGGGCGGTGGTGGCCGGCCACGACTGGGGAGCGCCGGTGGCCTGGCACGCGGCCCTGTTCCGCCCGGACCGGATCCGGGGCGTGGTCGGGCTGAGCGTGCCCTACCGGCCGCGCGGCTCCGCGCCGCCGATCCCGGCCATGCGGGCGGGCATCGGAGACGGCTTCTACATGGTCTACTTCCAGGCGCCGGGCGTGGCCGAGGTCGGCCTGGAGCGCGACCTGGAGGCGACGTTCCGCCGGGTGCTGAGCAGCGCGTCGGGGACCGGGGAGCCGGGGGCGGGCCGGGGCGGGCTGCCGGTCGTGCCGCCGGGCGGCGAGTTCCTGGACATCTGCCCGGAGCCGGACCGGCTGCCATCCTGGCTCACCGAGGCCGACATCGCCGCGTTCGCGGCCCAGTACGCGGGCCGCAGCTTCAGCGGGCCGCTGAACTGGTACCGCAACCTGGACCGCAACTGGGAGCTGACCGGCGCCTGGCACCACGCGCCGGTGCTGGTGCCCGCGCTGTACCTGGCTGGCGAGCAGGACCTGGTGGTCAGGTTCCCCGGCGCCAGGGAGGGCATCGGCCAGCTGGCCCGTGTGGTGCCGCAGCTGCGGGAGCCGGTGCTGCTGCCGGGCTGCGGCCACTGGACGCAGCAAGAGCGTCCAGAAGAGGTCAACGCGGCCATGATCGGCTTCCTGCGCGAGCTGGGCTGATCCCGCGAGTGGCACGGTGAGCAGGGCGCGGCCAGGCCGCGCGACCGAGGCTAGTTGCGGATAATCTCCGGATCACTGATTCTCAGGATCGCTGAGGCCGGCGCGCTCCCTGGCCTCCTGCCACAGCTCGGCGTAACTGCGGGCGGCCTGGCTGCGGGGCGAGAACGCGGTCACCGGCGCACGCTCGACCGACATCCGCTCGATCAGCGACAGGGCCGGGATCACGGTGGTCGCGAACTCCGAGCGCTCCTTGGGCAGCTCCTGGGCGATGTCGCGATGCAGCCGCTTGCGGCGGTCGAGCATGGAGAAGAAGGCCAGGATCTGCGGCCGGTGCCCGGAGAAGTCGCCGACGAAGTCGGTGAGCTGGTCCAGGGTACGCACCGACAAGGTGGTCGGGATCAGCGGCACCAGCAGCAGGTCGGCGGCGTGCAGCACGCTCTCGGACAGCAGCGAGATGCTGGGCGGGCAGTCCAGGATGATCACGTCGTACTCGCCGTGCAGCGGGGCCAGCAGGCTGGCCAGCCGCCGGGCCGGCTTCTTGGCGCTGTCCAGCACCAGGTCCAGGTTGCGGTAGGTGAAGTCGGCGGGCAGCAGGTCCAGGCCGTCGAAGTCGGTGCCCTTGATCGCGTCGTCGACCGGGCGGGTGCCCTTGATCAGGGCCTTGCCGCCGCCCTTGACCCGGGGCCGGATCCGGAACAGGAAGCTGGCCGCGCCCTGCGGGTCGAGGTCCCATAGCAGCACCCGGTAGCCGTCGCGGGCGGCCAGGTAGCCCATGTTCACGGCAGTGGCCGTCTTGCCGACCCCGCCCTTGATGTTGTACGTCGCGAAGATCTTCACCGCGACATCACCGGGCGGCCAGCCTGGTCAGGGGCCGGAACCTGGCCTGGCCGGATGGCGCCGCGAAGTCCCGGAACAGCCCGTCGAACTGGGTCCTGGCCTGCTGCTGGCGGCGGGCCAGCCCGGCCGAGATCTCGCCCATGGCCAGCAGGGTCGGCGCCGGGACCTGGCGCTGGTCCATCATTGCGGCCGCGAACGCGCGCAGCTCGCCCCGCTGCACGTCGGTGTCCTGGAACTCGCCCAGGCAGTCCTGCAGGCCCTTGAGCTCCTTGATCGCCCGCCAGGCGGCGCCGGGCGGGTGCAGGGAGGCGAAGATCTCCAGCAGGTAGCGCAGCTCCTTGCAGCGCTTGCGCAGCTCGTGCAGGCTCGTGGCGGGCGAGGCGGCGGTGATCGCCCCGCCGTCGGCCAGCACCCGCTGGTGAGCGTCGGCGATGGCGCCCGCGGCCAGCCGCTCCGCGGTCGGCTTGCGCCGGGTGGTGGCCGCGGCCTGCGCCAGCGCCGCCCGCCAGTCCCGGCGCAGCCGCTGGAAGCGGGCCGAGCGCAGGCCGCGCACCAGCTCCCGCTGGGCCCTGGCGCGCTGCCGGGCCAGCTGCTCGCCGAACGGGGCCAGGTCACCGGGGGTGGCGCCGACCAGCCCGGCCGTCATCTCGGGCAGGCCGAGCAGGTACACGTCGAGGTCCCTGGTCGGCGTGGTCAGGTCGCCCAGCCACTTGAACTCGGGCCGGAAGGTGGCCCTGGCGCCGGCCGGCAGCACCTGGCCGGTCAGCTTGAGCGCGCACCTGGTCCGCCGCACCGCCACCCGCAGGTCGTGCAGGAACTCGGTGTCGATGTCGCGCGCGGTGCCGGGCACGTTGGCCTCCAGCGTGTCCAGCAGCAGCGACAACACCGCGGCCATGGCCGCGGCGGCCGGCATGCCGGCGGTCAGGTCGACGTCGACCCGGCCGGTGTAGTCCCCGGCCCGCCGGCCGGCCGCGGTCAGCGCGGCCTCCAGCGCCGGGCGGCCCGCGGGCAGCATGCCCGGCAGCCCGGCCAGCAGGCTCTCCAGCCGGGCCGCCTGGGCCTGGTAGCCGCGCACGGCGGTCACGGTCAGCCGCACCGGCAGCAGCGTCGCGGCCGGGGCGGCCCCGCTCCCGGCGGGCGCCCCGGCCGTGGCGGGGACCGACATCTGGTCGGCCGTGATCCGGGCGACGGTCTTGTCGTCGCTGTTCAGGGCCCGCTGCTCGCGCAGCACGCTGGTCGCCTTGACGACCGGCAGGAGGGCCCGGACCCCGACCACCGACGCCAGCTCCTCGGCCAGCGGGCCGGGCGGCACGGCCGCCAGCAGGGCCGGCCACCGGGGCGCGCGGGCCGCCCCGGCCGGGATCCGCTCGGCGGCCAGCAGCGCGCCGTCGCGCCCGGTCAGCCGCAGCTCGGCGACTCCGCGGCCGGTGACCTGCTCCAGCGTCAGCCCGGCCCGGTACAGCCGCCAGTCGAAGGTGTCCAGCCAGGTGCGCCGCAGCGTGGTGCGCCGGGCGCTGACCTCGAGCGTGAAGCCGCTGGCCGCGGGCAGCGCGGCGGCGGAGTCAGGCACAAGTCGCCACCGCGCGTCGGGTCATGATGAACCTCACTGCTTGCACTACAGCCCGGAATTCGGGCGAAATGGACACTGTCGCCAATTTTATCAGCGGCTAGGCTTCATGGGTGAGCAACTGGCCGACCACCGTAGCCGACCTGGCCACCGGCGCGGGCACCCTCGTGCTGGCCGTGGCCACCTTCGCCTCCGTCCGCTCGGCCAACCGGTCGACGGCCACGGCGCAGGAGGCCCTCCAAGCCGGGCTGCGGCCGGTGATGATGAACTCGCGGTTCCAGGATGCGCGCCAGAAGGTGATGTTCGGCGACGGCCGCTGGGTGGCCGTGCCGGGCGGCTCGGGCGCGGTCGAGATCGGCGACAACGCCATCTACCTGGCCCTGTCGATCCGCAACGCGGGCACCGGCATGGGCATCCTGCACGGCTGGCGGATCTCGGTGCGCCGGCCGGGGGACCTCCTGGAGCGGCCGCCGCTGGACGAGTTCACCCCGCAGACCAGGGACCTGTACGTCGCGTCGGGCGACGTCGGCTTCTGGCAGGGCGCGCTGCGTGACCCCGACAGCGAGAGCTTCAAGACCATCCAGGCCGCCATCGAGACGGCGGAGATCCTGCAGCTCGACCTGCTGTACGGGGACTTCGAGGGCGGCCAGCGGGTGATCAGCCGGTTCACGCTGGCCCACAGCCCGTTCGGCGCCCGCCCGCACGGCGAGAACCTGTCCGAGGCCGAGCTGGCCGCCATGGGTGGCGACAGCACCGGCCCGATGGACGGCCGGCCGCCCGAGCACGAGGCGATCACCTGGATCGCCTCGGTGGTCCGGCACTGGAATGTGGACCGGCCCGACCCGCGCTAATCCGACCCCGGCCATCCGTCCGTGAGGAGCGTTCATGCTGCAGGTGTTTGGCTTCAGCCGGATCGGCGTCGTCGCCGGCGACATCTACCACCTCGATCCCGAGCCCGGCCCCGGGCAGGAGGGCGCCGAGCGCGGCGTCCGCCTGGAGATCCGGCTGCTCGAGCGCGGCGAGGCGCCCGGCTCGATCTATGCCTCCATCCCGATCCAGGTCGGCCGCCCGATCTGGCGGGCCGACCTGCTGGAGACCGTGGACAGCGCGCCCGGCAGCATGAACCGGGCCCACCACCACCCGGCCATGACCGAATGGGAGCCGCACACCAGGGTCTTCGACCAGGGCCTGTCGGCCGCGCCGGTGAACTGGGTCGCCGAGCAGCTGCGCGACCTGGAGGGCCTGCTGGACGGGGCGGGCGTGGAGCTGAACGAGGAGCTGGCCGCCGACGCCCGCGAGCTGCGCGAGTGGGCCCCGGAGATCGCCCGCGCGGTCAGCGGCCTGCTGGACCGGGTCTGGGCCGGCGAGCTGGCCCGGTCGCCGGGCGGCCCCGAGCTGGTCAGCGCCAGGACCGGCTGGCTCTAGCCGCAGCCGCCCGGCCCGCCGCGGCTCAGAACGAGGTCTCCGCCAGCCACCCGGCCAGCACCCCGGCGTTGCCGTAGACCGTCAGCGCCGGGTCGTCCGCCGGCAGCCGGCCAAGCAGCGCCAGCAGCAGCCGGTCGGCCGGCCCGGTCACGGCCACGTCGCCCTTGCCGTGGGCCCGGTCCACCTCGACGCCGTCCGGCCCGTGGCGGACCAGCCACTCGCCCGCGCCGTCCAGCCCGTCGTCGGTGGCGTGCACGTGCAGCGAGCGGCCCTCCGGCAGCGCGGCCACGCGGCGGTCGGGCTCGGCCCCCTCCGGGACCGTGATCACGGTCAGCCACTCGTCGATCGCGTCGGCCGCCACCACCGGCGGCACGCTGACCGGCTGCCCGGCCGCCAGCAGCGCGTCCGCCGCGTGCACCACCGTCTCGTGGCACATCCGCCGGGCCCAGAACGTCGCCGAGGCCATCCCGCCGAAGGTCCACACCAGGTCGCGCGGGCATCCGCGGACGGCCGCGACGATCTGCTGAGCGCTCGAGGTCAGCCAGGCCCCGTGTTCCGCCGGGTCGTCGGGCAGCCGGCCGTGCGGGACCGAGCGGAACGGCACGAACTGAGCCGACCGGGTGCTGACGATCGTCGCCGCCCAGCGCTGCCCTCGGCCCATGTGGGTGGCCAGCTCGCGCAGCGTCCACTCCGGGCAGGTCGGGATCGGGGTGGCCAGGTCCCCGCCGTCGACCAGCGCGGCGACGTCCGCCGTGCTCGCCTCGATCTGCGCGTAGTAAAGGTCGGGATCCAGCTGCGCCATCGCAGGCCTCCGAAATGAAGGGACAGGGTCGGCCCGCCGCACACCCTAGCCCCAGGTCGCCCGGCGCGGAAGAAACCACCCTCCGGCCTGGTTCGCACCTACGTGATCAACGTGCCCCTCTCCGTCCTTGACCTGTCGCCCGTCGCCGCGGGCACCACCGCCGGCCAGGCCCTGCGCCAGACCACCGAGCTGGCCCGCCGGGCCGAGGAGCTGGGCTACCGCCGGTTCTGGGTCGCCGAGCATCACAACATGCCCGCGATCGCCAGCTCGGCGCCCGCCGTGCTGCTGGCCCACCTGGCCGCCAACACCTCCACCATCCGGATCGGCTCCGGTGGCGTCATGCTGCCCAACCACGCCCCGCTGGTGGTGGCCGAGCAGTTCGGCACCCTGGAGGCGCTGCACCCCGGCCGGGTCGACCTGGGCATCGGCCGCGCTCCCGGCACCGACCAGCTCACCGCGCTGGCGCTGCGCCGGACCACCGACGGCCTGTCGGCCGAGCAGTTCCCGCAGGGGCTCACCGACCTGATCGCCTTCTTCACCGGCGAGAACGAGCGGCTGCCCATCCCGCCCATAGTGGCCATGCCCGGCCGCGGCGACATGCCCAAGATCTGGCTGCTGGGCTCCAGCGGGTACAGCGCCCAGCTGGCCGGCCTGCTCGGGCTGCCGTTCTCCTTCGCCCACCACTTCAGCGCGGCCAACACCGTGCCCGCGCTGCAGCTCTACCGGCAGAACTTCCGGCCGTCGCAGTACCTGGACCAGCCCTGCGCCATGGTCGCCGTCGCCGCCATCTGCGCCGACACCGACGAGCGGGCCCAGTGGCTGTCAGGCCCGGCCTCGCTGTCCTACCTGCAGCTGCGCGCCGGCCGGCCGCAGCCGATGGTCACGCCCGAGGAGGCGGCGGCCTACCCGTTCACGTCGCTGGACCGCGAGATGGCCCAGCAGCGGTTCGCCGATCAGGCCATCGGCTCGCCGGACACCGTCCGCCGCCAGCTGGAAGGCCTGCTCGAGCGCACCGGCGCCGACGAGCTGATGCTGACCGCCCAGGTGTACGCCCTCGAGGACCGGGCCCGCTCGTTCGAGCTGATCGCCGAGAAGGTGGCCGGGGGACTGGCCAACAAGGACTGACTGGGCTACCGCCGGGCGCGGGCGAACCGGCACACTAGTGCCGTGCACGATTTCGACCTGCTGGTCATAGGTTCCGGTCCCGGCGGCCAGAAGGCGGCCATCGCCGCCGCCAAGCTCGACAAACGGGTCGCGATCGTCGAGCGCCCCGAGATGCTCGGTGGCGTGTGCCTGAACACCGGCACGATCCCGTCCAAGACCCTGCGCGAGGCCGTGCTCTACCTCACCGGCCTGGACCAGCGCGAGATGTACGGGCAGAGCTACCGGGTCAAGGACGACATCACCATCGCCGACCTGACCCGGCGCACCCGGCACGTGGTCAGCCGCGAGAACGACGTCGTCCGCAGCCAGCTCACCCGCAACCGGGTCACCATCATCACCGGCACGGCCAAGTTCACCAGCCCGACCTCCGTCGAGGTGGCCGGCGGCGACGGCCACCCGCGCGAGGTCACGGCCGAGAACTTCGTCGTCGCCACCGGAACCAAGCCGGCCCGGCCCGGCACCGTCGAGTTCGACGAGAAGACGATCATGGACTCCGACGGCATCCTCCTGCTCGACAAGGTGCCGCGGACCATGGTGGTGGCCGGCGCCGGGGTCATCGGCATCGAGTACGCCTCCATGTTCGCCGCCCTGGGCACCAAGGTCACCGTGGTCGAGCAGCGCGAGCGGATGCTGGAGTTCTGCGACGTCGAGGTGGTCGAGGCGCTCAAGTACCACCTGCGCGACCTGGCCGTCACGTTCCGGTTCGGCGAGACCGTGTCCGGGGTCGAGTCCCGGCCCGGAGGCGCCATCGCCACGCTGGCCAGCGGCAAGCGCATCCCGGCCGACACCGTCATGTACTCGGCCGGGCGCCAGGGCCAGACCGACGACCTGGAGCTGGGCGCGGCCGGCCTGGAGGCCGACAAGCGCGGCCGGATCACCGTGGACGAGTTCTTTCGCACCTCGGTGCCCAACATCTACGCCGTCGGCGACGTCATCGGCTTCCCGGCATTGGCCGCCACCTCCATGGAGCAGGGCCGCCTGGCCGCCCACCACGCCTGCGGCCTGCCCGTGCACTCCGCGCACCTGCTCCAGCCGATCGGGATCTACACGCTGCCCGAGATCAGCTTCATCGGCAAGACCGAGGACCAGCTGACCAGGGAGTGCATCCCGTTCGAGGTCGGGGTGTCGCGCTATCGCGAGCTGGCCCGCGGCCAGATCATCGGCGACTCCTACGGCGTGCTCAAGCTGCTCGTCTCGCCCGACGACCACAAGCTGCTCGGCGTGCACGTGTTCGGCACCGGAGCGACCGAACTGGTGCACATCGGCCAGGCCGTCATGGGCTGCGGCGGGACCATCGACTACCTGGTCGACGCCGTGTTCAACTACCCGACGCTGGCCGAGTCGTACAAGGTCGCGGCGCTGGACGCGACCAACAAGATGCGCGAGATGGAGCGGTTCTCACATCTTTAGGCCGGCGGCGGAGCCCGGGCCCGGCGTCAGCCGCCGCAGCCGCAGGCCCCGCCGCAGCAGCCACCTGCTCGCGGAGCGGATGAGCCGGACGAGCTGGCCCGCCCGCCCACCGCCACGGTCGACAGCAGCTTGACCGTGTCGTCGTGGCCCTGGGGGCAGGACGCCGGGTCGGACGCCTGACTCATCGGCCGGGACTTCTCGAAGGTATCTCCGCAGGCCCGGCAGCGGTATTCGTAGCGCGGCACGCCCTCATGCTATGCCGCTGGGAGGGTGGAGCGCACGCCTGGCGCTACACGTGGAAGGTGAAGGTGAGCGGGTGCTCCTTCTTGCCGTGGCGGTTGAACTTGAGCGGGCGGCGGTGCGTGTAGATCACCGTCAGCCGGGTGAACTTGAACTGGTCGGTGTGGCCGCGCCGCTTGGGCCGCCACAGCGTGATGAGCACGGGGAAGCGGCGGAAATGGCTCGCGGAGCAGTTCGGCACGCAGCTCTTGGCCACCTCGACGCCGCTGCCGAAGGCCACCGTCCGCCAGCTCACCCAGCGCAGGTGGGTCAGGAAGTCGTTCCCGTCCGCGCAGGCCAGGATGAACGACCTGGGCAGGATGACACCGTGAAAGTGGCAGTTCACGAGCACGACGGCGCCGTTCCAGGACGCCGCGGCGGGCCGCGAATCGCGCTGGGGCTGGGTGGCCGCCGCGTTCGCGGTCGCGGGCAGACTGGCCGCGAGCGCAATGGCGCTGGCGCTGATCGCGATCGCGGCGGCCGTCTTTCCGCGGCTGAGGAAAGAGCTTTTCATGGGCGTTTTGCCTCCTCGCAGTGCGAACCATTCACTGAGAAGGACGCCAGCCAGGAGGCTAAAGGTGAGCGAGCATGATCACGGTTAGGCATCGCCTGATTACTGGCGAGGACCGCCTTGCCGGCGAGGGCCGCCGAGCGTGCCGTTCAGGTGCCAGGTCACGGTCTGCGGGTAGTACTTCTTGCCCGGACCCCGGTAGTAGGTCGGGCGCTTCCCGGTGTAGATCTCGGTCAGCCGGCTGAAGTAGCGCTGCCCGGCGTGCCGCGGCCTGGGCACCGCCCGCCAGGCCGTGATCAGCACCGGGTAGGCGCGAAAGTGCCCGTCGGCACAGTTCGGGACGCAGTCGTTGACATGCTCGGTGCCGCGGCCGAACGCGGCAGCGCCCGACCACGACACCCAGCGCAGCCCAGCCACATAGTCATTGCCGTCCGCGCAGGTCAGCACGTAGCTGTGCGGCCGGGCCTGGGCCCGGCCCGAGCAGTTCACCAGCACGTCGCCGCGCGGTGCGGCCCGGTGCGAAGCGGCGGGCCGCACCGCGGCCAGCGCGGGCACCCCGGCGGTCAGCGCCAGGGCCCCCAGCCCGGCCGCGATCATCGTCGTGCCCCGGTGTCGCAGCGAGATCCTCATGTGGTCCCTCCTTAGTTGACGAAACACTTCATCAGACCGGAGGGAGGCCGCCCTGGTTGGGCGGCCACCTATAACTGGGCATCACATTTTCGTATCGTCGGGCCGCGGGGCCCGTACGGCCGGCCGCCGGTCCGGCCTGGCCCCGCCGCCGGTGGCGACGGCGGGCACCGGGGACTTGGCGACCGTATCGGCGTAGTAGAACTGGCGGCCGCGGAACGCCGAGATCAGCGCGCCCGTGACCGACATCGCAATGGCCGCGCTGAACACCACGATCAGCCCGTGGTGGAACGGGCCGGAGATCAGGTGCGGGAAGTACTGCCGGTTGGTCAGCGCCGCCACGTTGCGGGCCGGCAGCTTGTGCAGCACCCCGGAGATCTTGAGCAGGCTGCGGATCGGGTTGAAGCCCAGCAGGGCCGAGAACAGCGTGCTCACCGGCGGCAGGTGCGAGGCGTGCGCGGCCGCCGCGGCGGGCACCCCCTGGGCCCGCAGGCCCCGGCTCAGCGCGGTCGGCAGCACCGAGGCCAGGCCGGCGATCATCAGCGAGAAGAAGATGCCGATGGACAGCGACATGCCCGAGTTCTGGAAGGTGGACCGCATGCCCGAGGCCGAGCCGCGCTGGTCGGCCGGCACGCTGCTCATGATGGCCGCGGTGTTGGGCGCCGCGAACAGGCCCGAGCCGACCCCGTTGAAGAAGATGATGGTCCCGAACAGCCAGTACGGGAAGTTCACCGGCAGCAGCATGAGCCCGGTGAACGCGGCCGCGGCGACCAGCAGCCCGCCGGTGGCGAACAGCCGCGGTCCGTACCGGTCCGACAGCGCGCCCGAGATCGGGCCGGCCAGCAGGAACCCGGCCGTCAGCGGCAGCATGTAGATGCCCGCCCACAGCGGGGTCACCGTGTAGTCATAGCCGTGCAGCGGCAGCCAGATCCCGGCCAGCCAGATGACCAGCATGAACTGCAGGCCGCCGCGGGCCATCGAGCTCATCAGGCTGGCCGCGTTCCCGGCCGCGAAGGCCCGGATCTTGAACAGGCTGAGCCGGAACATCGGCTCGGCGATCTTGCTCTCGATGATCCCGAAGACGACCAGCAGCGCCGCGCCGCCGATCAGCCCGGTCAGCACCATCGGGCTGGTCCACCCGGTCGAGTGGCCGCCGTAGGGCTGGATGCCATAGGTGATCGCGGCCAGCAGGCCCCCGGCGCCGAGCGCGAACGTGACGTTGCCCGCCCAGTCAATCTTGGCGCGCCGGGTGGTAGCGATCTCGCGCAGGCTGCGGTAGGCCCACAGCGTGCCGAACACGCCGATTGGCACGTTGATCCAGAACACCGCGCGCCAGTCCCAGGCGGCCAGCAGCCCGCCCAGCAGCAGGCCGACGAACTGGCCCGAGATCCCGGCGATCTGGTTGATGCCCAGCGCCATGCCGCGCTTGTTGGCCGGGAAGGCATCGGTCAGGATCGCGGCCGAGTTGGACATCAGCATCGACCCGCCCACGGCCTGGATCAGCCGCCAGCCGATGAGCCACAGGGCGCCCCCGCCGCCGTACAGCGGATCCAGCGACAGCGCGATCGAGGCCAGCGTGAAGACCACGAAGCCCAGGTTGTAGATGCGCACCCGGCCGAACATGTCGCCCAGCCGCCCCAGCGTCACCACCAGCACCGCGGTGACCAGCAGGTAGCCGATGATCATCCACAGCAGATAGCTGATGTTGCCCGGCGCCGTCGGGTCCAGGTGGATGCCGCGGAAGATGGCCGGCATCGCGATGATCACGATCGAGCCGTCGATCGTGGCCATGGTCATGCTGAGCGTCGTGTTCGACAGCGCCACCCAGCGGTACCTGGCGGC